>Ga0265342_10002615_pt1 | contig 15419 bp, 14 predicted proteins | sample 4CB327metaG_FD_203125 | JGI IMG/M metagenome (GOLD analysis project Ga0265342, IMG submission 203125) | Rhizosphere microbial communities from Carex aquatilis grown in University of Washington, Seatle, WA, United States - 4-CB3-27 metaG | ecosystem: Host-associated > Plants > Roots >...
ATCTCGAAGCGAACCTCGGGATAGTCGGTCATCACCTTGACCGCCTCCTCGAGTACCACGAAGGACGACCTCAACACGGTCGCCTGGTTGGCCGCGAAGTTGATGCCCTGCACGGGCCCCATGAACTTCTTCACCTGGGCGGGAATCTCGTCCGGACAGCCGTCCTCGTCCTGGTAGCCGTTCACGGTCTCGGGCTCGTTCGGGCACTTGTCCAGCGTGTCCGGGATGCCGTCCTTGTCGTTGTCGAGATCCGGGCAGCCGTCTTCGTCCTCGAACTTGTCGAAGTCCTCGGGCTCGTCCGGGCACTTGTCCACATCGTCCTTGTAGCCGTCCCCATCGCGATCGCCAGCGCCGGGCTCGAACACGATCCCGGCGAAAAAGCGGCCGCGGGTCGTGCCGTAGGCCGTGGGAATGACACCATAGCCGCCGCCAAACTCGAAGAACGAGTTGGGCGCAAGGTAGGCCTTGAAGCCCAGGACCGCCTCGCCGCCTGGCGCCATGCTCGACTCGGTGCCATTGGCATTGAGCTTCTTCGAGTCGAGCCCTGTGAACGTGTAGAGCTCGCCCACCATATCGAACACGAAGGGCACAATGCCCCAAGAGGCGCCGAGGCCGGCCAGCAGCTCGTTGCCGACCCGGATGCCCATATTGGTGTTTTCGCCGCCAATCGAGGTGCCCTCCACGGGGGCGCCACTTGCATCGAGCGTCCTAACCGGGCGCGGAAAATTGGCCGCAGTGTCCACGAATTCGGATTTGCTGCCGCGGATGCGTGCGCCTAGGTTCAACGCGGTTCTGAACACGCCATAGCGCCCCCAGTTCACTTCAACGATGGCCTGCGGCTGGAAGATGGTTTTTCCTTCGCCCAGGAACTTGCTCTTGTCGCCGGTCGGCAGGATCACTCCAGGGATGATGGAGATACCAACGGGCAGGCGGCTGGGATTGAGAATGCGCAACTTGGGCAGCAGCGCCAGATCGCCAACGCCCTGGTAGTTGGTTTGGTAGTGGCGGTCGTCGTTGGTGCCATTCAGGTCGTTGTTTGGACCGTAGAGGTGTCCATTGACCGCGCCCGGATCGTAGGGCAGGGCTTCGCCGCTCGTGACACCGATGGGCAGACCAACGCCGAATTGCAGACCCAGGTGATCCGTGGACAAGAGCCCGATGGCCCCTTGCAGGGTCGTCGTGAGAACGAAATTCATCCTCATCAACGACGGCTGCGTCTGGGTACCCGTTGTGACGGTTCTCCCGGCATCCAGATTCAGCGGTCGCCAGCCACCCGTGATCACCATCCCGAACGACACGTCGAGTGGCGCCAAGATCTGTGCGCCGTTCAAGGTGATGTACCCCTTGGTGTCGGCGGCGGGACGAAACACCTGAAGATCGATGGGCGCGCTCACGATTTGCGCCTGGGCCTGCTCGCTGGCGACAGTTGTGAGAGCCAGCAGGGTCAGGCCGATCGCGATTTGTCTGGCATTCATATTTTTCTCCGTCGGGAAGGGGCCGGAAGAAACCTGCGCTCGCGCTGCATAGAGCGAGCGATTGCCTTTATAGCAGTGCGCAGATCGAGGGTAAAGCGTCCTCGCACTCCCCTTGCACGCGGACAGGGGACTAGGCAGGGGCTTAGGCGAGGATATCGGCCAACTGTTTGGCGATTCCGGCTCGGATCGTACCCGCAAAGGGCCGCATGAACATGCCGAGCTCCATGTCGACATGCACCCGGTCGTCCGCAATGTCCAGGCACGCCTGCAGTCCCTTGCGCTTGACGACCAAGCGCCCACCCCCGTCCCAGTTGCACTCGGCGCTGAAGTCGCGAGCCAACTTCTCAGTCACGCGATCGATACGCGCACGGGCTTCGTCGCGGCTCAGACGGTGGGCGATATCGACTTCGAGCTTGCTCATCGCGGGTCAGTCTAGCACGGAGTCCTGGAAAAACAGGAACACACGTTGTCTCGAGACTAAGGGTGACATGGACATTGTCGATCCTCGGCTCCTCGGTCTATAAGCTAGTCCCATGCCACTCGTCTTCGAAGAAGCGCACGCCGCACCAGACAAGAAAAAGGTCAACGAGGAGTTCTTCGTTCTGGCCAATCAAGGAGCCAGCGCCGTCAGCACGGCGGGGCTGCAGGTCATCGTCAGCCGGCCGGGCAAGCGGGGTTCGGTCATGGGTCAGATCGACCCTGGCTTCGTGCTGCAGCCAGGCGAAAAAATACTCATTCTGAGCGGCATTCCCGGCAAACAGGCGCAAGGCGAACCGCCCGTCCGTGAGGGCATGCGAACCTACTACCTGTTTCAGCGCGAAGGACTGCTCAAGGGCAACGGAACCACAGTGCGCTTTGCCATCAACCAGGTGGACGTGGCGCGCGTGACCTACGACCGCAACAGCGCAAGCGGCATCGCCCCTTAGGGGAAGACAAAGTCGAAAAGGCGACCGCAAGCCCGGCGAGCGGCGAAGAAGTTCTCACCACAGAGAGCACAGAGAGCACAGAGACGGGAGGAAAAGTAGTTCGGATCCTGGATCCGGCAACCCTTGTTCATCCGGCCTCTGCGCCCTCGGCGCTCTCTGTGGTAAAAATCCGGGTAACACTGCGAGCCAATCGACGATTTCAAACCCTAGCCGTACAGAGAGCACAAACCAGCCTGACGGCCGCAACCAAAGAGATCCGACACGGACACGACACGGTATCGGCAGGATCCCGTCACGGTCGAGAATCTCCACGGCTTGGGAAGAAATGCAACGTCAGTAGCACAGAGATCGGAGGAGGAGGTAGTTCGGCTCCGAAAACCCTTCCCCTTCCGTTCTCCGTGTCCTCTGTGTTGAGTCCAGGGCTCAAACCTCGAGGATTTCCTTTTCCTTCTTGGCGACGATCTCTTCGACCTTGACCACGGCGGCATCGGTGGTGTCTTGGACCCTCTTGAGCCCCTGCTTTTCCTCGTCCTCGGTGATCTCTTTGTCTTTCTGGAATTCCTTGAGCATCTCGTTGGCATCCCGGCGCGCACTGCGCAGGGCGACCTTGGCTTCCTCGGCCATCTTCTTGACCACTTTAACGAGATCCTTGCGGCGCTCCTCGGTGAGCGGCGGCATGGGCAGGCGAACGATCTCGCCGTCCGAGGACGGATTAAGCCCCAGCTGCGAAGAACGAATCGTCTTTTCGATCTCGGGAATGAGGGATCTTTCCCAGGGCTTGATGGTGATGAGGCGCGGGTCGGGGACGTTGAGCGACGCCACCTGGTGAAGCGGCGTCGGCGTGCCGTAGTAGTCGACGCGTATCCCATCGAGAATCGACACGCTGGCGCGGCCAGTCCGCACCTTACCCAAGTCCTTCTTGAGAGCCTCTAGTCCCTTGTCCAGGCTCGCCTGCAGTTCCTTGATGACGTCATTTACCATGGTTCTGCTCCTCGGATGTGGGTCCGCGCGGCTCGCGTCGCTCGTCGACGACCAGGGTTCCCAGCCGTTCACCCAGCACCACACGCCGGATGTTACCCGGCTTGGTCATGTTGAAAACCAGAATCGGCAACTTGTTGTCGTGACAGAGCGAGATGGCCGTCGCATCCATCACCGCCAGATGGCGATTGAGCACGTCCATATACGACAGGCGCTGGAACATGCGCGCGTCCTTGAATTTTTTGGGATCCTTGTCGTAGACGCCATCGACTCGAGTGGCCTTCATGACGATGTCGGCGCCAATTTCCATGGCGCGCAGCGACGCCGCCGTGTCAGTGGTGAAGAAAGGATTGCCGGTTCCGGCCCCGAAGATTACCAGCCGGCCCTTTTCTAGGTGGCGAATAGCGCGGCGGCGAATGTAGGGCTCGGCCAGGCGAGCGATCTCGATGGCGCTCATCACGCGCGTCTTGGCCCCACGTGCCTCCAGGGCATCCTGCAAGGCCAGCGAATTGATCACCGTCGCCAGCATGCCCATATAGTCCGCGCTGGCGCGATCCATGCCCGTGGTGCTGCCGGCAATGCCGCGGAAGATGTTGCCCCCGCCGATGACCAGAGCGATCTCCACGCCCAGGCTGTGGACGTCGATGACTTCTTCGGCAATCTGCGCCAGCACCGCCGGGTCGATGCCGAAACCCTTGTCGCCCATCAGGGCCTCGCCCGACAACTTGAGCAGGATGCGCCGGTACTTCACCCCCGGGGCCAAGGGGGCTCGAGCGTAGGGAGCCAATCCAGGCCGTGCAGTGGCCACCACCGCGCGCACCCCCATCTCCAGCAGTGCTTCGGCAGCAGGCACGGGATCAACCGATGTCTTCTTGGCTGACCCCTGACCTGAAGACACCTTGCCGCCACCAGGCTGAGAGGTCGCCGAGCGCAGCGAGGCGGGTGAGGGGATGCGACGTTTCTTGCCGGTTGCCACGGTCATCGCGCCTGCGAACTAGACCTGGCCGGCCTGGCGCTTCACTTCCTCGACGAAATCGTCAGCGCGCTTGACCAGTCCCTCGCCAACTTCATAGCGAACAAAGCGACGAACCTTGATGTTTTCGCCGATCTTGCCAATCAGGTCGGTGAGCAATCCCTTGATGTCCTTCTTGCCATCGGGATCCTTGATCCAGGTCTGCTCCATGAGGCAAATCTCTTTGCACCACTTGGCCATTTGACCGTCGACGATCTTCAGCATCACCGGTTCGGGTTTGTTGAGCAGCTTGGCCTGCTCCAAGCGGATGGACTTTTCCTGCGCGACCACGGAGGCCGGAATCTCTTCCTGCGACACGTACTGCGGGCTCATGGCCGCTACCTGCATGCACACTTCGCGAGCGAAGACCTGGAAATCCGGGTTGCGCGATACGAAGTCGGTTTCGCAGTTCACCTCGACCATGACGCCGATGCGCGAACCGTGCATGTAGTTCGCGATGATGCCTTCCGAGGCGATGCGCGTAGCCTTCTTGGCGGCTTGGGCAATGCCCTTCTTGCGCAGGTACTCGACGGCCTTTTCCATATCGGCATCGCACTCCGTGAGCGCCTTCTTGCAGTCGGACATGCCCGCCTGCGTGCGCTCACGCAAATCCTTGATCATTTGTGTCGTAACTTCGGCCATGGCTAACGTCTCCTGAAAAAACCGAAAAGGACCTTACTTGTTCTCGTCCTCGGGCGTCGCGGCTGCCTCAGGCGCCGGCATTTCGCCGCGCCTTCGAGAAACCACTTCAACCTTGGGCCCTTCGCCACCCGAGGAAACCCGGATGGTCTGTACCGCTTCGCCCTCGTTGTCAGCCGAGGCGCGAGCCGTGGCCGCGCGTTCACGCGAAACCTTCTGTCCGATGATGCACGCATCGGCGACCTTGTTGGCAAACAAGCGAATGGCGCGGATGGCGTCATCGTTGCCCGGGATGGCGTAGTTGATCAGGTCGGGATTGCAGTTGGTGTCCACGATGGCGACGATGGGGATTTCGAGCTTGCGCGCCTCGCTGACCGCGATGTGTTCCTTGACCACGTCGACGATGAAGACCGCGCCGGGCAGCTCGCCCATGGCCTTGATACCGCCTAGGGCCTTCTCGAGCTTTTCTTGCTCGCGGGTGATGCGAATGACTTCCTTCTTGGTCAGACGCTCGAAGGTGCCATCCGCAGACATCTTTTCGATGGACTGCAGGCGTTCGATCGATTGCTTGACGGTGTGGAAGTTGGTGAGCGTGCCACCCAGCCAGCGGTTGGTGACGTAGAACTGACCGGAACGCGTCGATTCCTCGCGAACCACGTCCTGGGCCTGCTTCTTCGTTCCGACGAAAAGAACCGGCTTGCCTTCGGCAACCGTACGCACCAGGAAGTCGAAGGCGCGCTTGAACGCCTTGACCGAGTACTGAAGGTCGATGATGTGAATACCGTTGCGCGCACCGAAGATGAACGGCTTCATCTTGGGATTCCAGCGGGTGGTTTGGTGGCCGAAGTGAACGCCGGCCTCCATCATGTCGCGCATGGTGAGGGGCGTGTCGATCGACGACATCGGATTCGCCATCGGGTTCGCCGCCATGGGATTCTCGGTCGGGGTGGCGGCAGGAGCTGCGGTGGCCGGTAGGCCGGTATCAGTGGTTTCCATGTTTTCCTTTCGCGTTTTCTTCCTCCGCTGCCGTCTGCAAAAGCCGAAACCGGTCGATGATTCGCCCGGCACGCGCGGCCCTCTCGGTCAGCGTGTGGTGTTGAAGGGAGTCAGGTTCTTACCACATTTCACCAACCGCAAAAGCACAATGATGCGATTTCATTGGGCATGGACCGGTGGCCCGCGACTTGCTATTCGAAGGCTCCGCAAAGGAAGGAACACGAAGATGCCACTCACGAAGCCAGTCCAGATCAAGCCTGCCACGGGGAAACTTGGAATACTCACGCCAGGAATGGGCGCGGTCGCCACCACCTTCATGGCGGGTGTCGACGCCGTCAGGCGCGGACTCGCGAAACCCATCGGATCGCTGACCCAGATGGGCGCCATCCGGCTCGGCAAGCGCACCGAGAATCGATCTCCGCTCATCAGGGACTTCATTCCCCTCGCCAAGCTCGATGACATCGGCTTCGCGGGCTGGGACCTGTTTCCCGACGATGCCTACCAAGCCGCGAGCAAGGCGGGCGTACTGACCAAGGACCACCTGGCACAAAGCAAGGAGTTCCTCTCGAGCATCAAGCCCATGACCTCGGTATTCGAACAGTCCTACGTGAAGCGGCTGACCGCCACGCACGCCAAGAAGGGCAAGTCCAAGATGGACTTGGCCGAGCAGGTCATCGCGGATATCGAAAATGTACGCAAGAGTGGGCAATTCGAACGACTGGTCATGGTGTGGTGTGGCTCGACCGAGGCCTACCGCGAGCTGTCGCCCGTCCATGCCTCGGTGGCCACCTTCGAGAAAGGCTTGCGCGAAAGCGACCCGGAGATCGCACCTTCGCAGATCTACGCCTATGCCGCGCTCAAGTGCCGAGTGCCCTACGCCAACGGCGCGCCCAACCTGACCGTAGACACCCCTGCCCTGCTCGAGCTTGCCAAGAAAAATGAGGTCCCTGTCGCCGGCAAGGACTTCAAGACCGGCCAGACCTTCATGAAGACTATCATCTCGCCAGGGCTCAAGGCCCGCCTGCTCGGCATTGACGGCTGGTACTCCACCAACATTCTGGGCAACCGCGACGGCGAAGTGCTCGACGACCCCGAGTCGCACAAAACCAAGGAGATGTCCAAGCTCGGCGCGCTTGAGCACATCATGCAGCCTTCGCTGTACCCGGATCTCTACGGCAAGATGCACCACGTGGTCCGCATCAATTACTACCCACCCCGCGGCGACAACAAGGAAGGCTGGGACAACATCGACATCTTCGGGTGGATGGGCTACCCGATGCAGATCAAGATCAACTTCCTATGTCGCGATTCCATCCTTGCGGCGCCCATTGTGCTCGACTTGGCCCTGTTCATGGATCTTGCCCAACGCTCTGGACTCTCCGGCGTGCAGGAATGGCTGTCCTTCTACTGGAAGAGCCCGATGACCGCCCCCGGCCTGTATCCCGAGCACGACACCTTCATCCAGCTCATGAAGCTCAAGAACACCCTGCGCTATCTACACGGCGAAGAGCTCATCACCCACCTCGGCGCCGAGTACTACGACTAGGAAAGACTTCACCACAGAGGGCGCAGAGGACACAGAGAACGGAAGTGAAGGGTTCGGATCCAAAGATCCGGACCCCTTTCTTTCCGGCCTCCGTGCCCTCTGTGTTCTCTGCGGTGAAAAATCCGGCACTATTTTACGCGTTCCCGCAATTTCGCCAGGTACTCGCCGATGTCGCGCTCGCGGCCCGATTTCGACGGTTCGTAGTAGCGCCGGCCGCGTAGCTCTTCGGGCAGATAGTTCTCGACGACGTAGTGACCCTCGACGTTGTGTGGGTACTGGTAGCCCTGGCCAAACCCCAGCGATTTGCCCAGTCCCGAACTTGCGTTGCGCAGGTGCATGGGCACGGGCAAGGCGCCGAATTGCTCCACATCGCTCTTCGCTGCGGCGTAGGTCGTGAGCGCGCTGTTGCTCTTGGGCGCAACGGCGAGATAGATGGCCGCTTGGCTCAGGGGCAAGTAGCCCTCGGGCAAGCCGACGAATCGGACGGCGTCGGTGGCCGACATGGCCACGCGCAGGGCATTCGGGTCGGCGTTGCCGATGTCTTCGGCGGCAAAGATCACCATCCGACGCAAAATGAACAGCGGTTCTTCACCGGCCTCCAGCATGCGCGCCATCCAGTACACCGCCGCGTCCGGATCGCTGCCGCGCATGCTCTTGATGAAGGCGCTCACCACCATGTAGTGCTCATCGCCGGCCTTGTCGTACATCAAGGTCTTGCGCTGCAGGGCCTCTTCCAGCGTCTTTTCGTCGATGAGTCGCTGGCCGTCCTGGCCGGGAAGCGCAATATCCGCCGCCGATTCCAGTGCCGACAAAGCTCGCCGAGCATCGCCCCTCGCCTCCCGGGCCAGCTGGTCGCGAATGCGGTCCGGGCAATCGATGGGTAGAAGTCCGAGCCCGCGATGCACGTCTGCCAGGGCGCGGTCGATGATGGTGCGCAGACTTTCCTCGGCCAGCGGTTTGAGCACCAGAACCTTGGCGCGCGAAAGCAACGGCGCGTTCACCTCGAAAGATGGATTCTCCGTGGTCGCCCCGACCAGCGTGACCGTACCAGCCTCGACATGGGGCAAAAGTGCGTCCTGCTGGGCCTTGTTGAAGCGGTGGATTTCATCGATGAAAAGCAGCGTCCTTTCGCCGCGCAAATTCCGCCGCTGCGCCGCCTCGGCCACCGCCTCGCGCACCTCCTTGACGCCTGCCATCACGGCGGACAGAGCGACGAATCCTGCCTTGATCTCCGCAGCCAGAATCCGGCCCAGCGTGGTCTTTCCCGTGCCCGGCGGGCCCCACAAAATCAGCGATGAAAGCGTCTGGCTGTCGATCGCTCGCCGCAACCAGCGGCCCGGCCCGAGCAGGTGTTCCTGTCCAACATATTCGGCCAGGCTTGTCGGGCGCATCCGCTCGGCAAGCGGCTGCCCTCGCCTATCCTTGTCGGCTGCACGTGCAAATAGATCCACGGGACGCATTATGGACTATCGAGAGCGCAGAGGAGACAGAGTTCACGGAGGAGAAGGCCCTGGCCAAGACCTGCGACCGAGCCCCTGGCTCGGTGCGAACGCTCGCCGGCGCGCGGGCGTCAAACCCCGCCTGGTGGTCGTTCTATTTGACGCCAGGCCAGCGCCGGTAGACGCTCCTTGTGCATGTGCTGCCGAGAATCGATCCTCGTTCTTGCCCTCGTCCTTGCCGAGCCGGCGTCCGGTTGGGCTCAGCCGAGCAATTCCGTCGATGCCGACAACCAGCCGGCCACCACCGCTGTGATGCCAGCACCGCCGAAGGAGCCCGAGGCCCGGCGAACGTGGCTCAAGGCTCGCATCGACGAAATCCTGGGTGTTCCGGCTCTTGCGCGCGCAAAGGTGTCGGTCGTGGTGGTGGATCCCGAGAGTGGCAAATCCATCTACGCGAAGAACGAGAAGTCCGGACTCAACGCCGCGTCGAACGTCAAGATCGTCACCGAGGCCGCCAGCTTGGCGCTCCTTGGGCCGGAGTTTCGCTGGAAGACCACGGTCCTCGGGCCGCTCCCGCCCGAGGGCGGCAGGACCATCTCCGCCGGTGAATTGCACGGCGACCTCTTCGTGAAGACTTCGGGCGACCCGACCCTGTCGACGCAGGACTTGAATGGGCTTGCAGCGGGCCTGGCCGCAGTGGGGCTCCGCAAAGTGCACGGCGGCCTGGTTATCGACACGAGTGCCTTCGACGGCACCACCATGGCACCAGCCTTCGAGCAGAAAGACGACTCCGCAGCCTTTCGCGCACCCTCATCCGCGGCTTCGCTCAACAGCAATGTCGTTACCGTGACCATCACGCCCGCGGCGGCGGGGGGGGCACCGGCTCGGGTCGTGCTGGAGCCTGCATCCGCGGCCGTGGTGCTGAGCGGAACCGTCACCACCGCGACCAAGGGTCCCGCCGTACCCGAGGTCGAAACCAGCGACGGTGGCAGCGGTCAAACCCGAGTCACGGTCGCTGGCCGGGTCTTGCTTGGCTCAGAACCGCGCGTGATCCAGCGACGCGTGACCACCCCGGAAAGCTACTTTGCCCAGACGCTCAAGCAAGCCCTGGCCAAGCGTGGCATCACCATCGACAAGCCAGTACGCATGGACAACGCACCCAAAGACGGGATGCGAGTGCTCGCTACCCACGAATCGCCAACCCTGGCCGTCGTGGTCCACGACATGGGAAAGCGCTCGAGCAACTTCGCCGCCGAGCAGGTCCTTCGCACCCTGGGCGGGGAGATACTCGGCCGGCCGGGTACCTGGCAAAAGGGACTCGATTCCGTCGCCCGCTATCTGGAGGGTGCTGGCATCCCGCGCGGCACCTACGTCATGAAGAACGGCTCTGGGCTCTACGATTCCAACCGATTTTCTGCCGAGCAGATCGCCCTGGTTCTGCGCACGGCCACGCGCGACTTCCGCATGGCCAGCGAGTTCCTGGCATCGCTAGCGGTGGGCGGTGCCGACGGTACCTTGGCCCACCGTATGGCAGGCTCCGCCTCCGAACGCTATGTGCGCGCCAAGACCGGCACGCTCGCCAACGTGAGCTGCCTGTCAGGCATCGTGGGCGCGCCAGGGAACAAGCCTCTCATCTTTTCCATTCTCATGAACGACGTATCCTCGCCGATCGCGGCCCGAGCGGCCCAAGATCGCATCACCGCGACCCTGGTCGCCTTCCTGGATCCGTCGCTCGCCAAGTAGTCAGAGATTCACCACAGAGACACGGAGAGCACAGAGGGCACAAAAGAAGAAGGAACTCGGATTCAGATCCGGAACCCTTTCCCTTCCAAACTCTGTGCTCTCTGCGTCTCTGTGGTGAAAACACCTAACCAAGGCAGGCCTGGCAGCGAGGCGGGTGATGTGCGAGATACTGCCTAACCATGCCCGTGAAGCCGAACCTGCCCACCCCCCGATCCAACGTTGCGAAAATGGCGCCCTACGTGCCTGGCGAGCAGCCCGGCCCTGGGGAGAAGGTCATCAAGCTCAACACGAACGAGAATCCCTTCCCGCCTAGCCCGCGCGTGCTGGAAGCGATCCGCACCGTGGATCCGGAGCATCTGCGTCGTTACCCGAACCCGAAGGCCGACGCTTTCCGCGCCATGGCCGCGCGCGTGCACGGGGTTTCGGACGACATGATCCTCGCCGGCAATGGCAGCGATGAGATCCTGGCCATCGTCATGCGTACCTATCTTGGCCCAGGCGACGCCCTCGCCTACCCTGACCCGACCTATTCGCTCTATCCCGTGCTGGCAGAGGGAGGGGAAAACCGTATTCGCAAGGTTGCCTGGGAAGCGAACTGGGAGCTGCCCGTGGATGCGCTGCTGGCCACGGGTGCGCGCGCCATCTTCTTCGCCAACCCCAATGCTCCAACCGGCACCGTGGTCAAGAAGGCACGCGTACGCGATCTCGCCTTGGCCTTTGACGGCCTGTTGCTAGTCGACGAGGCCTATGTGGATTTCGCCGACGAGACCTGCATCGATCTCGTGCGCGAGTTGCCCAACGTCATCTTGTGCCGGACCTTCAGCAAGGGCTACGCACTGGCGGGTCTGCGCTTTGGCTACGCCATCGCTGCACCAGCCGTCGTGGCTGACATGATGAAGGTCAAGGACAGCTACAACTGCGACGCGATTTCCATCCTGGCGGCTACCGCCGCGCTTCAGGATCAGGACTACGCCCGCCGGTCGTGGCAAGCTGTTCGTGCCGAGCGCGCCCGGCTGTCACTTGAGCTTGGCAAGCGAGGCTACGAGGTGATCCCTTCGCAAGCCAACTTCGTACTCGCCCACTGCCCCGGCGGAAACGCCGCCGGGATCTATCGCGCGCTCAAAGCGCACGGCATCCTGGTGCGTTTCTTCGACAAGCCGGGCCTCGACGACAAGCTGCGCGTCACCATCGGCACGGCGGAGCAGAACGACGCCCTCCTTGCGGCACTGCCTGGCTAAGAGCCATGAAGCGACCACGCGGCAAGAAGACAGCAACGCCCTCGCCGGTGACGCCCTCTGGCGCGGCGGAGCCGGCGCGCCAGGATGCAGACGACGAAGCCGACGAGCAAGACATCCTGGCAGATGCCGCCGAGCCGCAGTCGCTCGAGGAAGCCGCTCTTGAACGCATCCTGCCCGAGCCGGAAAAACACCTCGTCGCGATTCGGGATCCCGTCCGGCGATTCGTCGAGGAAGCCCGCCGTCATGCGCGCCTCGACGAAAACGAAGAACGCGAGCTCGGGCGTGCGGCACGCGAACACGGCGACCTCGACGCCGCCCGCCGGCTGGTCGTGCACAACCTGGGCTTGGTCATCGCCATCGCCTACCAGTACCGGCAGGCATGGCTCAATGTCCTCGATCTGTTCCAAGAAGGTTCGGTCGGCTTGATGGAGGCGGTGAGGCGCTGGGATCCAGAGGTCGGCACGCGCTTTGGTTCGTACGCCGCCTACTGGATTCGCGCCTACGTCCTGCGCTTTCTCATGACCAACGCGCGACTCATCCACGTCGGCAACACCCGCGCAGGCCGCAAGCTGTTCTTCCGTCTGGAAAAGGAGCGACAGAGGCTGCTCGCCGCCGGCTTCGATCCCACGCCGAAGCTACTCGCCGCCAAACTGGACGTCGCCGAAGCCGATCTCATCGAGGTGTCCGGCCATCTGGCCTCGCGTGAGATTTCGCTGGAACCTCGCCCCGACGATGAAGGCGTTTCGCTGGCCGAGCGCATTTCCCGCCATGAACCCTCCCCCGAGGATCAAGCTGCCCGCAACGAACTGTCCGAGGCGATTCGCAGATTGATGACCGATTTCGAAAGCCGACTCTCAGACGACCGCGAGCGAGCGATCTGGCGTGAGCACCTCGCCACGTCTTCCGCAGAGCCAGTAGCCCTGGCCGCACTCGGCGAGCGCTATGGCGTGTCGAAACAGCGCATGGGCCAAATCGCGGACAAGTTGAAATCGCAATTCCGGGAGAAAGTTCTCGCCGAATTGGGCGCCGACATCAAGATGTCCTGGCAGGCCGAGGACCGGTAAATAAAACGGCCGGTCGCCCGGAAGGCGCCGGCCACTCTTACTGATTGGGACCTCTGAAAGAAACCGCGTGCTTCGGAGCTCGAGCTCAACTGCTTTGAGCTTCTTGCCTCTTCACGGCGGTTGCCTGAAGTCCTTTGGGCCCCTTGGTGATCTCAAACTCCACCGTCTGCCCCTGGCTCAGAGACCGATACCCTTCTGCCTCGATCGCCGAGTAGTGGACGAAGACATCGTCTTCCCCATCCCGAGCAATGAAGCCATATCCCTTGGCGTCACTGAACCATTTCACCTTGCCAGTTGCCATGCACTACCTCCTACGACTAACAATCTGTCCCTATTGCGGCGCGCCTCAACGGAATTGTCTGAGGTGCCCTTAGACGCCAGAGTACGATTCTTCATCTCCCTGTCAAGCGTCGAGAGCGTTGCAGCAACAGCAAGAAGGTGCGACGGCAACCCATTCTACTAACGCAAACAGCTAGGGGTGGAACCGCCTGTGCGACGGAGATCACACATCAAGGAATGTCACTTTTGTAACTGCGAAAACGAAAACATCTCCCGCAGTTCTCGATTGGAATTTTTCCATATTGAAACATTGCGCCTGACGAGCGCCGCGCAGTTCGTGAATCTTGGTGATAGAAAGCCTCTTAAACCGTCGCTATGCGCTGCCCATTCTGCTCATCAACCGAAGACAAGGTCGTCGATACGCGGCCGTCCGAAGACGAGCAGCTGATCAGACGTCGCCGCGAGTGCATCGGCTGCGGCCGGCGCTTCACGACCTACGAACGCGTGGAGGAAGCCCTGCCCATGATCGTCAAGAAGGACTCACGGCGCGAGCCCTACGATCGAGGCAAAGTCCTAAGCGGTCTGCACAAGGCTTGCGACAAACGTCCGGTGTCCGCGGCACGCATCGAACAGGTCGCGGACGAGATCGAGCGCAGCCTGCGCGAGCTCAGCGACAAAGAGATCCCGTCCTCCCAGATCGGCGATGCCGTGCTCTCTCGACTGCGTGACATCGACGATGTCGCCTATCTGCGTTTCGCCTCGGTCTATCTTCCTTTCAAGGACGCTGGCGAGATCATGCACGAAGTTCAGCGCCTTATCCGGTCGAAGACAGAGGGCTCGTGAAGCATCGATTCAGCGAAATCGACGACCGTTTCATGGCTCAGGCGCTGCGCCTGGCGGAGCAAGGACGAGGCGCGACCAAGCCGAATCCCATCGTCGGGGCGATCCTGGTCAAGGGCGGTAAGGTGCTTGCCCGCGGATTTCACCGCCGCGCGGGACTGCCACACGCCGAAATCGAAGCGCTGTCCCAGCTTGGGATGCGCGCTCCTGGCGCGACCTTGTACGTGACCCTTGAGCCGTGCTGTCATCACGGCCGCACAGGGCCCTGCACCGAAAAGATCCTTGCTTCCGGAATCCAGCGCGTGGTAGTCGGCTGCTGCGATGAAAACCCACTGGTGAGCGGACGTGGGATCGCGCTTTTGCGACGGGGCGGCCTGCGCGTAGAGGCCGGTTGCCTCAAGGACGAATGCCGGCGGCAGAACCGCGGGTTCTTTTCCTGGGTCAAGAACAAGCGCCCGTGGGTCACCCTGAAGGTCGCCGCCACGCTCGACGGTTGCATTGGCGATCGCCAGGAGAGGGGACGCCTTGGCCGCGAACGCTGGATCACTGGCAGCCCCGCCCGCCAGGCAGCCCATGGGTTGCGAGCGCAGCACGATGCCATCCTCGTCGGCGTGGGGACCATCCTCGCCGACGATCCGAGGCTCACCCTGAGACTTTCCCCGAGGCTCACTGCCCGCCTGCCCGGCCCGGCAACGAAGAGAGCCGCAGGCCCCCTTCGCGTCGTGCTCGACAGCCACCTACGCACGCCGCCCACAGCGGCGCTGCTCGGCGAAGCGAGGGCCACGGCGCCGCTCATCGTCGCTGCCGAGCCTCGCAAGGTAGACCGCGCCCTTTCCTCTCGGCAACGCAAACTGGAAGGCGCTGGCGCAGAGGTGTGGCTCGCGCCGGCATCCCGCGACGGTCGAACACACCTGACCTCGGTGCTGCGGCAGCTGGCCTTGCGAGGAGTGCAATCCCTGCTGGTCGAAGGCGGCAGTCGGATTCACGGAGCCTTCGTCTCAGCGGGTCTGGTGGATTCAGTGGCGATATTTCTCGCGCCGCGCCTTGTGGGATCCGGCGTCCCCGTCGTAGAAGGCCAGGGTCTGGACTGGCGTAAGCCAGCCACGCTCGGGCCAATCTCGGTCCGTGCACTGGGTGATGACATTCTGCTCACTGCGGACGTCGCTACCCGGGGAAGACGTCGTCGTCCTTAGCATAGGTAGCGAACAGAGCAGGTCTTACACCGTGTTTACTGGCATCGTCGA
>Ga0265342_10002617_pt1 | contig 15417 bp, 8 predicted proteins | sample 4CB327metaG_FD_203125 | JGI IMG/M metagenome (GOLD analysis project Ga0265342, IMG submission 203125) | Rhizosphere microbial communities from Carex aquatilis grown in University of Washington, Seatle, WA, United States - 4-CB3-27 metaG | ecosystem: Host-associated > Plants > Roots > Rhizosphere...
CGTCCGAGGTCTGTGCCGCCGCCGGCAGTCAGTTCCGGACGATTCGTGAGTAGGGTTCGCCTCCCTTCTGTCGTCAAAAAAAATCCTTTCCAATCACGGCTCAGCGATGAACCACGCGTCTGGCCGCCAACCCCTCGTTCCGATTCGTGATGTCAAGCACGAGGGAGCGCGCGCGTACGCGGCCGCGTTTCCGTCCCTGGCCGCCCGTGGATGTTGCGGCGCGGCTCGCCGTACCGAGGTCACGGGCGGGGCTCTATAGTCGCGGCGTGGCCGCTGCCGCCGCCGACGAGATCCCACCGCCCCCCGAGCCGGCCGACGAGCTGCTCGCGTGGGCCGACGCGTTCGCGGTTGGCGAGCATCTGGACGACCTGGTGCTGGCCAGCGACGGCCCGCCGGGGACGTTCCTGCCCGCGCGCCACGGCGAGGCGCTGAGCTACCGGCAGCTCCTGCTCGAGCACGACCCTTCGAACCCGCTGCGGCGCTCCTACGGCCCCACCGTGGAGACGGCGCGCGCGCTTCTCCATCGCATGGCGGTGCTGGTGGCACGGGCGCGCGCGACGCGCGCCTTCCTCGACGAGCAGGGGCGCGATCCCGACGACGAGGCGCTGGCGGCGCTGCTCGAGCGCCTGCGCGCCGATCGCGCGCAGCTGCTCCACGCGGGCACGCCGGTCCGTTCCACGGGGACGTATGAGCCCGCGGGCGTTCGCATCGCCCGCGCGCCGGTGCCGGCGCTGCGCTACCACGAGCGAACGCTGGTCGACCGGGCCCCGGCCGCGACCGGCGGGCCCGACGACGTCGGCATCGTCCTGCTGGGGTGGGCCGACGGGCCGCTGCGCTGGATACGCTGGCAGGGCGACAAGCCGGCTGGCGGCGAGGTGGACCCGGCGCGCCGGCTGGCGGCGCTGGAGGCGATGATCGACTTCATCCGCGATCCGCGCCTGGCGAACGAGCGCGACGCGCTGGTCGATGTCGTGCGCGTGCCGGTCTGGCAGTTCACGCTGGGCGCGCTCGACGAGCGGCTGGCGCGGGTCGAGCCGGCGGGCGCGGCGGGCGCCGCCGCCGTGCGTGCCGAGGAGCGGATCGCCTTTCGCGTGACCGGGCTGCGCGAGGGCGCGCTGGGCGTGGAGCCGGTGGTGCAGAAGCGCGGGCGCAGCGGCGTATTCTCGACGGGCACACGGCTGCCCTGGTACGAGCTGCCCGACCATCCGGCGCGCACCGCCGTCGACGAGCGCGCGTTTCGCGCCTATGACGACCGCTTCGCCCGCCGCTCGGAGACCTGGGGCGGCGCGCTCACGGCGGCGCAGATCTTCGGCGTGCTGCGCGCGCTCATCGATCATCCCGCGGTGTTCTTCGACGGCCCCGGCAGCGCCGGCCGGCGCGGCGCCGGCCGGCTGGACATCCGCCAGGGGCGGCTCCGGTTGCGCTTCGCGGCCGCGCGCGACGGCGGCTTGACGCCGCAGCTGGAGCTGGTCGGCGTCACGCTGCTTCCGTCCGAAGTGGCGGCGGTGCTTCGCGACGACCGGCACGTCGTCATCCTGCATCGGCCCGACGACTCGGGCGGAGAGGCGGAGGCGGGCACTCCGCGCGTCCTGCTGGCCGAGGTCAGCGCCCAGGCGGCCGCGGTGGTGCGCGCCCTGGCGCTGGCGCCGGTGTCGTTTCCGCCCGAGGCGCACGATGCGCTGGCCGCGCGGCTCGAGCCGCTGCAAGAGAGCGTCGACGTGGAGCTGCCGGCGCACTGGACGCGTACGATCGGCGCCGCCGACGAGCGCTCGATCGCGCGGCTCGAGCTCCTGGCCTCGGGCGCGCTCGAGGTGCGCCTCGGCGTGCGGCCGGCCAAGCTGGGCCCGGTCTTTCGACCCGGCGAGGGGCCGGCGCTGTTGCTCGAAGGGCAGGGGCGCGAACGCCACGGTGTACGCCGCGATCGCGCGCGAGAGCAGCGCGCCGGGCGGGCGCTCGCCGAGCGACTGGGGCTGGTCGCCGGCTGGGCGGGCAAAAGCCGGGTCGGCGCCGGCTGGGTCGATCGGGCCTCGCCGGCGCAGCAGGCGGCGACCGCCGGCGGCGCAGAGCCCGATGACGAGGGAGCCGGGCCCGACGTCGACGGCGCCGAGACCGCGCCCTGGTGCTGGCGCGTCGGCGCTGGCGATCCGGCGTTGCACGTCGTCGCGACGCTCAAGGATCTGTCCGACGATCCCGAGGCGGCGGTCGTCGTCGAGTGGGCCGACGACGCGCGGCTCGACGACTACGGCACGATCGGGCGGCGCGATCTGCGCATGAAGGTGTCCGATCGGCGGGATTGGTTCGCCGTCGAGGGCGGCGCGCGCGTCAAGGGCGTGCGCGGCGAGGAGGTGGTGCCGCTCGCCGACCTGCTGGCGGCGATCCGCGAGGGACGTCGCTACGTGCCGGTCGGCGCGCGCGGCTTCGTGCGCATCGAGCAGGCCTTGCGCGAGGCGCTGGCGCGCGCCGAGGCGGCGGTCTTCGACGTGCGCGAAGGGGGCGAGCCCGGCACGCCGCGGGCGTTGCACATTTCGGGGCTGGCGAGCGATCCGCTGGTGGGGCTCGTCGAGGAAGAGTCGCAGATCGACGCCGCCGCTTCGTTCCGCGCGCTCCGCCGCCGCATCGCCGCGGGCGCGGCGATCGTCCCGCGCGTCGGCGCCGAGCTCGAGGTGGCGTTGCGCCCGTATCAGCGCGCCGGCGTGCAGTGGCTCGCGCGCCTGGCGGGCTGGGGCGCGGGCGCGATCCTCGCCGACGAGATGGGGCTCGGCAAGACCCTACAAACGCTGGCGGTGCTGGTCGACCGCGCGGCGCTCGGCCCCGCGCTGGTGGTGGCGCCCACGTCGGTGGTCGGCAACTGGGTCGACGAGGCGGCGCGCTTCGCGCCATCGCTGCGCGTCCGCCTCTATCGCGGGCCCGAGCGCGCGGCCGAGCTGCGCGGCCTGCGCGCCGGCGATCTGCTGGTCACGAGCTACGCGATCGCGACGCTCGACGCCGATCGCCTCGGGGAGATCGAATTCGGGTCGCTGGTGCTCGACGAGGCGCAGGCGGTGAAGAACGCCACCACCGAGCGTTCGCGCGCGCTGCGCGGGCTGCGCGCGGCCTGGCGCGTGGGGCTGACCGGCACGCCCGTCGAGAACCACCTGGGCGAGATCTGGAGCCTCATGCGCGTGATCTGTCCCGGCCTGCTCGGCACCTGGGAGCAGTTCCGCGGCCGGTTCGCCGTGCCGATCGAGAAGTTCGGCGACGACGGCAGGCGGCGCGCGCTGGCGGCGCTGCTGCGGCCGTTCATCCTGCGGCGCACGAAGGCGGACGTCGCGCCCGAGTTGCCCGCGCGCACCGAGGTCGTGCGCAGCGTGCGCCTGTCCGACGAGGAGATGGCGCTGTACGACGAGCTGCGCCGGTCGATGCTCGAGGAGATCGCGCAGACCAAGACCACGCCCGAGCGCGACGGGCAAGATCTGCGCTTCGTGTTGCTGGCGGCGCTGACCCGGATGCGCCAGCTCTGCTGCCACCCGCGCCTGGTCTATCCACGCACGCAGGCCGGATCGTCGAAGGCGGCCTACCTGCTGCAGCTCCTCACCGACCTGCGCGAGGACGGGCACAAGGTGCTGGTGTTCAGCCAGTTCCGCAGCTTCCTCGAGCTGCTGGCGCCGCGCCTGCGCCAGCACGGGTTTCGCGCGTTGCTGCTCGACGGCACGACCCCGGCGGAGACGCGCGAGCAGCGCATCGCGGCCTTCCAGGCGGGCGAGGCCGACGTCTTTCTGATCTCGCTCAAGGCAGGCGGCTTCGGACTGAACCTCACCGCCGCCGACACCGTGATCCATCTCGATCCGTGGTGGAACCCGGCCGTCGAGGATCAAGCGACAGCGCGCGCGCATCGCATCGGCCAGCAGCGTCCGGTGACCGCGGTGCGCCTGGTCGCGCGCGGCACGATCGAGGAGGCGGTGCTCGGGTTGCACGCCACCAAACGCGCGCTCGCCGCCGGCCTGCTCGAAGGAGCGGACCTGGCTGCCACGCTGGGCACCGACGATCTGCTGGCGCTGATCCGCACGGGCGCGCGCGTCGCGCCCTAGGGGGTCCGGGACCGTCACAGGGTCCCAGATTCCTAGGGGGTCTGGGACCCTTTGGCGGTTCCAGATTCGATGATCTCCTCGATCGCGCGCAGGTCGACCGGCTTCACGAGGTGCGCGTCGAAGCCGGCCTCGCGGGCCTGCGCGCGGTCGCGCTTCTGTCCGTAGCCGGTGACCGCGACCAGCACGGTGCGCGCGAAGCGCTGGTCCTCGCGGATCCGGCGCGCCAGCTCGTAGCCGTCCATGACCGGCAGGCCGACGTCCAGGAAGGCGACGTCGGGCGTGTAGCGTTGCAAGAGGCCGAGCGCACCCGGTCCGTCGCAAGCGGTCTCGACGGTGTGCCCGAGCTCGAGCAGCGCATCGGCCATCGCCTCGAGCGCGTCCTCGTTGTCGTCGACGACCAGCACGCGGCGCGCGCGTGCCTTCGGAACGCCGAGGAGCGGCGTCGACCGGGGGTGGCTCGCGGCCGCCGTCTCCGACGAGAAGGCGCCCGGTTCGAGCGCGCGCGGCAGGCGCACCAGGATCTCGGTCCCGCGGCCGGTACCCGCGCTGCGCGCCTCGACGTTGCCGCCGTGCAGGCCGACGAGCGAGCGCACGATCGTCAGTCCCAACCCCAGGCCACCCTCGGAGCGATCCAGCGCCTGCCGCTCCTGCACGAAGAGGTCGAAGATCCGCGGCAGCATCTCCTGGCGAATGCCGATGCCGGAGTCGCGCACCACGACCAAGATCGCGGCGCCCTCGGGCCGCGCGCTGACGTCGATGTAGCCGCGCGGCGGTGTGTACTTGGCGGCGTTGGTCAGGAGGTTGGCGAACACCTGCGCGAGCCGCGCCGGATCGGCGTCGACCGCCAGCTCGGGCGCGACGTCGACCGACAGGTGGTGCTCGCGCTGCTCGATGAGCGGGCTGGTCATCTCCAGCGCGCGCGCCAGCACGTCGCCGAGGTCGACGCGCACGCGCTCGAGCGAGATCTTGCCGCGCGCGATGCGCGACACCTCGAGCAGGTCGTCGACCAGCCGCACCAGGTGCTTGACCTGGCGGTCGATCATCGTGCGCTCCTTCAACAGCACGTCGCCGGCGCGCAGCTGCATGAGCTGCAACGCCGTCGAGATCGGCGCCAGCGGGTTGCGCAGCTCGTGCCCGAGCATGGCCAGGAACTCGTCCTTGGCGCGGTTCGCCGCCTCCGCCTCGACGGTCTTGGCCTCGAGCGCGCGCTTCGCGAGCACCGCCTCGGTGACGTCCTGCGCGACGCTGATGACGCCGTAGATCGCGCCGTCCTGGTCGCGCAGCGGCCGGCGCAGAGTGGTCAGGTAACGCTGAGAGATGACGCCGCCGTCGCCGAAGAGCGCGACCGGCTCCTCGATCACGGTGTGAGGCTCGCCGGTTCGAAAGACGCGCGCCAGATGATCGGGGATGGGCGAGTCCTGTAGCTCGGGCAGCGCCTCTCGCAGCGGCTTGCCGACGATCTCGCGCTCACCAAGCTGCGCGCGCGTCAGCTCGTTGACGTAAGCGATGTTCAGGTTGGCGCCCTCGAAGACCGCGATCGACACCGGTGCCTGCGCCAGGAAGGAGTAGAAGCGCTGGCGCTCGGCCTCGACGGCGGCGCGCGCGCGCGCGAGCCGGACCTGGGCGTCGATGCGCGCGCGCAGCTCGCGCGCCGAGAACGGCTTGACCAGGTAGTCGTCGGCGCCCGCCTGCAGTCCCTCGATGCGCGCCTCCTCGCCGGCGCGCGCCGACAGCATCACGACCGGGATCGCGCGCAGACGCGGGTCGGCGCTCACGGCGCGCAGGAGCCCGAACCCGTCGAGCTCGGGCATCATGACGTCGGTGAGGATGAGGTCGGGCGGCCGCGCGCGCGCGGCTTCGAGCGCCGCGCGGCCGTTGCCCAGGGCGTCGACCGTCCAGTGCGGCTCGAGCACGCGCCGGATGTACTGGCGCATGTCGGCGTTGTCGTCGGCGACGAGGATGCGGCCGCGCGTCGGCGCCGTGCCCTCGTCCCCGTCCGTGACGCGCGGGGGCTCGTCCCCGCTGTCGGGGAGCCAGCGGAGCGCCTCCTCGACGTAGGGCGCCGCCGCCGACGATGGGGCGGCGGTGGTCGTGCCCGAGGTCCCCGGCGAGGCGCCGACGACGCGGTCGGCGGGCAGGTGCGCCGAGCCGGTCGGCAAGCGCACGACGAACGTCGAGCCTTGCCCGAGCACCGACGAGACCGAGATCGTGCCGCCGTGCAGGCGCACCAGCTCGTGCACCAGCGCGAGGCCGATCCCCGAGCCCTCGTTCGTGCGGGCGCGCTCCCCGGGCACGCGGTGAAAACGCTCGAAGACGCGGTCGAGCTCGGACTCGGGGATACCCGCGCCGGTATCGCTCACCGCGAGCTCGACCGCGCCGGCGGTGGGACGCAGGCTCACGCGGATCGTGCCCGCGAGCGTGAACTTGAACGCGTTCGAGAGCAGGTTCAGCACGACGCGTTCCCACATCTCGCGATCGACGAAGATCGGCTCCCGCACGGGCTCGCAGATCACGTCGAACGCCAACCCGGCGCGCTCGACGGCAGCGCGGAAAGAGCTGGCGAGATCGGCGGTCAGCGCGCCCAGGTCGGTCGGCGCGTACGATGCCTGCATGCGCCCGGCCTCGATGCGCGCGAAGTCGAGCAGGTTGTTCACCATCTTCATCAGCCGCACCTGGTTGCGGTGAACGATCTTCAGGCTCTCGCCCTCGAGCGCGCCCCGATCGAGCGCGTCCTCGGTCGGGCCCAGCATCAGCGTGAGCGGCGTGCGGAACTCGTGGCTGACGTTGCTGAAGAACACGGTCTTGGCGCGATCGATGGCCGCCAGCTCCTCGGCGCGCCGGCGCTGCTGCTGAAAGGCGTCGGCGCCGGCGATGGCGGCCGCGATCTGACCCGCGATCAGGTCGACGAAGCCGCGGTAGCTCTCGTCGAAGAGACGGTGCGGGCTCAACCCGGCGATCAGGACCGCGGCGCGGCCGCGCTCGCCGGTCGGCGAGATACCGACGATCGCGATCCGGCTCGGCGCGCGATGCCAGGCGCCGGTGGGCAGGCCATCGCGCAGCTGCTGCGGCGGGGAGAAGACGATCGGCACGGAGCTGCGCAGCGCATCGGCGACCGGCCAGACGCCGGCGCCGCCGAGCGCGATCGTCGCCGGCGCCGCCGCGTGCCCATCGTCGATGCCGGCGCGCGCGACCAGCTGCGCCGCCGCGCGATCGTCGCCGATCAGATAGAGCAGCGCAAACGGGACGTCGAACGGATTGGTCGCCAGACTCTCGGCGGCCCGCGTGCAAGCGAGCTCGGCGCTGCGCGCGTCGCCGGTGCGCGACGCCAGGTCGCGCAGCAGGCGCACCTGCCGCGCGCCGACGATCTTCTCGGTGTCGTCGGTGTTGGCGCAGATGATCCCGCCGACGCCGCCTTCGTCGCCGGGCACCGGACTGTACGAGAACGTGTAGTACGTCTCCTCCTGGTATCCGTTCCGCTCCATGATCAGCAGGCGCGCCTGCTCGTACGCGCCTTCGTTGCGGCGCATCGCCGCCTCCGCCAGCGGCCCGATCTCGTCCCAGATCTCGCGCCACACCACGCGCGCCGGCTGGCCCAGCGCCTGCGGATGCTTGCCGCCGACGATGGTCTTGTAGGCGTCGTTGTAAAGGTTGATGAGCTCGTTGCCCCACCAGACGAACATCGGCTGCCGCGAGGTGAGCACGATGCGCACGCAGGTACGCAGGCTGAGAGGCCATCTCGCGACCGGGCCGAGGACCGTGCGCGACCAGTCGATCGCGCGCATCCGTTCGCCCATTTCGCCGCCGCCCTGCAGGACGGCGGCGGCGGAGTCGACTTCGAGAGCGCTCGCAACGTTCATGAACGACGGTGCAAAATAAGACCTCTCGAGATCGGGGGCCAGGGGCGATTGGCAAAGAATTCCGCAAGGAATGGTCCCGCTCGCCTCGACGGTCAGGGGCCGGGCCCGAGCCCGGGCCGCAGCGTCATTGCTCCAGGAACGTGAGCGCCGTGTCGGCGAACTCCGCGCGGACGCGATCGCCGAAGATCGGCCCGTGACCGCCCCCGGGCACGACGCGCAGCGCGGCGCGCGGGAACGCGCGGTACATCTCCAGCGCCATCTCGATCGGGTACAGCGGATCGCGGTCTCCGTAGACGATCAAGGTTCGCGAGGAGATCGTGGCCAGGTGCGGCGGCGTCAGATTCATGTCGTCATAGCTGTCGGCGAATCCAGCCGCATGGCGCCACAGCGCCCGGATCTGGTCGTCGCCGTGCGCGTGGCGCGCACGCATCATCGTCCACTGCTCGGGCGGTTGGTTCTCGGGTCCGGCCTGCCGCATGATCGCGCGCGCCTGAGCCGGGTAGTACATGGTGGCACTGACGAGGACCATCGCTTCGATACGTTCGCGCGCGGCGAACGCGGCGTGGAGCAGCGTGTTGCCGCCCAGGCTCATGCCGATGGCGCGGACGCGTGGGAGCTCGAGCGCGTCGAGGAGCGCCAGGAGATCCGCGGCGCAGGCCCGGTGGCTGAAGGTGCCGTCGGGGTTGGTGGAGCGGCCGTGCCCGCGCGCGTCGGGCAGGATCAACCGATGGCGCCGGGCCAGGGCGTCCAGATCGAAGACATGCCTCCAATCGCCGCCGCAGCCGGTGAATCCGTGTAGCAGGAGCAGCGGCTCGCCGGCGCCGCGCTCTTCCACGTACATCTCGAAGCCCCGCAGGCTCAACGTGCGCGCGATCGGTACGCTCGGCTGGATCGGTTCGCTCGGTTCGATCGGTTCGATCGGTGATTCCGTCATGACGTCTCCTTTTCCCTTCGACAGCCGCGAACCCCGCGGCGTCGACGACGGTGACTACGCCGATCGCAAAAGCCTTGATAGCTGCCGCTTTCGCCAGTAACGTGGGATTCCCAAGCGCGGGACGAAAAATCGAGCATTGGCGACGCGCCAGGCGGCCGCGCCGGCTTTACCGCCGCCGGTTTTTCGACGGCGCCTTGGGATGGTGGGTTCCCGCGCCCGCCGGGCGGCAGATGGGAACGCTCGTCGGGTGAATCCCATCCGCCAGCTCGTGTTCGGCCCAGGAGACGACAGCGTCGACGAACGCGCGCACCGGCGGCGGAACGAACTCGCGCTCGGCGTAGACCACCGACAGGCGGCTCTCGGCGCCCAGCGCGCCCGGCAGCACCTGGACCAGCTGGCCGCGATCCAGCGCATCCTGCACCAGCAAGAGCGGCACGAACGCGATGCCCAACCCTTGCAGCGCGGCCTCGGTCAGCAAGTTCACGTCGTTCGAGAAGAACACACCGTCGACGTGGAGCTTGCCGCCGCCGGCGACCGGCCAGTGGGTCTGGGGCACCTCGCCGCGCGCGAAGCCCATCAGGCAACGGTGGTGGCGCAGGTCTCGCCGCGTGCGCGGCGTGCCGTGCGCGGCGAGATAGGCCGGCGTCGCCACGGCCAGCACCGGGTTGCGCATCAGCGTTCGCGCGACCAACCCAGGCTGCAGCTCCAGGCTGGCGCGGATGGCGACGTCGTAGTCGCCGCGCCGCAGATCGACGAGCTCGGTCGATGATTGGATCTGCATGCGTACCTCGGGATGGCGCTCGGCGAACGCGCAGATGAGCGCATAGAGGCGCGGGTCGGTCATCGGCGGCACCGACACGCGCAGGTCGCCGCGGATCGCGTCGTCCTGGCGGCGAACGCTGGTCTCGGCGTGGGTCACGGCGTCGAGCACGATGCGCGCGTGCCGGTACAGCGCGGCGCCGGGATCGGTCAGCACCAGGCTACGGGTCGTGCGGCGCAGGAGCCGCACGCCCAGACGTTCTTCCAGGCGCGCCAGCCGGCGGCTGATGGTCGCGCGCGGCACGCCCAGCTCGACGGCAGCGCGCGACAGCGACTTGGCGTCGACGGTCTTGGCGAACGCCAGCAGCTCGGAGGTCTCGAGGGGCGCGCTGGTCATATGGATCAAAACATAGCAAATCATTCCCACTGTCGAGGCATTGTCACCAATGCCCGCGCGCATCATCTTCATGTATCGGCGGGAGCAGGGCCGAGAGCTCGACTCGAACCAGACACAGGAGACCCAAACATGACCACGGAATCGCGGGCCACGGAGTCGCGGACGACAGCGTCGCGGAGCAAGACGGTTGGATACTGGGCGGCGACGGCGCTGGCCGCGCTGGCGTTCATCAGCGGCGGCGCGTTCGACCTCGCGCGCGGCGACCAGGTGCGCGCCATCATGTCGCACCTCGGCTATCCCTTGTACTTCGCGGCGCTGATCGGCGCGTGGAAGGTGCTGGGCGCGCTGGCGATCCTCGCGCCGCGCCTGCCGCGCTTGAAAGAATGGGCCTACGCGGGAATGTTCTTCGATCTCAGCGGCGCGGCGATCTCGCACGGCTCGGTCGGCGATCCTCCGGCGCGCTGGCTCACGCCGCTGGCGATCCTGGCCGTGGTCGTCGCGTCGTGGGCGCTGCGGCCGAAGAGCCGCGTCCTGCGCGGCGCCGATCCGGCGGTCGGGCCGGCGGGCCGCGTCAGCGTGCCGGTCGCCGCGTGACGGCGCGGCCGGACGCGGAGCGGCTGTGCTAGCTTCCGGCGGTGGCGTCGTCCCCATACGCGACCGCCGAAGACGCCGGCCGCATCGACAGCTTTCGCGCCTTCTGGCCCTTCTACCTCAGTCAGCATCGCCGCTGGGGCTGCCGCCTCATGCACTACTTCGGCACGTCGGCGGCGTTGCTGCTCGTGACGGCGGCGCCGCTCCTTCATCGCCCGGAGCTCGCGCTCGTCGCGGTCGTGGCCGGGTACGCGCCGGCCTGGCTCGCTCACATGCTCATCGAGAAGAACCGTCCCGCGACCTTCCGCTACCCGCTCTGGTCGCTGCTCGCCGATTTCAAGATGTTCGCTGAAGCGATTCGCCACCGTCGCGTCTAGTGCGGCGCACGAGGCCGGGACTCGTACGATTCGTCACGTTTCGGCGTCGATGGGCGCGGGATCAAAGCGAGGCGCCGCCTCGCTTTGATCCCCGCTCTCCCCTCGGCGCAGGAAATATGACGAATCTTGAGAGGCTGGGGCTACATCGTGGCGGCGCTGGTCAGGCAGACCAGCGTGCTCTGCGGGCGCAGGTCGATCGACTGCGCGTAGAACGCGCCGGTGAAGGTCAGTCCCGCGCCCGTGCCCATGAAGACCTGGGCGTTCGGCGCCACCAGCGTGCCGTTGAAGACGGTGGTGAATGACAGCGACGTGCCGGCGTAGCCGAGGAAGATCGGCTGCACCGCGGTCCCGCTCGCGGCCAAAAACGGGCTCTGCGCCGTGAAGAACGTGCGCACGAAGACGCGCGTCGTCGGCGTCGCCCGCACCGTCGCAGCCGCGTTGATCGTCAGGTTGGTGAAGAAGAAATCGCCGGCGCCCAGCACCAGCGTGCCGCCCGAGGTCACCGTCACTGTCGGGAAGGAACCCGCAGCCAGGTTGCGCCGCTGGCCGGAGTTCACGGTGATGTTCGCGCCAACCGGGGCCGGGAATGCCGGAAGGGTGGGCAGAGGCGGCAGCGCAACCTGTGCGGACGACGCGCGCGCGCCCGCGATGCTGGCGATCGGCGAGATGTCGAGCGCGCCGCCCGAGATCACGCCGCCGCTCACGACGGCGCGGTCGTTGATCTGGACCGGACCGACGCTGAGGATGCCGCCCGCGTGCGCGTCGAAGCCGACGCGCGTCTGACCTGGTCCGCCGTTGAAGACGCCGGCGCCCGCGCCCGAGGGCACGCGCACGGTGGCGCGATCCTCGACGACGAAGCCGTTGCTCGCCTGCATGCCCGCGGTGATGACCAAGGTCTGCGTGGTCGTCGATATGTTTCCGCTCGCGTCGGTGGCGATCCAGCGGATGACGTGCGTGCCCGGGCCGATCTGCGCCAGGCCGGCCGCCGTGACGGTGATCGGCGCGGTCAACGCCAGGCCGTTGCTGACGATGACCTGTCCGGTGACCGTCGGCGCGCCGCAGTTGTCGTTCGTGGCGGCGACGCCGACCGCGATCGGATCATTGGTGCAGATCGTCGCGACCACTTTCGGGGGCGGCGTGATCGTCGGCCGCGTCTGGTCGACGACGGTGACGTTGGCGGTGCACGGCGTGCTGAAGGTGCCGTCGGAGACGGTGAGGGTCACCTGCGTCGTCCCCACCGGGAACGGACCCGTGCGATCGAGCGTCAGCGTGATCGGTACGCCGTTGGGATCGAAGCTGCCGTTGTCGACCTGCGCCGTGGTGAGGCCGCTGGCCGTGCATGCGGTCGGGCCGGAGATCAGCGTGACGTCGCGGCAGCGCGCCTGCGGGGCGCTGACGAGCGGCGCGCGGCTCGGGTCGCAGATCGAATTTTGCACGACGGCGATCTGTCCGGGGCTGAGGTTGAAGCCACCGAAGTCGCTCATGAGGTTCTGCCGGTCGGGTGTGTAGGTCACGCCGTTGATGGTCACCGACGCAACCGTCGTCGGGTTGAGGCCATTGGTGGACCAGTAGACCGGCCCGGGGTCCTCGGGCGTGTCGGCGAGCAGGTCGCCGTCGAGCGCGCCCGGCCCGCGCGCGGCCTGGAGATTCGCGATCGCCTGGTTCATCTCGTCGGGCGAGCACGCCGAGCCATCGTTCTTGGGGCAGCCCTGATTGGGCGGTATCGCGGGGTAGAAGTTCCCCCAGGTGATGTGCGTGTGATAGAGGCCGAGGAAGTGGCCGAGTTCGTGCGAGAAGCTCTGCGCGTTGGCGCGCGCCACCGACTGCACGCCGTCATGCGCGACGAAGCGCGGCTGCACGCCGGCAAACGTCGTCGGGAATTGCGCATCGACCGGTACGAGCTGGCCAGTCATCGGCGGGTAGGCGAAGTTGCTGGGCGCGACCTTGCGCAGGAAGACCACGACCTGGCCGGGGAAACCGGCGGCGATGGCGTTGGCGGCGGCCCAGTTGCCGCCGGAGTTGTCGGAGAAGAGGTTGCTGTTGAGATCCGGGTTGACCATCTCCGAGAAGTCGAGCGCGGGATCGAAGATGAAGCGCACGCGCGCCGGCGCGAACGCCAGGTTCGCGAGCACGACGAAGCTGGCGATGTCGTCGGCGGTCGTGCACGGGCTGGCGGTGCTGCAGTTCGAGCGCGCGGCGTCGTCGAGCAGCAGGATCGCGTGCAGGCGAACCTCGTTGCCGGCGCGCGCGAGGCAACCGGGCGCGCCGAGCGCGGATTTCACCTCGGCGAGGCCCTCAGCGTTCGACCCCGGTCCCTCGACGGCGCCGCAGCCCGGGACGGCGACAAAGGCGGCCGCGGCCAGCGCGCAAGCCGCGGCGACGTTACCCGATCGGAATTGGCGGTCGCTCTGACTTCCGACGACTTCTCTCAGGCAAGCGGTTCGGATCATCTGGTACCCCCCGGTGAGAACGACGACGGAGAAGCCGCCGGATAATCCGTCTGCCGCCAACTCTTCTTCAAGAACAAAGTGGCGACGGCCGGGAAAAAGTCTCCGTCGGGACGGCGCTGGGAAGGCGACCGTCTGGGTACCGAGCACCGTCGAGTTATCACGGACGTGCCAATCAACGACTCTCTGCCGGCGTTGAGTGGCGGGCGTTGTGGCGACTGAGCGGCAATTGAGTTTCGGCTTGGTTGCCGGGCTGCGTTGTCAATGGGTTTACTCCGTCGGAGAACGGGAAATCCAGGTTCGCCCCAGTCGGGCGGCGTGCTCCGGTCGGGCTGCCGCCCGACGATCGGTGACGTAGAATCGGACGCCCATGTCGACGACCGTCCTGCGTCTTTATTCGGACTTCGTTTGTCCGTTCTGTTTCATTGCCGAGCACAGCACGCTCCCGCGCCTGCGCGAGGAGTTCGATCTCGCTGTCGAGTGGTGTGGCTTCGAGCTGCACCCGGGGACACCGCGCGGCGGGATGTCGCTGTCGTCGCTGTTTCCGCCCGCGCGCTTGCCGGCGGTGCGCGCGCACATGCAGCAATTTGCAGCCCGTTTCGGAGTCACGGGGATGAATCATCCGGATCACATTCCCAATACGCGGCGGGCGCTCGCCATCGCGGAGCTCGCGCGCGACCAGGCGCGCCTCGACGCCTTCCGCGAGTCGGCGATGGTCGGCTACTGGTGCGAGGGGCTCGATCTAGAAACCGATCGCGACCTGCGCGCAATTGCCGAGCGGGCCGGACTGGCGGGCGACGACGCGCTGGCGGCGGCGAACGACCCTGCGTTTCATGTTCGCGTCGACGAGCGCCAGGCCGATGCGCGCCGCCATGGTGTCACCGGAATTCCAACCTTTTTCATCGGCGGCGAGGCCGTCGTCGGGTGCCATCCGTACGACGTGCTGGCAGCCGCCGCGCGCCGCGCGGGGGCCCGGCCCCGGCTGCGTGCGGTCGCTGAAGACGGTGGCGGCGAGGGCGACGGCGCCAATCGCACCCGATGAGCGCGCTCCACAAGGACCCGATCTGCGACATGACGGTCGACCCCGCCAGCGCGGCGGGGAGCTCCGCGTATGGCGGGCGTACCTACTATTTTTGCAGCACGGGGTGTCTGAGTCGCTTCAAGGCCGACCCCGCGGCGGCGCTGTCGGGCGCCGGGCGCACCGGAATGGCCCTGCATCATGGGATGAACGCAGCGGCGCCGTCGATACCGCTGACTTCGCCGCTGACTTCGATCCGACGTCACCGGCCTGCGCCGCTGGCGGTGCGGGAGGCTCCGGTGTCGCCAGCGCAAGCGCCCGCGCAGTGGACTTGCCCGATGCACCCGGAGGTCCTGTCCGAAAAGCCGGGGAGCTGCCCGCTGTGCGGGATGGCGCTGGAACCGCGGCAGCCGTCGGCGGTCGAGGAGGCGCACCCCGAGCTCGTCGACCTGACGCGGCGGTTGCGCGTCTCCGTCGCGCTGGCCGCGCCGCTGCTGGTGATCGCGATGGCCCGCCTGCTCCCGGCTGGCGCGCGGTCGCTCGTCGAGCTCGCGCTGGCGACACCGGTCGTGCTCTGGGGCGGCTGGCCGTTCCTGGTCCGCGCCGTCGAGTCGCTTCGCGCGAGACGCCTCAACATGTTCACGCTGATCGGGCTCGGCGTGGTCATCGCCTACGCGTACAGCCTGGTCGCCGCGCTCGCGCCCGGCCTGTTTCCCTCGAGTCTGCGCGAGCCCGACGGCGCCGTCGGCGTCTACTTCGAGGCGGCGGCGGTGATCGTGACGCTGGTGCTGGTCGGGCAGGTGCTGGAGCTGCGCGCGCGCGGGCGGACCGGCGCCGCGATCCGCGCGCTGCTGAGGTTGGCGCCCAGGACCGCGCGGCGCCTGCGCGACGGTGACGGCGGCGACGAGGACGTGCCGCTGGACGCGATCCGCCCTGGCGATCGCTTGCGCGTTCGTCCCGGCGAGAAGGT
>Ga0265342_10002621_pt1 | contig 15394 bp, 16 predicted proteins | sample 4CB327metaG_FD_203125 | JGI IMG/M metagenome (GOLD analysis project Ga0265342, IMG submission 203125) | Rhizosphere microbial communities from Carex aquatilis grown in University of Washington, Seatle, WA, United States - 4-CB3-27 metaG | ecosystem: Host-associated > Plants > Roots >...
GAGAAAGGGATCCTTACTTGGGGTCGTCGGGTGCTGTAGAATCTGGCCGATGACGAGATCTAGGAGCCGGCTCGAAGCCGAATCGCGGGCGATCGCGGGAGCCTCTTCCACGTCGGCGTCTGCGCGCCCGACTCGACCGTGGTCGGGGATCGACTACAACGAGAGGGTCATCAACGGCGTTCGCAACGCTCTCGTCGAGATCTACCTCCACGGCGTCGTCGGTGTCTCTTCTCCGGTCGAGGGCCACGAGCGGAAGCTGGTCCCTGTTGATGCTGCCGATCGATTCCTCCTCCGCGGGAGGAAGGCCCTCGACGACCTCGAGTCACAGAAGGCTCCGGCGTCTGCGAGGTCGTGGCGTGATCACAACGTCGGCGAGCTCCGCAGGCTCCTTGAGCAGGCCCAGGACGTTCGAGACGGTGCACCCCAGAATATGACCGCGGAGGGCTACGCGGAATACTTGCGCTCTCTGCACGCGCCTCGATTTCGCTGAATCGTCTCCCTCCTTCGTCGGCTATATTCGTCGGGCATGCTGACGAACGCCGCCGCCCTAGACACGGCTGGACCAAGGCCGATGCTAAGACCCTGCGAACTATCGCGGCTGGTAGAGCTGGTCGGCGCGCCGGTTCACGGCGCAAAGGAGTTGAGCATCCGCGTCCGGTCCGCGCTCTCCGCCGCTGGCGTGGCCTATCCAGGCGGCGCGTCGGTCGAGCTCTCGCCTACTCCGACGAGTACGGTGCAGCTCGACCTCGCGGTCGCCATCGCGCTCCTGTCGGCGCATGGGTTCATCTCGTCGCCGCACGATCTGCTCGTACTCGGTGAGCTCGGGCTCGACGGCTCGGTGCGTGAGGTTCGCGGTGTCCTCGCGGGTGCGCTCGCTGCGCGCGCAGCGGGGCTGCGCGGCGTGATCGTTCCGGTCGCCTCGGCGAAGGAGGCTGCCCTGGTCGATGGCTTGTCCGTCTACGCGGTGGCTGACCTGACCGACGTCATCCATTGCGTCCAGGGCATGGCCTCGCCCGGTAACCCTTACTACCTCTACACCGGCGAGACCCCTGCGGCTCCCTCCGCTCAGCGGGCATCGCGCGTCGATCTGGCCGACATCCGCGGCCAGGCCGCCGCGGTCGATGCCTTCGCGCGGGCGGTCGTCCGGGGCGACCGGGTCCTGCTGTCCGGTCCGCCCGGTGTGGGCAAGACGATGTTGGCGCGCCGCTTGTCGACGCTGCTCTCCGAGATGACGCGAGACGAGCGCCTCTTAGTCGTCCGCGCGTACTCGGCCGTCGGCATGTCGAGCTCGGCGCTGGCGATCGACGAGCGGCCTTTTCGCGCGCCGCACTACACGATCTCGACGTCGGCGCTCGTCGGGGAAGTTGGCCGGGCCCAGCGCCCCGGAGAGCTCCAGCTCTCTGCCTGCGGCGTCCTCTTCCTGGACGGGTTGACCGAGTTCCGGAGGGACGCGCTCCCGTCGCTCGCCGGAGCGCTGGATCGGATGGATCCCGGGATCAGACCGCGGATCGTCGCGAGCGTGAATCCGTGCCCGTGCGGTTGGTCTAGCTCGGACGTCCGCGCCTGTTCGTGCAGCGCTGAGGTGGTCTCTCGTCACGCCGCGCGCATCCACGTCGCTGCGGAGATCCTGGGGATCCGAGCGACCGTGGAGGTGCCGGCGATCTCGCTCGAGGGGTTGCGGGCGACTGCGCCTGGGCGCTCCTCGGCAGAGCTGCGGGAGGCTGCGGGTCGGGATTGATCGTCCTCTTCCTCAGTTTCTCGACTGTCTTCGTGGTAGTTTCCGCGCTGCTGCCAGCTCGCTGCTCGATCCGGTGGCTATGATTCCCAGCGAGAGCTGGGCCAGAGCGGCGGGCACCAACGCCGGCCATCCGATTCCCAGGTGGCCGGCGTCGGTCTTTCTTGGGGCTTTTCTAGAGGTGCGCCCCCCGATCGCGTATGATCGAGCGATGGCGGCTGCATCCGGTTCGGTTCCTGATTTTTTCCGGCCTGATCATAGGCCGAGGGCCGGCGTCCACCTCTATCGGAGGGGGCGCTACGTGGATGATGACCACATCATGGTGACGACGCCCAGAGGTGACATCGCTGATTCTCACGGTGCGGTCTTCAGGGCCCTGCGAGCGGCCAAGATTGACCCCATCTTTCTGGGCGTAGGCTCCTTCAAGATCACGTTCGATCCGAACGAGATCTCCGGCGAGAACGCCCTCGCGTTCGTGACGGGAGCCCTGCGTTCTGGTGGCGTCTCGATCAACTCGTAGTATCATCGGGGCGCCCCAGGGCAGTCCGTCCGGGTAGTCCGTTCGTGTCGAAGAACGCAGACATCTTGAAGAGGTTGCGCGCCGACGCCGTCGCGCGCGGCCTCTGCATGACCTGCCGCATTCGCCGCCCGCGCGAGGGAGTCAAGACTTGTGACGTCTGCCTCGGCGGTAAGAAGGACATCATCCGGGCGCATTGCGCTCGAGGTCGCTGCAGGTGCGGCGCGGCCATCGCCGACCGTCGCTTCCGGAAGTGCCCTCGCTGTCGGAGAGCTGCCCGATTGAGCGATCGGCGCAGGCGGGAGCACTTAGCGGCTGCTGGCATGTGTCTAACCCACTCTGGCGTACCGGTGGTCCCTGGGCATACCCGGTGCTCGTCGTGCTTGGACAAGATGGCTGAGCTTGCCCGCGCTCGCGAGCGAGCGCAGAAGGCGGCGACCGGTGGCAGCGTCGGACTCCGCCGGTGCTCGGCCTGCGGATCGACCGAGCACAACCTCTCGCGTCATGGGCGGATCGCGCCTGCGGTCCGGCACGATCATGATACGATCGCCGCCTATGATCAGCCGATCTCCTGCTCGACGCCCCCTCCGCCTCCCCTTGCCGATGAGCTCCGGGGTGAACATCCCGCCGGGCACGCTGGTGCGGATCACCGCGCGCTCTCAGGTGGGCGAGTTCTTCCCGGAGCGGCTCCTGATCAAGGGGGCCGACCACTGGCGGATCAACGAGATCCGGGCTGAGGGTAGATCTGGCGCCCTCGCTCGAGATCTCCCGGGCGCGGGCTTCGCGCCAGAATCACTCGGGAGGTTCCCGGGGTGCGGCGAGCTGAGCCTGCCGTCTGGCGGAGAGCTGATCGTCAAGGCGACATACGAGGGTCCTCTGGAGGCTGGCGCTCACTTCGAGGCGTGTATCTTCGGTTCTGATAGTCAGCCGCTTCCACCTGTCGCATCGACGGTCCGCGATTCGGCCAAGGGGATCAGGCTCGCTGCGGCGAGCAGCGATGGTTTTGTTTCCTTTGGCACGACAGTGAAGCTGTCTACTGACCCACTCAGTCGCGACGCGTGGTTGGGTCGAGTGGTCATCAAGAACGCATCCGACTGGATCGTCAACGATGTTCGTTTTGGCGAGGTGTCTATTTTTGCGCGATCTGGGGATGTCCCTGGGAGCATGTTTTCCGAGCTCGTCGAGACCGCTGCTTGCCTGGGACGATTGGCCGCGGGCGATACGCTCTCGATTGTCGCGACGTACGCGGGGGCCGAGCTCGGAGCCGTGCTCTCTTACGATCTCTATGGAGTCTTTGCGGAGTCTGATACTTCTGCCCTTCCGGTCGTGTCGATCCTCCCGCTGTCATGCGGAATGTATATTTACCCGTGGTCATCTGCGCAATTGACGATCCAGAGTGGTTTGAAGGATGACGTTCGGCTCGCTGCGGACGTTCGTCGTCGCGTTGATCCTGGTCAGGGCTTCCTGGCTGAGCGGGTCGTCTTGGAGAACGCTGCCGACTGGGTCATCGGCGACATCAAGATCGGGTGCTCGTCGCAGTTCGCGCAGTCTGGGGACATCCCCGGCGTGGCGTTCGGTCCTGGGGCGATCGGCAGCGCGGTGTCCTTCGACGTCGCACGGCCCAGGGTCGACGTATCCGTCGTGGCGACCTACTGCGGCCGAGTCGAATCTGGGAGCGCCTTCCTCTGCGGGATCTTCGGTAGCGTCGTCGACCTGACCTGATTCATGTCGCCCGCTGGGTCCGGGTGAGATATCATCACCGGCGATGGCGACGACCGGATCCAAGAAGCTCCTCCCCTTGGCCGAGCGCATATTCGTGGGTACGTTCCCGACGGGCATCAGCTACGCGGACCGCAGCGTCGAGGTCGGCGGCGACTTCAAACGCCTCGCGTTCCTCCCGTTCAGCACGCTCGTCCTGGAATGGTACGCGAAGCGCGTCTCGCCGGACGTGCGCGACTACGTAGAGCGCGACGCGGCGAAGATCCAGTCGCGCAGGGGTCAGGACTACCCGGTGTCATCATCCGGTCAGACGGTGGTTTTGGGCGGGCCGGGTGCGAAGAAGACGCCGGCGCAGCTTGAGCGGGAGGCGAGGTCGGTGGCGTCGTCGTCCGGCGTCGTCACCGTCGACGACCTCTACGCTGACCGGAAGAAGAAGAGGGCTACCCTCGAGATGCGGGAACCCCTCTCCCTCCTGGACGCCTCCCTGAGCCGAGCGCAAGGCGTGATTGGTAGTCACATCACCGTCCAGGGGTTGGCCGAGATCGACCCAGTCGCGTACGAGCTGGGTGACGACGCCTTCCGTCAGTTAGAGGAGCTTCGTCGCAGGATCCGCCGTGCGATTGGATCGACTTGATGTGCTCTGATTTGGGGATGATATAGGTTCACCGCATGGGAACGAGCGCGGCGGACTACAACATATTTATGCGACACATGGCGCAATTCGACGCCATGGTCTGTCCTGTATGCGGGACCAAGGAGTGGCAAGTCAATCATATCACAACAGCACCCGTGTTTACAATAGAACCGCAAGGTCCATTGCATGCTTATCCGGTTGACACCCAATGGATGACGAAATCGGAGCACGGCGCGGCGAGTCAATGCGGCAGTACGTTGCTCGGCTCGTGTCATGCCCGAAATGCTTGGCGCGCGAAGGTCTAGAATGCTCAACCCGCACCGGGCGAAACCACACTGAACGCGTCCACGCTGCCATCCGAAGGGAATTGGAACTATGGGCGACAACCGGATAAGCAAGGTCCATTGTATCGACCGGAAGGGGCTTTGCCCAATGAATGACCGCGCCGGCCGAATTGCTGGGCAGCGGCCCGAATCATTGGCCAGCCTCATCCGGCGGGTGACCGCAGTGCGGGCAGGTCCCGGGCGGGACGGTGCGGCCGGCCAGCACCGCGTCGACCGAGGCGCCCGCGAGGCGCGCCACACGGAACGCGAGCCTCGGGGTGACCGGCCGTGCGCCGCGCAGCACCTTGCTGATGCTGTCGTCGTCCATGCTGAGCGCCTTCGCGAGCACCGCCCACCGACCGCTGCGGCGACGGAGGTAGCGCAGCGCCGTCCGGACGTTGGTCTGCTCCTGCGCGGTGAGGTCTTTCACGCGGTCCTCCCAAACGGGATGTCGATCCCCAGTTCGTGGATCGCGTGGACCAGCATCGAGAGGTTGTGGCAGAGCATCTTGCACAGGACCTCGTTGACCTGCGCGGGGAACCGCTTGGAGCGCACCGCGCCCCCGAACTTCCGCTTGATCGCCGAGAACGTCGATTCGACGTTGGAGCGCTGGTGGTAATGCTGGAGGAACTCGTCCTGGCGGTACATGAACAGGCCCCACAGGCGGCGCCAAGCCGCGGGTCCCTCGCCTCGGCTGTTCGACTTGAACGGGATGTACGGGACGGCCCCCGCCGCTTCGATGGCCGCAAGGTTGGCGTGCGAGAGGTACGCCTTATCGGCCGAGATGTCGGCGATTTGGAAGCGGCGGGCGGTCGCCTCGACCAGCGCCGGCAGCTCTGGCGAATCGCTCACGTTCCCCTCGGTGGCGCGCACGGCGGTCACGACGTTCGTCGTCGTTCCGACAGAGGCATGTGCTTTAACCCAGGCGTGCTCCTTCATCTCGCGCCCGTACTTGTGGTCGAACCACCGGCGGTAGACCGCGGTCCCGAAGCCCGTCGAGTCGACGGCGAACTTGGTCTCGACGCTGGCGAGCGGCGCGGCGCTCTCCTCCACGAGCGTGGTAAGGATCGGGGCGAGTTCCGTGCGCTCGAAGTAGTTGAACAGCGAGTTGTAGTGCGGTGCGCGGGTCATACGGCCGGCCTTCGCGCAGCTCTCGATGTCGGTGGTGGCGCGGCGTCCGGACATGCCCGTGTAGACCTTCATCGTCATGCCGTAGACCGCGTCAGCAAGCGGGATCGGTTTGGGACCACGCCCCGGGTGCGGTGGGGTAAGAATCCCGTCGCACAGTCCTCGGAGGAGCGCCTGGACGGTCCGCTTCTCGGCGCACTGCGCGGCGTTGTAGTTGGGCCAGTCCTGCGCGTAGGTCCGGCGCGTGACCGTCATCGTCTCGGTCAAGACCTTGGTTCCGTCGGGCGCCGTCTCGACGGTTCGTGTGAGTTCGACCGCCCACTGGTGCTTGCACTTCGTGCGACGCAGCTCGTAGTCGGGGCACGAGCACGTGCCCTCCGCGACGTCGACCGTGTAGCCGCCCGAGTTCTGCGACTGCGACGGCACGAGCCACGTGTTACCTCCGACGAGCTTGATCCGCTTGTCGTTCGCGAGCAGCCGGCCCTTTTCTTGTCGTGCGTCCATCGCTCAACCTCGTTTTCGTGTAGCTACATCGTAGCAACGACGTAGCTCACGGTCAAGGAGATCTCATGCGACTTGACACAGATCCACAACGTAGCCACGATGTGGCCTATGGCAAAAGCGCAAGGGAAACGAAGGGCTCGACCGCCGAGGCCCAAGAAAGACGAGATGATTCGATTTCGGGTAACCTCAGAGGAGAAGGCGGGCCTGGACTCAGCGGCGGCCAAGGAAGGGTTGGACCTGTCCTCGTGGATCCGTCAACTCACGCTGCGAGCAGCTGGGCTGCTGCCGGGGGCTCAGTAGTTCGCGTGGCGAATAAGAAGAAGCAACTTCCCGAGACCGAGGTCGAAGCCTACAGCTTCATACGGCAACGCCTCGGTGAACTTGGTTGGGTCGTCAAGAGCCCGAGTCTGACTACCGGCGGCCAGGTGTGGACGCAGAATCAGTGTCTCGCGCATGCCGAGATCAAGCTTGCGTTAGGGACAATGCGGCCAGAGAACATTATCAAGATCTCGGAGACTGCCGTATGGGTGATCGAGGCAAAAGCTTCTCGAAGTGAACTCAACAAGGCGATTGATGAAGCGGTCTCCGAATACGCGAAACGTATCAATGATCTGAAATCGTTGACAGTTTCCGCTGTCCTCGCAACAGGTGTCGCCGGTTCCGAACAAGCTGGCTATCTCGTCACGACCAAGATGCGTGTCGATGGCCGTTGGCGAACCGTGACGATCAATGGACAGGACGCAACGGGCCTTCTTTCACCAGATAACGTGCGCGTGCTCATCGAGCAGCGCAGTTCCGACATCCGCGATTATGCTCCCCCGCAAAGACTCTTCTTGCAGGCAGCCGAGCGCATCAACGAACTGCTCCACCTCGGAGGCATCAACAAGAACGATCGCGCTAAGACGATGGCAGCCCTACTGCTTTCTGTCTTGGAGACACCCCCGAACGTCGAAAGCAGCCTGACGATCCTGATCGATGACATCAACACGCGGAGCGCGGCGCTCCTGAAAGAGCACGGTAAACCAGAATTTGCACCATTCGTACGAATCCTTCCGCCGTCAAACACATCTAATCATGTAAAGTTCAGACAGGCTCTGGTTCAAACCATACAAGAACTACGAAACCTGAACATCAGGTCTGCCATGAACTCCAGCACCGACGTGCTTGGTCAGTTCTATGAGGTCTTTCTCAAGTACGGAAACGGCGCCAAAGAGATCGGCATTGTCCTCACGCCGCGCCACGTAACGCGTTTCGCTGTCGAAGCGATCGGCATTTCGAGTAACGATATCGTGCTCGATCCGGCGTGCGGAACGGGCGGTTTTTTGGTCGCCGCGTTCGACCACGTTCGCCGAGAGAGCACTAAGCCGCAGGTCGAACGATTCAAGCAGCACGGCCTGTTCGGGATCGAACAGGAATCGTACGTGGCTGTGCTCGCGATCGTTAACATGATTTTTCGCGGCGACGGCAAGCACAACATTATGGAAGGTAACTGCTTCACGACGCACCTGACATCCCGAACAGTCGGAAGTCACGCGACGGCTGCTTTTGCGAAACAGAAGTGTCCAGTCGGAGAGGAGCCCGTGACGCGGGTGTTGATGAACCCGCCGTTCGCCCTCCAGGCAAGTCACGAGAAAGAATACCGATTTGTGTCGCGAGCGCTCGAACTCATGGTGGACGGCGGATTGCTGTTTTCGCTCGTGCCCATGGATGTGATGTTTGGCCGAGGAGATGAGAAGGTGTGGCGGGTGAACGACCTCCTGGCGCATAACACGCTGGTCGGCGTCGTTAGCTTCCCCGATCAGTTGTTTGTACCTGCTGCGCTGAAGCAGGTCGTTGGTATCATCGTTAAGAAGGGGATCCCGCACGCAAAGAAACAAGATGTCTTTTGGGGACGTGTCGCGCACGATGGGCATGTGGTCGTCAAGGCGAGGCGCCTCCCCGCCAACGACTTAGTGCCCCCGCGTAACGAACCGAATGACATCGACCGCGTGCTGCCTGCGTTGCAGGGTTTCGTGCCGAACCCTGGTAAGGTGCAATGGAATGAACCCTTGCTCTACAAGACTGCGCCGATCGATTTCTCCGATCCGCTCCTTGAATTGCTGCCCGAAGCGTATGTGGACAACCTCAACGTCACACGCGAAGCCTTGGTGCAAGAGATCGAAGGGATCGTTCGGAACACGATCGCGTCGATCATCCGATTCCGTCAGGAATCGAACGATGGCGCTTTGCCGATCCAGGCGTCGACTTTGACGAAAACAAAAATGAAGGGTTCTGTCTTGGGGAGGATGGCGTCGTTCCGCCTTGATGGTCTGTATGACCTCGTAGCTGGCGATTACCATAGCGCTGCTGAAGTGCCTTCGGGAGACATTCCCCTGGTCTCCTGTGGAGACGCTGACAATGGCATCACGGGCTTTGTGGACCCTCCGAAAGACAAGATCTATCGAGGACGTTTGACGATCGCTTTCAATGGGATGAATACGCTGACGACGAAGTATCACCCGTACAGTTTTGCCGCGAAGGATGACGTCGCGGTGTGCATCCCGAAGTCTTCCATGCGTCTGACGACACAGGTCTTCATTCAAGCAATGATCAACCGGGAACGGTGGCGGTACTCCTACTATCGCAAGTGCTTCATCGAGAAGTTGAAACGCTTCACGATCATGCTTCCGGCCAAGGGGGGTGTTGTGGACGAGGGCTCGATTGCCGAACTTGTTAGCGCGATACCCTACTGGGACGCGCTTGCACAAGCGGGTATTTAGGCGTGCGAAAAAAAGCATCGCCTCGCGCGAGAGCGGCGACGGCAGGAACCACTTCTCGTGGATAAGGCTCTCGTGTCTTTTCGTTACCATTTCGTGTAAATGCTTGTAATTATTAGTTAATTATCTTGGCATTGGAATAGCATGTTTCCTGCGAATGGCTGACACGACCTACACCCCAAAGACAACGGAAATGACGAACAACGAAATGACGCATCGCGAGGCCGAGTTGGCCTCGCTCCTGCCCCACGCGACACCAAAGGAGCGCCGCGCAGTCGCGGCAGCTATCCCTAGCACGGCTAGCATCCAGGGATGGCTGTTGTCGGCGGCGCTCCTGAAGGCCGACATGGACGGGTTAGCCTCCGCAGGGAGGGCTACCCTCTTGGTCAGTATCAAGGGGAGCGCCACCACGTGGCGCTGGTCAGTCGAGAGCGTCTCCGAGCTGCAGGAGGGAGGTGGTGTTGGCGACGCCGCATCGTCGCTCGAGCATGCGCTCGATGCTGTCGGGGTCGAGCTGCGCCGTTCGCTGGGGCGGCGCGTATGTGGGCATGATCAGCATCATGCCGACCGGTCCGAACCCGCACGAGTGTAGGTCGCGCGTCCGTGAGCTTCCCGACCTCCGGCAGCCGTCAGAGACCTCCTTGCGAGCGGTGCGGTTGCGCCCTCTACTTCCATGAGCAGGGGTACCGGTGGTGCCGTTCATGTGCCGCCGTGCTGGGCGTCGCCAGGCTCTGCGATCGTCCGAGATCCTACTGGCGACGAATAAGATCGCTCGCTTGGTAGTTGTTGTTTTCATGAGCGACACAATCAGTTATGTCGGCCGCCTGGCTGGCGGTAAGCGCGTGTACGTCAGGGATAAGGCGGGCGAGCCGCCCCTCCGCTTCGCGATCTATGCCGACGTAGACGGAGATGGCGGTCGTCGCCTGGTCGGGAGGACTCGCGCTGAACCTCCTCGCAGGCCGACGACGTCCGGGGAGATGGTCTGCGAGAACGGGCTCGAGCACCTGCCTGGCGCCTGTTGCTGGCGTCCATTCGCTGGGACCATGTCAGCGGAGGATCGCGCCGGCTGGTCGCGCCACTGGTGGACTCACGTTGCCAGGAAGGACGCGGAGGTCGTCGCGGTCGTCCCAGTGCGGTCGGTCGGCTAGCAATCGTCTGGCCGACGGGGCGACGGCACGTTGCCTCGGAGCGCTACCTTGACCCCGACTTCGACCTCTTCGTCCTCAAGTGAGCCCGGCGGATCGGCTGCGGGATCGGCTGGATGGCTCGCCTGAGCTCTCGCGCTTCCATCTCCATCTCTCCGGCGGTCTTCGCCTTGCCCTCCATGCCCGTCCCGCCCACCTCGTACCCTAGCTCCGACAGAGCTACTTCGACGCGTCTCCTCGCCGTCTCCGCCACGCGTTCGTCGTAGAATTCGCCGGGTGGCCTCACGGACCTCGCGACCATCCAGCCCCCGCGGTGCTGACCGATGGCCACGATCGCGTACCTCCCGACCTCTCCGCTCCGCAGGTTCGTGTACTGGTTGAAGCGCAGGTCGTTCCCGTGCCTGTGCACGCTGTAGCCGACCCCCTCGTTCAGGTTGACTTGCGCGGCTCGCGTCGTGGTTCCTTGCGGCATCCCCGCCAGCTTGTCGAGGACTCGCTGGGCGACTTCGGCCTCCTCTTCGTACGTCATGCGGGCCATCCTACAACGCCTTCCTGAGCGGTTCCTCGGATTTTTGTCGGCCTCCGGTGACCTTCCCGGTCCCGTGGTACGCTCTGCCAGGTGAGCGATCGAGGATCGGGCGCTTTCGCGTTCGCTGGCCTGGCCGCGGCTGCGCTGGGCGGCCTCGCCCTCCTCGGCAGGACCCGCGAGGCGCGCGCGAGCGGCTACGTCGTCCCCCCCCTCCCCCGCGTTCCCTCGCCGCCCATCGTTCCGTCCAGCGAGGCCGTCGGTCCCCAGCCGGTCGCCGTCCCGACCGGGGACGGCCAGGCTCCGGCGGTCATCATCGACATCTCCCCCTGGAACAGGCAGATCGACTGGAAGGCGCACGTCGCGGCCGGGCCGCCGGGGCTCTGGTCCGGCGTCATGTTCAAGGTCAGCCAGGGGACGAGCTTCCGATATGCGTGGACGGGCGAGCAGCGCAAGCTGTTCCGCGCGGCGGCCGGCGACAGCATGGGAGGGGAGCGGTTCGATGGCGGGACGCATTACCTGGATCTCCACGCGTCTGGTCGCCTGCAGGCAGACTTCTTCGCCAAGAACTGGGACCTGACCGGCGGCGACAAGCTGCCGGGGACGCTCTGGTGCATGCTCGACGTCGAGCGCGACGATCAACCCAAGGAAGACGTCACCCGGGATCGCGTCATCCACCGGGTGGGCGAGTTCGCGCTCCGCTACTTCGAGATCTATGGTCGCCTCCCGACGCTGTACGGCGGTGAGATGCTCCGCGCGCTCCGCGTCGGCAGTCGGATGGGGTGCGGCCGATCGGCGATCTCGCTGTACGGCCCCCGCCTCGCGATCGGCAACCAGACGACCGAGGAGTTCCTCGCGTCGATGGGCACGGACCTCGCACACCTCTTCCTCTGGCAGTACATCGGCGGGGAGCGCACTCCTACCGCACCCGGCCTCCCCCGGGACGTCCCAGGCTCTCCGGGACCCGTCGACATCAGCGTCGTGACGCTGCCCGGTGGCAAGCCCGAGCTGCGCAGGCAGCTCGTGACCAAGGAGCAGCCGCCCGTCGTCGGGGCCATCCCGGCCTACGCGCGCGACGGGCGCGTGGCCCTCCCCAGGGCGTACGCGTCCTACCGGGAGCAGCGCTGGGCCAGGTCTCGGCGGGGGCGGCGCTGGTGACGGGCGCTGGCTGATACGCCCCGCGTCCGGATCTGGCCGAATACTTCCCCGCGCTCGCGCGTTACTCGCTCCGACCATGTCGGCAAAGATCAAGATCCCGGAGGACGTCCTGGGCGTCCTCGCCCAGCTCGAGTACCCGACGCCGTCGAGCGCCCGCATCGCGGTCCGGCTCGACCGGGAGTCCTACCTGTCGGTCGGCAAGGTCTTGGCGTCCCTCGGTGGGGCGTGGGACCGCCGGTCCAAGGCCCACGTCTTCGGTAACGGCGTCGACGCCCGGTCTCTCGTGGAGGGCGCGACCAACTCCGGCGTCGTCAGCCGGAAGAGCGAGGATCAGGAATTCGGCCACTTCCCGACTCCGGACTTCCTCGCGCGCCAGCTCGTCTCGCTGGCCGGCGTGGAGCGCGGCGACCGCGTCCTGGAGCCCTCGGCGGGTGACGGCGCCATCGTCCTCGCGCTGCAGGACGCCGGCGCCGTCGTCGTCGCCGTAGAGCGCCACCCGGGCCGGCGCGAGACCCTCCTCCGCTCGGTGCTGAAGAGTCGGGACTCCCTCGCACAGGAGGACGACTTCCTGCGGTACCGTCCGGCGCCTCGCCGCCTGTTCTCCCGCGTGGTGATGAACCCGCCCTTCCTGCGCTGCGGCGACGGCGATCACCTGGACCACGTCCGCTACGCCTACTCGCTGCTCGAGCCGGGCGGCCGGCTGGTCGCCGTGATGCCCTCCTCCGTCGCGTTTCGCACGGATCGGAGGCACGCGGCGTTCCGCGCCTGGTACCTGGGCGTCGGATCGGCGGACGCGCTGCCGGACGGATCCTTCCGTGAGTCCGGCACAGGCGTCCACGCGGTCGTCCTGTCGCTGGTGGCGCCGTGACGGTGGCGAGGGTCCGCAGCCTCCGGCCGTCGTCCAAATTCCTGACCGTCTCGGACGTCGTCTCTCGGGAGATCTCCCGCTTCGAGGTCGACGGAGGCGGCTGTCGTTGGCACGACGCCGTCTCCTGGATCCCGCGCACGGAGCTCCGCAGCGCGGACCGCGAGCTGGCCTATCAGCAGATCTTCGCGGCGATGATCTCGCGCGCGCGTCGTCTGGGTGCCGTGCACCCGGTGATCCGCAGCTCGGGTACCGGCTGCTTCCTCGCGGTCGATGACTCACCACTCGCGGGTGGGTCGCGGTACTCTTCTTGATCTCGCCGGGGAATGATCATGGGAACGAAGGCAGACTTTTATGTTGGGACAGGACCAAGTGCGGAGTGGATCGGATCCATCTCCTACGATGGCCATCCAGAGTGTGCTCCAGCTAACGCGCTGGGAGCGTCGAGCGAGGTCGCGTTTCGCGCTGAGGTCGAGCGGCTCCTCTCTGAGCCACCGGCCGACCGCGTTCCGACGAGGCCGGCCGAGGGGTGGCCGTGGCCGTGGCCAGACAGCCGGACCACGGATTACGCCTACGCGTGGTGCCCGGACGGCGTCGTCCGGATTTCGGCGGGCGGCCGGCGCTGGGTGACCCAAGGGGAGCTCGACTCCTTGTTGGACGATCGAGGGGCGCCCGAGATGCTCGACTCCGAGGTCTGCGACATGACGGCTCGGAGGGCCGACGACGCTGTGATCTTGTCGAAGAGCGGTATCAACTTCTTGGTGACCGCGCGATGAGCGGCAACAACTCTACTGACGGCGGAGAGAAGGGCGCCGCGGCGTCCTTGATCGTTGCCGGAGCTGCTGGACGTCATCCGGGCTCTTCGCTGGACGACGACGTCGGCGTCCGCCCTCGCGGGTGGTTCGCGGTACTCTTCTTGATCTCACGACTCACAAAGGCGATGACGTCATGAAACTCGAACGGATTACCGTCCCGATGCTACCTGAGCCGCCGACCGGTCCGTGGCGTCGCCAGTTGACGAAGCCAAATGGCGAGACCGAGCTCAGCGCGTGCAACTACTCGTGCCGCGAGACTGCCGAGGCGGATGCTGCGCTCCATAATCAGTTGTGCGTTTACGGAAGCATCGAGGTCGTCATTATCGATCCCGGCGGCGCGCGGTTCATGGTGTGGTCGTGATGAGCGGCGACGACTCTACTGACGGCGGAGGGAGGGGCGCTGCGGCGTCCCTGATCGTTGCCGGAGCTGCTGGACGTCGCTCAAGTTCTTCGCCGGACGACGACGTCGGCGTCCGCGTGGACGATGCGGGCGCGGACGACGCCCCGCCGGAGATCGGGAGCTGGTGGTGGGTTTCCAGCGGTAAATCCGAAGACGAGGAGGAGGATCGCGATCTGGACGACCTCGATCGGGAGTACGACCGGCCCGGCGGGCTCTGGCTCGCGTGCGTGGTCGCCCTCGGCTCCAACTACGCCCAGCTCGAGGGCGTCCGCCTCAAGCAGCGCGTGGGTCTCGGCGGCTTCCACGACAAGTGCGTCCCGGAGCCGAACGCGAGCGCGTTCGTCGCGGAGCGCGTGAGTGGCCACAAGCAGCGAGTCCAGTCGCTCATGGGGGAGATCCAGGAGGTCTGCCACCGGCTCGGAGTCCCCATGAGTAAGGCGCTCTCTCGGTCGACCCAGGAGTCGTCCTCGTCTGCCCTCGCGATCGTCTCTGGGGTCCCGGACGTCGCTGGGTATCGAGACGCCCTCGTGCGGGCCAAGAAGGAGACCCTCCCGGAGCTGTTCAAGAAGGTGGAGGCCGAGCACGAGGCGATGGCGAAGTGGATGAAGGCGGATCTGATCCCGGCCGAGGCAGAGCTCGGCCGCGCCAAGTCCCTGACCGAGGCGATCGAGGAGAAGATCCAGGTCGTCGAGCTGTACGCGGGGCTGATCGAAGAGCTGGTCTGTGTCCGGGACGGCGCTCCGGCCGGGATGGACGACAAGGTCGCGCTCATGCAGCGGCGCCACTACATGGACGAGGAGTGCCTGGCCCGCTACGAGGCTGGCGGGATGGACTTCGAGGACATCGAGGTGTTCGACAGGTGGCTGTCGCGCGACGAGAGCTTCTCCCGCATCTTTCCGAAGAGGAGGTGCGTCGTCGCGTTCCGCGTTCGGCGGAGCGACAAGGAGTACCGCTTCGCGTCCGGCGAGGCGCCGAGCTTGGCCGGATTCATCCGGTTCTGGTCCTACAACAAGGAGAACGAGCGCACGTTCCTGTACGTGCGCAACGGGGACCAGCTCTGGCGGCTTGAGACGAAGATCGCCTTCGGTGCCGAGCTGTTCCCCTCCAAGGAGGACTCCGATCTCCTGGGTGACCAGGAGCTCTGGATCAAGGAGGACGAGGACTCGATC
>Ga0265342_10002624_pt1 | contig 15378 bp, 13 predicted proteins | sample 4CB327metaG_FD_203125 | JGI IMG/M metagenome (GOLD analysis project Ga0265342, IMG submission 203125) | Rhizosphere microbial communities from Carex aquatilis grown in University of Washington, Seatle, WA, United States - 4-CB3-27 metaG | ecosystem: Host-associated > Plants > Roots >...
TGTGGAAAAAGGGTTGAGTTTCGCTTAAATATAGTGGTGAATATCATTTCTTTTCAGGTTTTTGTTGGAGAGACCATTTGTTGCCATCTGGATCGCTGAAGTAGACATGTTGTGCTCCCCAGGGCATCATCTCAACATCAGTCACTTTAACACCTTTCTTCACTAGCATATCATGTGCTTTGTGAATATCTTTGACGACCAAAAGAATACTGTCAACAGATCCAGGCTTGGCTTGCGTAACGCCATCGCCAAAAGCGATTGAACAGGAAGAGCCAACAGGTGTTAATTGCACAAACCGTCTTTCGCCAAGATTCATGTCAACATCCGCATGAAATCCTAACGTTTCAGTATAAAATTCCTTCGCCCGTTCAACATCCGATACGGGAAGCAATACCAATTCCAACTTCATTTCCATATAACAAAGATACTAAACTCGTCCGCTTCCTGTCAAGACACTATTTGTTTATATCTTATAATACGATATAATGCATCTATGACTAACCCAGAAGGTCAACGATACAACGACGGGGAATCTTGGGAGAATAAAGGCTTAAGACTTGCAAAAAAAATCAAAGACTCATTAGCTCCTTCTCTAAGAGTAGCAGGAAGTGCGGTTGTAGCTCGTGTTGGCGATGTAAATGTACAATATCTTAGAATCGATCTCGGTCCTAAAATGAATTACGGAAGAGCGTTAACTCAACGTATAAAAGAACCTATTCCTTCGCTAACAATCCTTTTACATGGCGGCAGATCACCAATACAAAATATTGATGATCACGCGGCGGTTAATCTAGAAGTTGAAAGATTGTCGGACAATCGCATTGCAAGAAGTTTTCCCCTTGGGCAAGCATCAAGAGACCTATTTATGATCCATCCACCCGAAGGATGGATACTCGGACGCAAAAGAGGACTAGAAGATGTGCAAAAATTGCTGGAACAAGGAAATATAGAACCTTATAGAAGCGTAGACGAATACGAAGCAACAATTGCTGAATGGCTAGAAATTCCAGGCATGGACATGAGGTGATTCTTTATTTACTTTTCGGATACAGTCATTTACGAAGAACTTTGGTCACTTGCAGCATAATGATATAGGTAAGCGCAGGCGTCAGTATCAATGACAAAGCAACGGGTCGATTGCTGTTGCGGAAATATTTATATTGCGTTAATATAAATTTTGAAAGGAGGGAATATATGACTGATCAAAAAACATACGTTTGTCTCGGCGCTTGCCAAGCAGTTATCACAGAAGAACAATACAAAAACGGGTTGACCAAATGCGGCGCGGATAGCTGCAATCTCAAAGGACATCCATTTGTCCGAGGGAAGAAAAATCCCGAAACAGGAAAAAACGAAGCTGCAGAATAGTACAAAATCTATTACTTACCTTCCGGATACAGCCACTTGCGTAAAAGCTTTGTCACTTGTGGCATGATGATATAGGTAAGCGCAGGCGTCAATATCAATGATAGAGCAATAGGGCGCAATAGAAGAGGAATTTCTTTGAAATCTCCCACAAGATATGCCTGATATAAAAGCCCTATCGGATAAATACCGATCATTGTCGCAATCACCATTTTCCACCGAGGAGGAGGTTTCATCGTCATATGTCCGGGAAGTGTAAACCATGTTTCAAGTCCGGTGACATTTTGAAATCTGTCGGGTTTGTTCTGTTTGACAAGAGGAATAACCCTTTTAATTAACCGTTTTCGTATCGTTGAATTAAGCCATCTATTGGAATCCTGAACATCAAAAAATTTAAGAATAACAATATACTCTCTAGCAGAACTAGAGATGCGTATCCAATTGCTGCCGAGATGTCCTTCAAAATGTGAAACAGCTTCGGTAATTTCATGAGCCCATTGCTCAAACTCCTTTTCATTACCTTTATTTACGTCAAAATGAAACGTAAGCGTAACCGGTTCTACCTGCGTGTGATGATGAGAAGATTTTTTGTCCATAAATCAGTTTATCCTATTATAGCAGTAATATTGTAAAAGGTGTTATAATTGTTGGTATGGCAATAAAAAGTGCAACTATTCACAAACTCCTCGAAAAATACCACGAAATATCTGTCCTCAATCACATAAATGCCACACTTAATTGGGATCTCAATGTCAATCTTCCAAGTAAAGCTGGAAAGGGGAGATCAGAACAAATTGGATATATTACCACCCTCATCACTGAAAAATGGCATGATCCAGAATTTCGAAAAATTGTAGAAGACGCACAAAGTGAAAAAAATCTTACCGATGAAGAAAAAGCGATTGTGAGAAATATCACTTATGCAACGAAATATTATTACAGCGTACCCAAAGAACTTATTATCAAAAAAGAAAAAGTCACATCCGAGGCGTTTCCCGTTTGGAACCAGGCAAGAGAAGAAAATGATTTTAAAAAATTTCTCCCATATCTTACTGAGATATTTGATATTACTCGACAAACTGCAGAGTATCTAAAGTATAAAACCAATCCCTATGACGCCCTTTTGGATCAATACGAGCCAGAATTAACGGCAGCGGAGTGTCAGCAGTTATTTGATGGTCTCAAAAAAGAGCTTGTCCCGTTAATTAAAAATATTACTCACAGCAAAAAATATACTGACAATATTGCCTTTATCAACGGCACACAGCATTATTTGCAGGAAGATCAGAAAAAAATTTTTGATTATATCGTTCATAAAATGGGCTATGATTTCACTTCCGGCCGTATCGATACATCACCCCATCCGTTTACAACAACACTCGGTCCACATGATGTGCGGCTAACAACAAGTTATAATCTTAAAGACTTTAGAGAATCATTTACTGCGACCATGCACGAAGCAGGACATGGATTGTATGAGCAACGAATCAATCCAAAACATGCCCATACTCCACTTGAAGGAGGCGTTTCACTAGGCATTCATGAATCACTTTCACGTTTCTGGGAAAATATGATTGGGAAAAACCCACATTTTATCCGGTCTGTTGCGCCACTTTTTCAAACGCTTTATTCTCAACAGGTTGGACTTATCAGTGTAGAGACACTTATTCATGCATTTAATATGGTCAAACCAAATCTCATCCGCATCCATGCCGATGAAGTGAGTTATTCGCTCCATATTATTTTACGATTTGAAATGGAGAATGAATTAATTAATAACAAACTGCAAGTAAAAGACGCGCCTGAGGCCTGGCGCGAAAAAGCAAAAAAATATTTGAGTATTGTACCGGAAACTGACAAAGAGGGCATTCTGCAAGATGTTCACTGGACCTATGGTGCGATTGGCTATTTCCCTTCCTATGCGATGGGCAATATCTACGGCGCGCAATTTTTAAACAAGATGAAACAGGATATTGATATCGACGAAACACTCTCCCGTGGGAATCTCATACCAGTCAAAGATTGGCTAGATGACCGCATCCATACGCACGGCAGTCTCTATTTCCCCAAGGAACTTCTTATGAAAGTAACAGGAGAAAAATTAAATTCCAAACACTTCATTAATTATCTAACGAAAAAATACACCAAAATCTACGATTTATAAATGATTTTATTTATCAACTAACTTATAGTATAATACTCCTATTATTTTTTCCTAAAAATGATAGAAAATCGTGATACTAGATTACCATTACCAAGAGGCCCATATAACTTCGAAAATCTTTTTATAAAAGATCCTGCACAAGAAGCCCGTCGATTAAGAAAAATCGGCACGATATTAGCTGGTAGTGGTCTCCTAACTTTTGCGGGATCAATCCTTGCCCTTAAATATGCTCCACATGCTATTGGAGGACCAGTGGGAGCATTTGGAACAACCCTTTCAATGATACCTCTTGCTGGATCCCCCGGCTATCTTATGGAGGCAAGTTTAATAAAAAAACCAAAAAACCCAAATGAAGAAAGAAAACGAAACCAGACACTTGGAACGGTTTATCAATTTAAATGGCCAAAAGAAATAACAGAAGGGATGCGAAATTCTTGTTCTCCACAAATAAAGGTGTATCCTTAAAGCAATAATTAAAAATTTCTAACGAGAATTAAACAGTTAAACTCCCTCCATTCCTCTTCAACCACGTCCGGTATTCTCGATAGAGCGGATACATTTTTCGTACAGTCTCCCAAAACGAGTGTGAATGATTCATTTCTGTCAAATGCGCCAATTCATGCGTGACTACATAATCAATAACTTCAAGTGGTGCCATAATAAGTTTCCAGTTAAAATTCAGTGTCTTGTTGCTAGAACAGGAACCCCACCGTGTCTCGGCAGTAGTAATTGCAACAGAACGAAACTTCAAGCCTGCAATTTGCGCATAATAATTTACTCTCTCGACAATAATTTTTCTTGCTTGCTGCTTGTACCAACTCGTTAGGTGGTTTTTGAAAAACTTCTCACTGAAATTTGAAACATACATCTTATCTTCAACTTCAATCAACTCTTTTTGTCCAGGACGGATAGTCAGAGGATATTGTTTGCCTAAATAAAGATAAACTCCCTCAGGAGCCTTCTTTTGCTGACGGGAAAGCATTTTCGCTTGAGCATTTTTTATCCATTCTTCTTTTTCTTTCAAAATTTTCGATACAAAAAACTTGGGAAAGAAATAGGGGATAGTAATTTTTATTGTTGCGTCTTGTAAAACTTGAATACCAACCGAAGTTCTTTTTCTTGATCTAATTATCAAAACATTGTCCATAAAAAGCAGTAAATTATAACACATTTTTAACAATTAAATAGCCTTGCATGTGGTATAATAGTTGTCCATGAAACAGTTACTTGCAGCAGTTGGTGTCGTTATCGTTCTCATTAGTCTGATTGCGGTCTACTTTACCTGGACACAAGTAAATTCTGAATCCCAACGGCTTCAGGGAGATATTCAATATCGTTCATATCTTGTCGTTGATAGCTTGAAAGGATCCGTCGAGCCAAACTTTATCAATAAATCAACTGTGTATCTGCAAAACGTCGTTGAAAATTTTGCTGATAAACAGCGACTTGCTGGGATTGGAATCGTTGACAACACAGGAAAATTTATTGCATCATCACCAAGTCTTTCAAACGGGATCAAAAACTCTACGCAATCAAACCAAATCATAACGGATACGATGGATGGTGATCAGGATAATGGAAATTTTGTGACTGCTAATGGGAATAAGTATTATGTCTATGCATCACCTCTGCAAGATAAAAAAAGTGTTGTCGGTGCACTTATTGTCGCTCAAAATGCAGGATATATCGATTCTGAATTGAATAGCCTTTGGATGAGCGATCTAACAAAATTGTTTCTTCAAGCGTTTCTTCTTGCTTTGGCAATTCTGATAATTCTTCGCTGGGTCGTTTTTATTCCTATCCGCAATCTTGTTGAGTCACTTCAGCTCTCTAGAGAAAGTAATGGCAGTAAAAAAAGTGTATCAAAAGTCTTCAATAGTCCTTTTTTAGGACCACTGATTAAAGAAGTGGGAAATATGCAGCAAAATCTGATTGATGCACGAATTGCAGCAAGTGAAGAAGCAAAACTTCGGTTGAAAAAGTTTGACTCACCGTGGACAACAGAAAGACTGAAAGCCTTTGTCGCAGATATTCTAAAAGAAAGAAAAATCTTTGTCGTATCCAACCGCGAACCATATGTCCATACAAAAGAAGGAAATACTATCAATTATCATTTTCCAGCAAGTGGAATGGTAACTGCAATTGAACCAATCATGCAGGCAACCGGAGGAATGTGGATAGCCCAGGCGAGTGGAAATGCGGACAAACTCGTCGTTGATAGCAATGACACAATCAATGTCCCCCCTGATGATCCGCATTACAAATTAAAGCGTGTTTGGCTTACCGAAGAAGAAGAAAAAGGATTTTACGACGGTTTTTCCAATGAGGGTATCTGGCCGCTTTGTCATATCGCGCATACGAGACCTGTTTTTAACAAAGATGATTGGAGAGAATATATAAAAGTTAACGAAAAATTTGCCAAAACACTTCTGAAAGAAATAAAAAACGAACAAAATCCAATTGTTCTTGTGCAGGATTTTCATTTTGCGCTTCTTCCTCGCATGATAAAGGATAAAAGACCAGATGCAACAATTGGCATTTTTTGGCATATCCCTTGGCCCAATGCTGAAGCATTTAGTATTTGTCCGTTTAAAAAAGAAATTCTTGACGGTATGCTAGGTGCGGATATTGTCGGATTTCACACACAACTGCACGCGAACAATTTCATCAGCACAGTAAGCAGGGAGCTTGAAGCACTCATTGATCATGATCAATTTACCATCACAAAAAATAATCACAGTACAACGGTCAAACCCTTCCCAATCAGTATCGCGTTTTCAAAAAAATCATCAGAAACAGCAACATCACAAGAACAGCACAGCAATGAAGCGCTTAAAAAGTTGGGAATAAAAACTGAATATATAGGAATTGGCGTGGACAGGCTAGATTATACTAAAGGAATTCTGGAACGGCTTCATGCGATTGAAATTTTTCTGACAAAATATCCTGCATATGTCGGTAAATTCACCTTTATTCAAATTTCAGCTCCAAGCAGAACAGATATTCCAGAGTATAAAAATTTCACCCTCAAAGTCGAAGCAGAAGTGAATCGGATAAATAATAAATTTAGAACGAATGATTGGAAACCGATTCTATTTTTATACAAACATCACAGTCATGAAGCAATTTATCCATTATACAGAGCAGCAAACATTTGTCTTGTTACATCGCTCCATGACGGAATGAATCTCGTTGCCAAAGAATTTGTAGCGGCACGCGATGATGAAAAAGGAGTTCTTATTTTGAGTCAATTCGCTGGAGCCTCACGAGAGCTTCGCGACGCGCTTCTGGTCAATCCATACAATGGAGAACAAACAGCTGAGGCAATTCATACGGCGCTTACTATGAGAAAATCTGAACAAACAAAACGCATGAGAAGAATGCGAGACATTCTCAAAAGCTATAACATCTACCGTTGGTCCGCTGAATTTTTGAAAACAATGGTGGAGTTGGGATAAAAATACATTTTTCAATCTAATTATTTGACACTCGAATTATCTTATTTTATAATAGCCGTGTCTCCAAAAATATCTGAAGCTTGCCGATTCCGATTTTTTTTGATGTAATATATATATGGCCCAGAATTCTCATTCATTTAAAAAAATATCTCTCTCGAAATACTATAAATCGACGACCAATTTTATCAAAAAAAGACCGCTGGGGAGTTTTTTCATAGCACTGGGACTATTATTTTTCATTATTATTGTAGGCCACATTGCAAACCAACCAAAAGTAGAAAAGATACCTCCAGCAACACCCACCCAAGTGCAACTCTACAGTATTGGACAAACACCCAAAGTTGCCTATGAAGCAAAAATTGAAAAAGCAGGAGTTATAAAAATTATCGCGCAAACTTCAGGAATCGTTCAAAATATCTCAGTCACCGAAGGAACAACTGTCAAAAAAGGCCAACAAATCATGACGCTCGCCTCAAATTATCAAGGAGGCAGCGCTCCAGGAATTCAAGCACAAATCGCTCAAACTCAATATCAAAATGTTCTGGATACGTATGGTCAACAACAAGATGCAATTGCGCAACAAAGAAATATCGCTCAGGAAACGTTTAACAATTATCTTTCTCAACAGTTAATAGCCTCAGCGTCCGCAAATGATACATCATCACTCATAAATAGCAATCAAACTGTTCTGAGTTCTCTCAATCAACAATTAATAACTGATCAAAACAACGGTTCACCATCGGCAACAATCACATCAGAACAATCTGAAATCAATTCATTGCAAGGGGCGCAAAATAGCCTACGAACTGCGGCCGACAATCTCAATGTGCAAACCAATTCTACCAACCCACCTGGACAACTCGCGTCGTCACAGCAGCAGTTGACGCTTGATCAACTCAACATCCAAGAAAAATCACTGGAACTAAATAAAGAAGTAACAAGTTTGCAAGCAAGTCTTGCAGAAGTAAATGCTGATTCTATGCTTCCCGCAAGTCCGATCAATGGAGTAGTTGAGCGAGTTTTTGTTCATCCAGGAGATCAAGTATCCCCAGGAACAGAGCTTGCCGTAATTTCCGCAGATGAAAATAGCTCACAAACAGTTGCTGTTGTAGAGGTACCGCAAGAAATCGCGCAAAATGTTTCCAGACTTGAAGCAAGTGAAGCAACAATTGCTGGAAAAACCTATCAGATAAAACCATTTTATATCTCAACAGACGCAACAGATGGTCTTTTATATTCAATTTTTTATACACTTCCAACTGAAGTAACAAATTTAATAACTGATGGTCAATATATAAATTTCAATATCCCTGTCGGGACAGTAAAAACGGGAGCTACAATACCATTTGTGCCGATTGACGCTGTCTACCAAACCCAAAGTTCAAGTTATATTCTTGTTGATGAAAATAATAAAGCGGTAACTCGCCAGGTTACGGTAGGAGATGTCGATGGAAATTTCATAGAGATTACAAAAGGACTAAATTATGGCGATCAGGTAATTTTAGACAGGAGCGTCATAGCAGGAGACAAAGTGAAAACGAATTAAGGGAAAAGGGTAAAGCGTCAAGGGAAAAGTAAAAAATAAAAAGACTTAACCCTTTACCCTTAACGCTTTCCGCTTAAATTATGTATGGAAATAACATCATATCTCAAACAACTCAAATTCGATCCGAAACTAAATAATAGTCTTATTGCGAAATATCTTCGTAATCCTCGTCTTGTCATTCTTATTGTTCTTGTTGCGCTGATTGCAGGTATTTCAAGCTTCATGAGTCTTCCCAAAGTCCTTAATCCTAACATCAATATTGCTATTGTCATTGTTTCAACAAGCCTTCCAGGTGCAGGTCCTGATGATGTCGAATCGCTTTTGACAGTGCCTATCGAACAGGCAGTCAGTAATGTCTCAAACATCGACACAATGACCTCAACGTCACAAAATTCAAGTTCAGTTGTTGAAATCCAATTTCTCTCAGGAGTTGATGCAGACAAAGCAACATCTGATGTCCAATCTGCCGTTCAAAGTGTGGGTAATTTACCAAAAGACGCAACAACTCCCCATGTTCAGAAACTTGATTTTCAAAACACGCCTGTATGGATTTTTACCGTAACAGGTCATGATCCTGCCTCACTCATCAGGTTTGGTCGAGGATTACGAGATGCACTGAAAGATGTCACATCATTAAATACAATCTCAGTTGATGGACTTGATAATCAAGAAATTCAAGTCACCGTTAAGCCTGAAGCGATTACAGCTTATGGCATAAATCCACAGACATTATCTCAAACCATCACTTCAGCAATTAATTCTCAACCTGCGGGAAATATTGATACAGCACAATCTTCATTTTCATTAACGATTGATCCGACTGTGACAAGTGTTCAGGATTTGCGAAACCTACGAATAAGCGTTGGTAACGGCACAAGTGTCCTTCTTTCAGACATCGCAAACATTGCATATAGACCCCAACCTGGAGTGAGTAATTCGTATGTTGCGTATCCAAATCACACAGCTGAACAAACGGTGACATTTAGTGTTTTCAAAAAAAGTACTGCCAATATCACCAATGCGGATCAAGACGCGCATAATGCCGTACAAAAGTATGCTTCCCAATATCCCAATCAGTTCCAAATTTCTTCTGTTGTAGACACAGGAGATATGATCAATAAGCAATTTGATGACCTGGTTCGTGATCTTATCTTAACATTTTGTTTGGTTTTTCTTGTGATTGTTCTCTTCTTGGGAACACGACAAGCACTCGTTGCGGCATCCGCAATTCCAATGACATTTCTTATCACGTTTATTGTGATGAATGGAACAGGAATTGATCTGAGTTTTATCGCGTTCTTCTCGCTTCTTTTGTCACTAGGGCTGTTGGTCGATGATACGATTGTTATTATCTCAGCACTTTCCGCATATTATCGAACAGGCAAATTCACACCAATGGAAGCAGGCCTACTTGTTTGGCGTGATTTTAAGACAGCTATATCAACAACAACGCTTACAACCGTCTGGGCGTTTGTACCATTACTTTTAGCCTCAGGAATTATCGGAGAATTTATTAAACCAATTCCAGTCGTTGTATCGGCATCTCTTTTGACATCATTCGGCGTTGCGATGTTTATCACCTTGCCGATTGTTATCATTATTCTCAAACCTCATGTCCCATATCGAGTACTGTTTCTTCTCAGATCACTTATTCTTCTTGTGGTTATTGCACTCTTTTTCGCAATCGCGCCAAAAGGAATCTATCTTGTTCCCGCATTTATTCTTTTTATTATCAATATTTTCATCTATTTCCAAGTGAGAAATCAGTTATTCGCAAAAATAAAAGAGCGATTTTTCAAACGAAATCGATCAACATCAACAAGACAAGCCCAACCTGCAAGACAAATTAATTTCCGACAATATTTCGATAGTGGAATTATTCCTTTTGATATCTTTAGCAGAAAATATCGATATATCATCAACGCAATTTTATCGAGTAAAACTAATAGACGTAAAACACTCGCAATGGTTATTATTTTCTCAATCTTTTCCTATTTGCTATTACCGTTAGGATTTGTGAAAAATGAATTTTTCCCAGCCAGTGCGCAATCGGAGATTCAGTTACAACTTGAATTGCCATCAGGAACCAACTCAGAGGAAACACAAAAAGAAGCAATTACTATTCTTAACGACGTTCGGAAACTGCCGGAAGTAGAACTCGTACAACTTAGTCTAGGTCAGGGAGCAGACACAGGCAATGGACCAAGCGGGAGTGGAAGTAATATTGCGACTATCTCTATCGTTCTTCCTGATCCAAGTCAACAAAAAATATCCTCAATTGATCTTGCTCAAAGAATCCGTGACAAATATGCAAATTACCAAAAAGGAACACTTTCTGTAGTTGAAGAAAGCGGAGGTCCACCCGCGGGAGCAGACGTACAGATCAAACTTTTCGGAAGAGACTTATCCGCACTAGATGGATATGCGAACAAACTCGAAGCATATTTACAAAAACAACCAGGAGTGACCAACGTCGACAAATCAGTCAAAACAGGAACAAGTAAAATTGTATTTGTTCCAGATTATCAAAAAATGCTTGACGCCGGAGTGACACAAGATCAAATTGGACAATGGCTTCGTACGTATGCGAGTGGCGTTACGCTCGATAGTAATGTCCAGATAGAAGAAGGCAATTCTCAAAATCAAGATATCGTTTTTAGAACTAATACTAACCCACAGACAGTTCAGGGTCTTAGTGCAATCACAGTTCCCACATCAAAGGGTCCTGTCCCACTTCTTTCTCTGGGAACAATAACAATTAGACCCAATCCAACCCTTATCACTCGCGAAAATGGGAAAAGAACAATTTCAGTCACGGCAAGTGTAACCAAAGGATATAACGCGACAGATATTAATACCAAACTCGAAAAATATGCCGATTCACTTAATTTACCTGAAGGATATTCATGGTCAACCGGTGGAGCAAATCAACAAAATAATGACTCGGTTACTTCAATTCTTGAAGCAATGATCTTATCGTTTATGTTAATTATTATTACTATGGTGCTTCAATTTCACTCGTTCAGAAAAGCGTTGATAGTTATGCTTGTTATTCCGCTGTCTATTTCGGGTGTATTTATTGTCTTTTCTATTACACAAACGCCGCTTTCATTCCCAGCGCTTATTGGCATTCTTGCCTTATTTGGAATTGTCGTTAAAAATTCGATTCTTATCGTCGATAAAATTAATCAGAATTTACGTGCAGGGCTCGAATTCCAGCTCTCAATCGTTGATGCTGCGGAAAGTCGAATGGAACCAATTGCATTAACGACATTTGCAGCTATTTTGGGTTTGATCCCGATTACGTTATCCAATGCTCTTTGGCAAGGACTGGGAGGAGCAATTATCGCAGGACTTATATTCTCCGGATCGATTATGTTGTTCCTTATTCCGGTTGTGTATTATCTAATATTTAATTCTTCAGAAGGAAAACTTAGTAGCACAAATAAATAATTTTCTTGACAAAAGATAAACTCATAGTATAATAACTCTCATGACTGTAACTGAACCAGGCGGAAAAGATAAAAGAGAAGCTGCAGGAATTCTTGTTCCTGGTCTAAGCCTTATAAAAGCAGATATTACAACTGTTCCTGCTGATTTCCTTGTTACATGCGTGGGTACAGATGGTAATTGGAATGGCTCGATAGATCGTGTATTGAAGAGATTGACAAGTAAAGAAGCTAATTCTCATCCAAGTCTTGCTTCACTTGCAAGTCAAACTGGTTTTCATCCAAATCTTGATTCGGCTGCAAGACGAACTGGTTTGCGTGAGGGAGATCTACATATTGTACCCAGCGCTATTGCTGATCCTAAGTCTTATTGGGCGCGTCGTAAAGGTGGAGAACATTATAGTCATATAGGTATATCTGGTACGTGGAAATTCTCGGATTTACCATTTGACGCAGTCGCTTTTATAATGGATGACTTAACTGATCCTTTAAGCACGGTTATTCCCAACGGATTAAAAGTATTGGATGAAGGAATTGTTGCAGTTAGAGGACAAGAAAATTAACCCTTTGACCAAAGAGCCGTTGTCACAGTGCCGCTGATAAGGACAGGATCTAGGCGGAGTGCATTTGAGCAGACTCCTGAAGCTGCTGTTGCAAGCTTAGCAGAAGGAATAAATACGTTTAGAAGAAATGGAGCTCGTGGTATTAGAGAGATAAAAGTTGTTGCTTATCCAGGAAATAGAAATATAAGTGCTGGCATGCTAGAACCTATTAGATCTGCAACTACTAAATAATTCATATACATTGTATATATATTCAATTAAGTAAAAATTTATCCACTTTGGAGATCAGATCTTCTATTTGAAAAGGCTTTGCTAAATAATCATCCGCGCCTGATTGTTTAACGGTCTTCACTAAATCAGTGTTTGCAGATATCATAACAACAGGAATATTTTTGGTCTCAACATTCTTCTTTAATGCCTTACAAATTTCTCCGCCATTAAGGCCTGCCATACAAACATCGAGAAAAAGTAATTGGGGTTTATGTCTCAACAACTGAGGAAGTAACAAGCCATCTGCAACTGTTTCAACCGTAAAATTATAGAATTCTAATATCATTTTCATCGCATCCAAAATGGCCGGATCATCATCTGCGACAACAATGAAATTATCTTTTCTCATATTACAAGATAATCCTAATACAAAAATATGAGAAATATGTAATAATTGTCGTTTTATATAGACAACATACACGTTAAGATGAGTCTATTTCTTCTTATTTCCTTTTAGTTTGTGGTAAATGTAATAAGCAACAAGAAGTACAAAAACTACTACAATAACAAGCTGAAATTTGCTATAAATAGGTGCGATTGAATCCCAGTGAGCACCTAAATAATAACCAACTAAAGCAAGAATAGTTGTCCATACGAGTGATCCAAGAAAGGTAAAGAGCATAAACTTAGGGAGTTTCATTTCTGAAAGTCCTGCAGGAACGGAAATAAACGATCTTACTCCAGGAAGTAATCTGCTGAAAAAAGTAATGCCGCTTCCATATTTTTTATACATGCTGACCGCTTTGAGATATTCATGCTCGGACAACAAAATGAATTTGCCGTATTTATTGATCAAATTTAGAATAACTGTTTCTTCAAGATAATAACCAATAGCATAGGCGATAAGAGCACCAGTGAGATCACCTAATGAACCAAACAAAATAACCAGAGGGAGAGAAAAAGCTCCTATTTGTGTAAGATATCCTGCAAACGGCATGGTCACTTCAGAAGGAATTGGCACAAGAGCGCTATTAAGCATCATGAGAATAAATACGCCAAAATACCCCGCAGAGTGAATAAGATGAATAATAAATCCTGATAAGCTGCTTAGCATAAGATATCTCAAGTATAGCAAAAAAGGTAATGAAAATACAGAAAAAGTATCAGAGATAGCAAAAACAGGCTTCTGATACCTTTGATACCTCTTAATGCCTCTTGCATTTGAGAAAACAATTAATCAATAATAAAGATACTTATTCGTAAAAGATGAGTTATAATCTGTTTTATAGAAAGGAGGTGAGCACATGAGTACTAATAAATCAGCTGATATTATTGACACAATGGGGGAGTGGTTTGACAAGTTTCCGGCAATGCCAAAAAACGGAAGAGAAGTTTTAGTCAAAATCGCGCCTGTGATATCTCTTATTTTTGGAATTTTAGGTATCTTAGTCGGCATCAGTGGACTTGGAATTCTTACAGTATTTTCGCCATTTGCATTTTTAGGAGGATATGGCGGCTATGGTACTGGTTTTGTCGTAGCACTTATTTATCTGGTCGGATCGGCTTTATTATTGATGTCCTATCCAGGACTAAAAGCACACAAATATAAAGGGTGGAAATTATTATTTTGGAGTGAAGTAGTAAGCCTGATTGGCGGTTTGGTGTCAATGGCAATTATCTCGGCAATTATTGGAGCTTTGATTGGATTTTATCTTATTTACCAAATTAGATCATACTATAAATAATTGCAAATCTGTATAAACAACAAATAAAAACTGTAACAATTTATTGTTGGAGTTATATTTGTTGTTTTTTTATTTTTGTGACCAGCGAGCAAAAATGCCAGTGGAAAGAAGTCTTTTTGCTGATTTTTCCTCAAGCGCAAGTTCTCCAAATTCTATTTTTCCACCCAAATCTGAAACATAATCCTCAAGAACATTTTTCAACATCAATGCGGATGAAGAAATTGCGTAAGCATTTATCAGAAAAAATAATGGCTTTTGTGACAGAACTAATCGGCAAAGAGATAACAATTTGGGAAAAGATTCATTAAAATCCCATTTTTCACCTGTTGGTCCGTGTCCATAAACTGGTGGATCCATAATAATTCCATCATATTTAATTCCGCGTTTCACCTCTCTTGAAACAAATTTTATCGCGTCATCCAAAATCCAACGGATTGGTTTATCCTGCAAACCGGAAGCAGCTTGATTCTCCCGTGCCCAACCAATTGTTGGACGAGAAGCATCAACATGAGTAACTACTGCGCCTCCGACAGCACAAACTAAACTCGCGATACCTGTATAACCAAAGAGATTCAATATCTGAAGACTGTTTTTAGAATCTTGTAAAAAATTATTTTTTGATTGGGCTTGTTTAGCCATCATATCAAACATCATAACTGATGAAATCCATTCCCATTGTAATGTCTGTTCTGGAAAAACACCTGTGTGTTTGAATGGAGAAAGCTTTGCGTAAAATCCAATATCCTTATAATGAATCAGCCACTTATCAGGAATTTTCGTTTTAATAATCCATTTCTTCGTTTCAAGATCAAATTCAGCATCAGCATGTTGCCATTCAGATGGATCTAACCGAGGCCGCCAAATAATTTGCGGATCAG
>Ga0265342_10002627_pt1 | contig 15369 bp, 13 predicted proteins | sample 4CB327metaG_FD_203125 | JGI IMG/M metagenome (GOLD analysis project Ga0265342, IMG submission 203125) | Rhizosphere microbial communities from Carex aquatilis grown in University of Washington, Seatle, WA, United States - 4-CB3-27 metaG | ecosystem: Host-associated > Plants > Roots >...
CGAGAGTGAAAAGCATCCATGCGAAGAATGGGCGTGTGGACGGGGCCTTTGCCATGGACGCTCCCGCGTACAGCGACACGAGGAGCGAAAAGCCGGCGATGGCCAGAAGGATGAACGCGCTGAGACGCGTTACGCGAAGGCTGAAATCGATCCCGTGGCCCAGCCAGGCCAGAGAGAGACCCGTGTCCGTGGGAAAAAGGTAAATGGCGATTGCGAGCTGCACGGCGGAGGCGAGGATCGCCACAATGGCGCTGACCCATTTCGCCTTGCGCCCCGGGATGATGAAAGCGATGAGGCCGGCGAGCGCGGGGATCACGACGGGAAGGATGATCATATATTCGTTCATTGCGCTACCCCCGGCATGAGCTGAATCGCGGCTCGCGCGAGTGCCGCGGGTCCGCTCACCAGAAGACCGCCGGCGAGCGACAGCACCGCCAGAATCACGACCACCGATACCATGAGCGGCGTTTTCTCGGTCGCAGCCACTCCTTCATGCGCTTCACCGAGGAACACCTTGGAGAAAAGGCGGAAGAGGTACAGGATCGTGAGCACGGCTCCCGCCATGAACACCGCGGCAAGGGCTATCTGGCCGGCGTCCACGGCACCGGCAATCACCATATACTTGCCGAAAAAGCCCCCGAAGGGAGGTATACCCATGACAGAGAAAGCGCAAAAAAGGAAGGCAACCGCCGTTATGGGCATGGTCTTCAGGAGACCTCCCAGTTTCGTAATGTCCTTCGTGCCCGCGTTCTGCTCTATGATGCCGGCCGAGAGGAAGAGACCCGCCTTGGCGCAGCCGTGCATGAGAATGTAGAGCAATGCCCCTTCAACGCCCATGGCGGTTCCGGTGGCCAGCCCGAGGAAAATGAAGGCAATTTGGCTCACCGTGGAATACGCTACGATGCGCTTGATGTCGGTCTCTTTCAGTGCCGCTCCGGCGCTCACCAGTGCGCTTACCGCCGCGATGATGATGACGGCGAGCTTCATCTCCTGTTGCAGCGGGAATGTGACGAGGAAAAGACGCGCGTAGACATAGACGCCGATTTTCACCAGGACTGCCGCGTGGAGGAGGGCGGTCACCGGGGAAGGTGCGACGCCTGCATCCGGCAGCCACGTATGGAAGGGGAGCGTCGCTGATTTGGACAACATGCCGACGAGGAGGAGGCCTGAAACGATCCACGGAAGCGTTGTGCCCTTCATGGTTGCCAGGTCGAAAGATCCCGTCTGACCGTATGCTGCAATGATTCCGATCAGCATCACCAGGGCGCCGAAGGCGGTCACCAGGAAGGCTTTGTCGGCCCGCAGCACTTCCGTCTTGCCTCGATAAAACCCTATCAAGCGCCAGCTCGCGATTCCCGTGATCTCCCAGAACACGTAGAGGAGAATGAGATTCTGCGCAAAGACAAGCCCCATCATGGCTCCCAGAAAGAGAGTCGCCATGAGGTAGTATTCGTTCTGGTGTCCGTAATGGCTGATGTAGTCGAAAGAAAAAAGCATGATCAGTGCCCCTACCAAGGAGGACACCAACGCCATGAACACTGCCAGCGCGTCCGCGGAAAGGGCGAAGGAAATGCCCAGCGGCCCGTCCACAGCGAATTTGACAGTGTCACCCGCGAGCGCGCCTGGAATGAGCAGGATCGAGCACACTAGTGAGGTAAGGACGAGCGCAAGGGCAAACCAGTTGCGCAGGCGCACGAGGACACGGCCCAGCAGGGGCAGGAGAAAAGCCCCCACGAGCGGTACCAGGACACAGATGAGCAATACGGCTCCTCTTCCCATACCCCTCTCCCGAGTTCAATCTAGTATTTTCTTATGAAAGCAATGGTGAAAGTTTAACGGAAGTATATCGCTCGACGATTTCTTTGGCTATCCCAAAACTGATGATATCCACGCCATGAATGGACCGTGAAAAAGCGGCAAAACGTACGCGAGATCGCTATTGCTGTTCCACGATCACGATGTCAACGCGCCGATTGTAGGCTCTTCCCTCTGCCGTGTCATTGGACTGAACGGGCCGTTGCTCACCAAAAGACTCGGAGGAGAGCCGCTCCGATGGAATCCCATAATCCTCCAGCGTATTGAGAACCGCCAGGGAACGGGCGGCGGCAAGATGCCAATTGTCGGGCCACTTCTGGGCATCAGGCCGGATGCTGTCGGTATACCCTTCCACGACCACGGAGTTGGGAATCTGGCCGAGAAAGTCCGCTACTTGTTGGAGGACGGGCATGGCATCCTGGCCGAGGGCCGCGGAAGCAGTGCCGAAATAGAGATCCGAGGCGAGGGAAATGGCAAAGCCATTCTCTGTGGGGATGACCGTGACCTTGCCTGCTTTGATGAGATTCTGGAGACTTGAGACGGCGTTCACGCGCGTCAGGGACCGCCCTCCCGTGCCCTGTGCCTTGCCCCCCCGATTGCTCGCGACCCTTTGGCCCGCGGTGACGCCGGTCAGAACACCGGCGCCGGCCCCCGAAGAGGACACGAACGGCGTCCATTGGGCGTTTCCGAAGATATTGGCGAAGGCTTCGGACATTTCCTGGTTCTTGGACTGGCTCGGGTTGCTCATTGCGAAGAGCACGATGAAGAAAACCATGAGCAACGTGATCATGTCGGAGTAAGTCAGGAGCCAGCGCTCGCTATTGTCCTTCTTCTTCTTTTCGCTCGGACGCGGTCTTCGTGCCATGCGCTATTCCGTCCTGTTCGCGTCAAGTTCCTTGCGCTCAGCTTCTTCGAGGAAGCCTTCGATCTTTTCCTTCACGAGGGCGGGGCTTTCACCCTGTTGGATGGAGCGAACACCGACGATGATGAGCTGCTTTTCCAGCTTCATCGCTTTCACCTGGTTTTTCAGCTTCGTCGCTATGGGAAGCCAGATGAGGTTCGCGAAAGAGATTCCATACAGGGTGGCGATGAAGGCGGATGCGATGGATCGGCCCAGCTCGTTCATGTCGCCGCCCAATCGGGCGAGAACGAGAACGAGACCCGTGACGGTTCCGATGATCCCGATGGTCGGGGAGTATCCGCCGGCAGCTTCGAATATCTCCGAGCCTTCCAGCTGGCGCGATTCGAGAATCGCCAGATCGCTTTCCAATACATCGGCGAGCACCTCGGATTCAGTTCCGTCGACGACCAGGCGGAGTCCCTTCCGCAACATTTCGTCCTCGAGATCCTCCACGGTATCCTCGAGACTCAGGATTCCGTCACGACGGGCTTTCTCCGCGAATTCCAGCAGCTGTTGGGCGAGCTGGGGAGAGGGGCCGGGAACGCTTTTCAGTGCCTGCTGGATGATTTTTGGGATGCCCAGAACCTGGCGCAGGCTGAAGGAGGCCGTGAGCGCTCCCAAAGTTCCGAACACAATGATGATGAGGGCGCTGACATTGATGAGGCTTGCCGGTCCGCCGCCCTCGTAGAGAAATCCCGCGAGGACGCCGCCAAAACCCATAATGATTCCAATGATTACCGAGCTATCAGAACCCCTCTTGGCCATCCATCACTCCTTGCCGATTTCTTGAAGCCATCAAACCCCGGTCATGGCCGCGAACCCAATTCTCTTCTGAATATCGGCATGATTTCAAGAACTCTTGCCTGTGAAGGTGCCGGTTCGTATGTTTAGCGGACGTGGAGGTTCGCCATGGAAGATGTTGCATGGAAAGCGGTTGCGAAGGACGCGGATGTGCTCGAAGGAAAGCCTGTCGGTGTCGAAGTGGGTGAGGACAAGGTGCTTCTGACGCGCATTCGTGGAACCGTGTTTGCCGTCGGTCGGGAATGTCCCCATTATCAGGAAAAGCTCGAAAAAGGGGCGCTGTTCGGTACGGAAATCGAGTGCAAAAGCCATTTCGCCCGCATAGACGTTACCACCGGCAAGGTCATTTCGGCGCCTGCAATGAACGATCTCCCCGTTTATCCCGTAAGAGTGGACAACGGTGAAATATACATCGGCACCGTGGTGAAGCCAAAATTCCCTAAGCCCGCCGCGGCCCTGGGTTCCGATCCGCGCACGTTCGTCATTGTCGGGGCGGGAGCAGCGGGGAACGCTGCCGCGGAAACCCTGCGGCGGCAGGGTTTCGCCGGGCGGATCGTGATGATCACCCCAGAGAACGAACGCCCGTACGACAGACCCAATCTCTCCAAGGACTTCATGACGGGAAAGGCAGGCGAGGAATGGCTGCCGCTACGAGGGCCCAAATTCTATCCCGCCCAGGGCATCGAGCTCCTCATCGGAAAGAAGGTTGCCTCGATAGATCCTGCGCACAGGAACGTCGGCTTCACCGACGGGGAATCCCTTGCGTTCACCAAGCTGCTCCTGGCAACCGGAGCGGCTCCGCGGACTCTGGCGGCCCCCGGGGCTGACGCCGCACTGCTCTTGCGCACCGCGGAGGACGCACGTGTTCTCCTGCGTGCCGCCTCTCAATGGAAAAGGGCGATGATCGTGGGTGCAGGTTTCATCGGCCTCGAGCTTGCAAGCAGCCTGCGGGAGCGCGGTTTGGCCGTCACCGTCGTTGCGCAGGAGTCGGTACCGCTCTCGCATATCGTCGGCGACCGTGTCGGCGCCTACATCAAGGGTCTCCATGAGGCAAAGGGGGTCGTGTTCGCCATGGACCGAACAGTCCGCGGCATAGAAGGAGCGGAAGGCGCGCGAGTCGTGACCCTGTCCGACGGCACACGCCGGGAAGCGGATTTCGTCGTGGCGGGGCTCGGCGTCGTACCGGTGGTCGACTACCTGGAAGGCACGGGAATCGCCGCTGATGGAATGGTGCCCGTTGATGGAACAATGCAGACATCCGTCGCGGATATCTACGCGGCCGGGGATATAGCCGCCGTCCTGGATAACGACAACGGCCGGCGCCGCGTCGAGCACTGGGTCGTGGCGGAACGCCAGGGTGCCCGCGCCGCGCTGTGCATGCTCGGGAAAGATCCCGGGCGTCAGGAAGTGGACGTATTCTGGAGCAAGCAAGCGGGGGTGTCGGTGAAATACGTCGGCCACGCCAAACACTTCGACCAGGTCATCTATCGCGGCGCCGTGGAAGAGGGCGCCTTCCTGGCCGGCTACTATCATCAAGGGGCGCTCAAGGCGGCGGCGACAATAGGCATGGCGCAGGAGATCATCGCCGTCGAGCGGCTTCTGAGGTTTGGCGCGGCGCCGCAGGTTGCACAATTCGCCGATCGATCTTTTGATCTTCTCGCCGCCGCCCGTGCGGTGTCATGAATGGCGATCTAGGGCTCGATCTGGATGAGGGCGTCGAACTTTATCATTTTGAGGAGTTGAAGCATCTGGGCTCCGCAATTGCGGATCACCAATCGACGCCCCAGCTCGTCGCACGAACGTTTGAAATGGAGAATCTTTCCGATTGCCGATGAGCTGAGGGTGTTGACGCCTTCGAAGTTGAGTGCAATCGTGCGGTGGCCTCCCTGGATCGCACGGTCCAGCCACGTCTGGAACTCGTTCATATCCTCCCGAGCGAGATGACCCTGGGGGATCACTTCGACTTCGTCGGGGGATACTTCATGAAGACGCACCATGTCCCTTCCTTCGCTTTTTCCTTGCGCTTCCAACGTACGCCCAGTATACGGCATCCGTGAGGCGGGCGCAACCTCCCGTCCACTCTCAGAGCGTTTTCAGCAGGTCCACGAAGTAGGGGAGCACCTGCTTCTTGCGCGAGAGCACGTCCTTCATCTCGAAAAGATTCTCCTCACGTCGCGGGTAGGCTACGGCGGCAATCACGCGCGCCTCTCCTCTGATGAGGAGGAGACTGGTTTCCCGCGTCACATCGGTGATCATGAGACAGGCAAAGGAGCATTTTTCCATCTCGAGAATCCTCTCCAGCTCCGCGGCAAGACCTTCCTTCATGGCGAGGAGAGGGCCGAAGCCGACCGTCTCCACCTGGCTGAGACTGAAACGGCGTTCTCCTTCGCTGTAGACTTTCTGGTCGCGGGCGATGAGACGGTGCGGATCCATGCCCTCGAGGGAAGCGCCGGCGGCGAACATCTCCGCGCCGAATTTCTCCACATCAACGCCGCTCACCTCGGCAAGCCAGACGGCGATGTCGCGGTCCAGGGGCGTCGTGGTGGGTGAACGGAGAACAAGGGTGTCGGAGAGCATGGCCGAAAGGAGGAGACCAGCGTCTCGCGCCGGCGGGACGGCTCCCGCCATGCGGTAGAGGTCCGCGATGATGGTGCACGTCGAGCCGACGACCCGATTGATGAATGTTATGGGCAGCGCGGTAGGGCTCACGCCGAGTCGGTGATGGTCTATGATCTCCACGACCTCGGCCTCTTCAATGCCGTCGATGGCTTGGCCCACCTCGTTATGATCCACCATGATGACGCGCAAACGGTTTTCGGAAATGAAGTTGATGCGCGTGATCACGCCGCTGAGATGCCCGCCCTCGTCCTGGATGATGAATCCGCCCTCGTTGCTTTTGCTGATCTCGCGCAGCACGTCGCGCACCACCGCATCCGCGCGGAAGGGAATGAACTCGCGGTCCACGACGGCGCTCACCGTCCCCGCGAGGAGCTTCCGCTCCGCTTCTCCGATGACCTCGTCGTCCCGGCACCCCGAAGCGAGGTGGCGAAGAACGCTCACCAGACGAAGCGCGGTGACCTTTCCCACGCAGATATCGTTCTTGTCGACCACGGGGAGAAAGGAGAAATGATTCGTGGTCAACAGGTCGCAGGCTTTTTCCAGGGTATCGCTTTCCCGCATCGTCACCAACTGGTCCCGGGGAATCATGATGTCTTCTATCCGGGGCCGGACATCGGTTGCCAAGGCCGGGCTTTCCGTTTCGAATCGCGTGAGCACGAACTGGGTCTGCGGGTTGACGTTCCCGGCGCGTCGCGCGAGCGCCTGCTCTCCCATCACCTCGGTCTTGAATCGGGCGTAGGCGAGGGCGGAGCAGATCGAGTCCGTGTCGGGATTTTTGTGGCCTATGACGATCAGCGGCTTTTCTTGTCGAGCCATATCGGTTGGCTCAAGAATACCGCCGCGACCCGCTGCCGGTCAACGTCGGCGGGCGCCTGCGTACTGTTCGAGGGCGCGGGCCAAAATCGCCACCGACTGCTCGATTTTTGCCGACTCGATGCAGTAGGCGATTCGTACCTCGTCCTTTCCCCTGTCCGGTGTCGAATAGAAGCCGGCCCCTGGGGTGAGCATGATCGTCGTCCCGTTCATGGAGAACTCGGCAAGGAGGAATCGGCAAAAGTCCTCCGCATCTTCCACGGGCAGCCGCGCCATGAGATAGAACGCACCGGCCGGCACGTTGAAGGTCACTCCGGGGATTCCGCGCAAACCCTTCACGAGGGTGTCGCGGCGTCGCTTGTACTCTTCCTTGATGGGCGCAAAGTAGCCGGGGTCCATGTGGTAGGCGGCGTCGGCGGCCAGTTGTCCGACGGTGGGCGGGCACAGCCGCGCTTGGGCGAACTTGTCCACGAGCCCCATGACCCCCTGGTTGAAGGATACGATGCACCCGATGCGGGCCCCGCAGGAGGAAAAACGCTTCGAGATGGAATCCACGAGTATGGCGTGCTGCTCGAATCCTTCGAGGTCCAGCACGGAGGTGAAGCGCACGTGATCGTCGTAGATGAACTCTCGGTAAACCTCGTCGGCGATGAGGTACAATCCGAATCGCTCGCACAATTCGCGCAGGGTCTCCATTTCGCGGCGGTCATAGACGATGCCGGTAGGGTTTTCGGGGGATATGTAGAGGATGGCTTTTGTGCGCGGGGTTATGTATTTGGCGATCTCTTCTCGCGAGGGCAGGGCATACCCGTTGTCGATGGAAGAGGGAATGGGAACGACACGCGCCGAAATCATCGCGGCAAAGGCGATGTAGTTGGCGTAGAAAGGCTCGCGCACGAGGATTTCGTCGCCGGGATCGCAGACGGCGGAAAGGGCGAAGAATATGGCCTCGCTGCCGCCCACGGTCACCGCCACGTCCGTGGCTTCAACCTGAACTCCGTAGCGCCGATGATATGCGGCGATGGATTCACGCAAGCTGGGGATCCCGAGAGAGGGGCTATAGGCGAGCACCTCGGCATCGAAGTTTCGGTAGGCGTCGATGATCGGCTGCGGCGTTTTGATGTCCGGCTGCCCGATGTTCAGCTGCAGTATGGTGACGCCCCGCTCGCGTGCGGCGTCGGCCAGAGGAGTGAGCTTGCGAATGGGGGAAAAGGGGACCTCGCCGCCCCGCAATGAGAGGGTGAGACGTTTCTGTTCCATGTGCACTTCCGCTCCGACGCCCTAGACTTCCCTGATATCGTCGATGGTTTTCACCACCGGCGTGAGTGCTTTCGCCAGCGCCTCTTTCGTGATCCCGTCCGCCTTGAGGGTGCACTGTCCCATGGAAGGGTCGTCGCCGAGGAATGTTCCCAGCGCGATGATGTTTCCGCCGCTTGCGGTAACCGCGCCGGCGATGCGTGCAAGCTCTCCCTTTTCGTTATGCACTGTCACGGTGACGCGGACGCCTTTTTGTCGGGCGCCGAAAAGCTCGATGAACAATCGGAACAGATCGCTTTCGGTGATCACTCCGACGAGAGTCTTGCCCCGCACGATGGGCAACCCGCCGATATGGTTGTCCGCCATGATGCGCGCGGCCTCCTCGAGCGGGACATCCTCGGTGATGGTGATCACTTCGCGCGACATCACCTTTTCCACCTTCAGCTTCGCAAGGAGGGACGTCATTTCGTAGACGGAGAGGGTCGTGGCGACGGAGGGTGAAGCGTACAGGAGGTCCTTCTCAGTAACGATGCCAACGACCTTTTCGTCCTTGTCCAGCACGGGAAGATGATGGATTTTTTCACGTTTCATCAATGCCTGGGCCTCGGTGACCATCGTGTCCGGCCTGATGAAAATGGGGTTTTTTGTCATTCTCTCCTTGACGAGCATGCGGATCCTCCTTTTTCTATAGTAGAAAGCTTTGACGCTTTGGTCAACGGAAAATCATGCCGCGAGGTCGGCCGGCGGGCGTCGGCGACGCGGCCGGCGGGTTTTGCCCAGGAGCATGGCGATGCGCGCCGTGGCGGGAATGCGTTCCATGATTATTTTCAATATCGCCGTGACGGGGACCGCCAGGAGAACGCCGGCCGCGCCCCACATCCATCCCCAGAAGAACAGCGAAAGGAATATGACGAAGAAGTTCAGGTCCAGTCTTTCTCCGAGAAAGCGCGGCTCGAGGAAGCTCGATATGCCGCTGTGCAGGGCGATGAGGGACACGGCCACCGCGAGAGGCATCAGGACTCCCGGGTACTGGATGATGGCGATGATCGTGGGGAGGCTGATGGCCGTGATGGGGCCCAGCGTTGGTATGAAATTCAGGAGGATCGTGAGAAAGCCCCACGTGACGGCGAACTCCACCTTGAAGGCGAGCAGGATGAGCGCGGTAACGATGCCGATTGCGAGGCTCGCCAGGGCCTTGATGCCGAGATAGGCGCGCATGTGCTTGTCGATGTGTCGGAGCATCACGGGCACCATACTGTGACGGCGCGGGAAGACGGTGAGGATGATCCGGATGACCCGGTACTTGCCCAGGAGCAGAATGATGGCGAAGAAGAAGATCACGGTGAACTCGGAAATGAATCGCAGGCTCGAACGGGCGGCATTCATGAGGGCGGGTCGCAACGGAATCGTCCGCAACTGCTCGAACGGGTCGACCGCGAAGCTGATGCCGAGGCTCTTTTCGGCCGTTTCGGTCATCTTTTGCACGCGCGTCAGGATTTCTTCCTGGAATCGTGGAAAGCTGCGGGCGAAATGCGGCAGGTCGAAAAAGATGAGAACACCGATGCCCCCGAACACCGCGGCGAAGAAAATGATGGCCACGAGCGCCGCGAGCCAGAGCGGGAAGCGCAGTTTTTTTATGAGCACCACGACCAGGGGGTCGATCAGATAGACGAGCATGATAGTGAAGAGAAGCGCTATCACGACCGGCGCCGCGAGCTTCAGCGCCGCGGCCACCAGGAAGACGACGATGGCAATAAGGAGGCGATTGGTGGTTTTCTGGGGAGACGAGTCGGCCATTCTTCCTACATCATCGGAAATGGAGGACGGGTGTCAAGAGCTTCAGGTAACCGCCGTGCGGGCGTCAGGAAAACACAGAGCTTGCTTTTGCGTGTAGTGACGGCATGCACTATACTCCGATGAGGGATAGGGAGGACGTGCATGAGCGGATCGCGGAAGGTCGCCGTTGTTGCCATTGGAGGGAACTCCCTCATCAAGGACGCCAGCCATCAGAGCGTCGAGGACCAGGAATCGGCCCTGCGTGACACGGCCCAGCACCTCGCCGATATGATCGAAGCGGGGTGGGACCTCGTGATCGGCCACGGAAACGGCCCGCAGGTAGGCTTCATCCTGCGTCGGTCCGAAATCGCCCACCGTGTCGAGGGCATGCACGAGGTCCCGCTGGATGTATGCGGGGCGGACACCCAGGGCGCCATCGGCTACGAGCTCCAGCAGGCGCTGCAAAACGAGCTTTTCCATCGCGGCATCAAGAAGAACGTCGCCACCATCATCACGCAGGTCCTCGTCGACACAAAGGATCCCGCGTTCGCGGCGCCGAGCAAGCCGATCGGGGGATTCATGGATGCCGCTGAGGCGGAGCGCCGGCGCGTGGAGCTGGGCTGGACGGTGGTTGAGGACGCCGGGAGGGGCTGGCGCCGCGTTGTCCCTTCCCCGCTTCCCAAAGAGATCGTGGAGCTGGACTCCATCAAAGCGGTGCTCGACGACGGTATCGTAGCCATCGCCGTGGGCGGCGGGGGCATCCCCGTCACTGACATCGGGGATGGGGAGTATCGGGGGACCGCGGCCGTGATAGACAAGGATTACGCCTGCAGCCTCCTCGCTCGCGAGATCCATGCCGATCTGCTCCTGATCGCCACCGCGGTGGAAAAGGTCGCCTTGGGGTTCGGCACGCCCGAGCAGCGTTGGGTGGACCGCATGAGCCTGACGGAAGCGCGCACGCACCTCGCCGAAGGCGGACATTTTGCTCGTGGATCAATGGCTCCGAAAATACAGGCTGTGATCTGGTTCCTCGAAGCCGGCGGGAAACAGGCATTGATAACGAACCCCGAGAACATCGGGCGGGCGCTTCGGGGCGAGACCGGCACGTGGTTTTCGAGCTGAGACGGAGGAGGACGGCATGGATGTCACATTCGAAACGCGACGTCACAAGGAAGGGGTGGCCTTCCTCGTCGTGAAATCCCTTCGCGTCGCCGTCACGTTCCGTGGCATCGCCAACGACTTCCGCGCCCTCCTTGAAGCGGGAGATTTAGCGCGCGGCGGGCTCTGCGATCGCCTGCGCGAGCTGACGGAAAGCCTCGCCTTCGACCAGAAAGAGAAGGCGCACCTCCTCTTTCGAAATGAGAAGCGTTATGGCAGCGGCGCGGGCGCCGACGCCCAGGACATGCGGAGCGCCCTGGCCGGCATGAAGGTGAGCATCGAGCGTCGGACAATCGATTCATACGTCGGCACCGGCTTCCACTTGCTTCTCATCCTCCAGGAGGCACTCTATCAGGTGGAACGCTACGCCCCGGAGCTTCAGAAGGAAAGGGAAGAGATCCAGCGTCTGCTCGCCATGGCCGATGCCTCTTCCTATCACTTCACCGAGGAGGAGCGCGCGGAGCTTGCCCGTCTCGAAACCGTTGAGGGCATCAGCAGCGCACTCGCGCGCGATTCGGTAGACCTGGCGAAGCGCATCATGGGACGGTGCGAGACGGTGATGACGCGCACCGCGGAGGTGATACGGCGCTTCATCGTGAGCGCCAGCGACAACGAGATCCTCATCCTGAATCTGCTGGAGAATAGAGACCTCGTCGAAAACGTTTACGGCGTGGGGGCCGCGGAAGCGGTGCTCCGCGATCTGTGTGCCGGACCGCAGTTCGTGGGCCCGACGGGCGTCCAAAGGGCGCTTTCATTCGTTCGAACGCATTGCGGGAATGTCACTGGGGTAGCGTCAATCTCTTGAGCAGGATCGTGGCATAGCTGCCACGCGCCAGGAAGAATCGGAGGAGCATCTTGCGCTTACCGGGGGAGAGCTCGTCCGGTTCAGGCGTGCTCACCGACAGATCCTCGGGCACGACGACCGCTGCGCGCGGAACGCCGCCGACATGGATGCGGTGCATGTTGCGCACTCGCAGATCGGAGAGGGTGATCCCCTCCTCGACGAGCACCGACTCCAGGATCGTCCGTACAGCGGGGTCATCGCACAGCGTGTCGTAGCCGGGAACCGGAAGCTGCGCGGCGCGCAGCCGTTGCGCCATTGCGGGCGGAAGCGACGGAAAGAACCGATACTCGCCAAACGCATAACGCAACGAAAGAAGCGGCACGTCCCCCGCCTCCAAAGCGAGCCATCTCCCGAGCACCTCGTTGAAGAGAAAAGATTGATAGGCATTGAGGACGAAGACGAGGAAGCGCCTGTCGATCTTTTCCAGCGCCTGGTGGTAGCCGAGTCGGTTTTCGCTGAGGTACGCAAGCAGCCGCCCGTATTCACCGAAGCCCATCGCGGAGCATCTGTCCCAGTGTCCCCAGTTATCGATGATGCACTTCTTCAGTCTTCGTGTCTTCTGGTCGTCGTGCTTGGAAGGAGTGAAGTAGAGGCGTAGCGCCTTCTCCCGATGACCCAGGAAAATCTCCTTGCCCATGAATCCCGCTCCATGGCGCGCCGATCCGAACCGTTGCTCGTCGAAGTAATTCGGAAATCCATCACGCGCCGCCACGGGAGCATTGCCTACGATGAGATTCGTCTCACGCTCCGTGAGATCGCGTACGGTAATCTCGAATCGATTTCCCACGACGTCGCGTGCGGTTACGGGGGTGCTGGACCACCCCTGGAAATCGAGTGAGAAATTCTTTTGGGAAAGGGGGCGCGGGGTTCCATGAGGGCTGCGAACGGAAATCAGCTGTTCCGTGCTGCCATGGCGGTCCTTCATGCCCCCGACACTGATGTCCTGTCGGGTCAGGCCCCATGTGCGCGCCAGAAGATCCAGCAGGTCGAAGGTGTCCCACGAAGTTTTGGAGAGGCGAAACACCGCGTACTCGGATCTCTCACGGCGAAGGACGAGGCTTGATTCCTCATGAACGATGAAATCCGATGGAAGTGCCTTGACCTTCACGGTCGGTCCGATCCTTGGCGCCTCATGTCGTTATGCTTTCAGTCGGCGAAACCCTTTTTCAGGAACGCGAGGCTCATCTTGAGAGACTGGAACGGATCTCCATTCTCCCAGTCACCGTCCTGCTCGACAATGTACCATTTGCATCCCACTCGCTTTGCGGCCGACAGTATCTTGTCCCATGCGAGGGTTCCCTGGCCGAGCTCCTCGAACGTCGCTTTGCCCTTGGCATCTACACCAAAATCCTTGACGTGGAGAAGAGAAATGCGCCCCTTGAGCGAGGATATCCAGCTAATCGGGTCTCCGCCGCCGGCTTGAACCCAGTAGGTATCCAGCTCGATTCCCACATCGTCGGGATCTGTTTCGGCAAGTATCCATTCGATCACTGTCTTGCCGTTTACCCTATGAAACTCGAGGTTGTGATTATGATACGAAAAGGAAATACCTGCTTTTCGAAGAGTCTTTCCCGTTTTGGCAAGAGCCTTCGTGAGCCGGCGAACCCCTTCTATGGTCGAGAAGTCCTGGTCCTTTGGAAAGGGATAGACCGCTGAAGTGCAGCCGAGAACGCCCAAACGCTCAATGATCGCTTCCGGATCGGTCAGCAGCTCTTCTGGATCTTCGTGGGTCGAGGAACAAGCCAGGCCTTCCCCGTCCAGAACGCGGACGAGCTCGTGGGGAGGCAACGGCCCGACGCTGTTCATTTCTACGGCTTTGAATCCAAGCGACCGTACCTTTTGAAGGGTTTCGGAGATTTCGTGGGCGTCGTTGCAATAATCACGCACAGAATACATCTGAGCGGCGATTCTTTCCTTTTTCATGCCAACCAGGGTAGCACGTAAGCGCTGAGGGCTTCAAGTCGGGCTACGCATCGCCGATTCTTATAGCATTCGCAGCGCATGATTGCCTCCAACCCCTTCTCATGGTAGACTATGAGTTGGAAGGGCCGAATGCCACGACCCATTCTGGGCGGAGTCGTCCAACCATAAGGAGCACAGCATGGAGTTCCTCGAAGATTTGCCCCAGGAGATACTCTCCTGGCAATTGAAGGGCTCAGGTCTGGAGAATCTCGGGACCAAGGGCCGACCGGACACGGTGCCATTTCCTCGTTATTCAGAAGAAAATCTCATTGCGCGCATTGACGCCGTTGGTTTGTGCTTTTCCGATATAAAGCTCATCTCGGCAGGCAATACACATCCGCGCATCGAGGGACGGGATCTCGCCAAATCGCCGACGGTCCCCGGCCATGAGGTGGCCATGACGATCGTGGGTGTCGGGGAAAAGTGGAAGGGAAAGTTCAAGCTCGGCAATCGCTTCATCATTCAGGCCGATGTCTTTTATAAGGGAAAAGGCGTGGCTTTTGGCTACGCTATCCCCGGCGGTCTTTCACAGTACGTCGTGATCGGAACGGAAATCCTCGAGGGCGATGAAGGCTGCTACCTGCTGCCGGTCCGTAATGAGACCGGATATGCCGAAGCCGCCTTGGTCGAGCCCTGGACGTGCGTGACGGCCTCCTATCAGATCAAGGCTCGCACGGGTCTCCGAGAAAAGGCAATTCTGCGTTTCGTCGGTTCGGCTCAAGGTCAGATTCCCCTCGATCTTCGCGGCTTGGATTCCAAGCGCATCGCGGGTATTTCCCATAAGGGCCTTTCCGCCGAGAACCTCCGCGCCGTCGAAGAGCTTGCCCGCGCGGCGGGGATCACGGTGAGCCAAGCGGGCATAGAGGGCGCCCCCGCACCAACCGACATCGTGTGCGCCGGCATCCCGGACCGCGATTCCTTCGGCAAGATCGTCCAGGAGATCGACGCCGATGGAGTGATCTGCATTCAGAGCAGCGTCTTTGACCTCGAGCTTCCCGTGGATGTCGGCAAAGTGCATTATCGAAAGCTATCCCTTGTAGGCGGCACCGACGGGAACGTGGCGGCCAGCTACACCGCAAACTCACGCGAATCCCTCGTACCGGGCGGACGCACGTGGTTCGTCGGCGGCGCCGGACCCATGGGTCAAATGCACGTTATCAAAGCCGTCATGGACGAGCAGGGCCCCACGGACATTCTCGTGACCGACCTTTCCGACGAGCGGTTGGCGGGGCTGAAGCATCTCCTTTCACTTTTGGGGGCAGGCCGAAAACGAAAGGTCAATCTCACGTTCGAAAACCCCAAGGATCTCCCCGCCGAGGAGCTCGATACGTTCCTCCACGACAAGTATCCGGGCGGGTTCGACGACGTCGTGGTGCTCGTGCCGGTTTCGTTCATCATCAGCCAGTCCGCTCATTACCTCGCC
>Ga0265342_10002628_pt1 | contig 15369 bp, 13 predicted proteins | sample 4CB327metaG_FD_203125 | JGI IMG/M metagenome (GOLD analysis project Ga0265342, IMG submission 203125) | Rhizosphere microbial communities from Carex aquatilis grown in University of Washington, Seatle, WA, United States - 4-CB3-27 metaG | ecosystem: Host-associated > Plants > Roots >...
CCTATGACGCTGCCGGGAAAGTTGCGGATGTCGATGATGTACGCTACAACACCAGTGGGCAAAAGACTAATGATTACACTACGACTTACGTTAACGGAGTAACCGCGACTTATGCTTCTAAGACTTACGATCCAACGACAGGCGTATTGACGAGCGATTATAACGATACGCGTGATGCTAGCGGTAAGGTGGCGGCGTCCACTACGGTATCCTATAATACTTCCGGGCAACAGATTGCGACTGATGAGTATACCTATATTAATGGCGTAGTTTCGGCACGCACGTATACTACGACTGATCCGGTTACCGGCAATACGACCCGGGATTACGTTGCGGATTATGACACCAATGGCAAGGTAGCTAACGTCAGTGATGCGCGTTATGACACTAACGGTGAGAAGACCGCCGATTACACTTATGCCTATAACAACGGAGTTATGGCCGCGTCTACGTCCAAGACTTATGACCCGGCAACCGGTATGTTAACGCGTGATCTTGCTTACGATTATAACGATAAAGGCCAGACGACCAGCGCGGTAGATAAGCAATATGACGCTAATGGTAATCTAAAAGTTACTTACGCTTACGGGGATTATGTTTATTACGATAACGGGAAAGTAGATTCTTATAACCGTCTCACCATTGATCCCAATGGCCGTACTACTCAATCATATAATGTGGAGTATAATAACGATGGTACGGTGAAAGGATACAATTATACTAACTATTCTTATGATAGCGACGGTAGAGCGATGCTGAATTATTACCAGTATGATTATGTAAAGCAGGCCGATGGTTCGTATAAGTATGTTTTAATGGGGCAGTATACGAGAGCTTATGACGGAACGGTTAAGGTCTCCATGTGGGATGGGAAAGCTAACCCCGGTTTGATCGGCGGCGTGCCGATATCGGGTTATTATTACGACCCTAAGGGCGGAAGCCTTATCGCTAAATATGGTAAGTTGCCGCCGGGGATAGGTGGGAGTAATTAAGATGAGAATGAAAGTGATTGTTGTTTTTATTGTTTTGGTTTGCGTGTGCGGCGGCTGTAAAGGGAAAGGCGTGGCTGTGAATGGCGGCAACGCGATGCAGAAAGAAATAGAAGAGAACGGAAAAATTGCTTCAGGCGCGATTATTAATGATGCGCTTTTACCGGAAACAGGCGCACAGCAACCGCAGGATCTTAAAGAAACGAAGTTGTTGCAGCCTGGAGATTCGAAACAACCTGGAGAGTTAGTCCCGAAAAAGCCGGTTAAATAGGCTTAAAGGTTGGGTTGAGTTTGTCAAGTGGTATAGCTAGGAGGTGGGTTATGAGAAAACAAAAATTCGTCTTTATACTTTTGCTCTTGTTATCCATTATTTGGGTTCCGGCTTACGCCAGCCTTAATATTACCGGAAAGACGAAAGCGCAAATACAGGCTTTGACGCCGGCGCAAGTTGCCCAGATCACTCAAGCGGATATGGCAGCAGCCGGCGCTGCTGTGGAGGGTTATTTTACTGTTGCCCAGGTAGCAAATTTTAATACGGCCAGCGTAAGTATCAGTGACTTTACCAAGGCCCAGGAGGCAGGATTAACTGCCTCGCAAGTAGCGGCGATACCTACGTCTAATGTTTCGACGATCACCACAGCTACTTTGGCTGCTTTAACTACAACTCAGCTTGCGGCATTGCCGACCGCGGATGTCGCAGCGCTAAGCACCACTCAAGTTGCAGCTTTGACAACAACCCAAATTCCAGCTCTGACCACCAGTCAGGTGTCTGCCTTGACCAGCACGGATGTTGCGGCGTTAAGTACTGCTCAGGTCAAGGCATTGACGCCGAGTCAGATACCATCATTGTCTACCAGCGATGTCGCTGCTATGACCACTACTCAGGTAGCGGCTTTAACAACAACCCAAATTCCAGCCATGACTAGCGGTCAGGTTGCAGCCTTGACTACTGCGGATGTTGCGGCATTAAGCACTACTCAGGTCAAGGCGTTGACGACCAGCCAGATTCCGGCCATGACTGATGCGCAAATTGGGTCGATGACTGCGGCACAAACTGCCGCGTTGACTGTGACCCAGATCCCGGCGCTGACCAATGAGCAGATCTCGGTGATGCCGACGGCGAATTTTACCGGGATGAGCGCGGCTCAGGTTGCGGCCTTAACGCCCAGCCAGATCCCGTCGGTGACCAATGCCCAGCTGGCCGGATTGTCGGCAGCGAAATTTGACGGGATGAGCCAGGCTCAATTGCAGTCTTTGGCGGGCTCTCAAATGGCCGCCGTGACTAACGCTCAGTTTGCCGGATTGACCGCCGCGGCAAAAGGTTATTTAAGCTCGGACCAGATCCAGGGGTTGAACATGGCGGTTGTGGCACCGGCCAACCTTTTGACTACGCAAGTATCTGCGTTGACTAATGCTCAAATCGGGACGATACCTACGGCAAATTTTGATGCAATGAGCGTGGCCCAGGTTGCGGCATTAACTCCGGCTCAAATGCCGTCAGTGACCAATGCCCAGCTGGCCGGGTTGACCGCCGCTAAATTTGACGGTATGAGTGATAACCAGCTAAAAGCTTTGGCGCCAACCCAGATGACAGCTTTGACTAATGCGCAATATGCCGGACTAACAGCTACGCAAAAAAATGATTTCAATACGAGCCAAGTCCAAGGGTTAAACACGGCTAACGTATTGTTGCAAAATATTCCGCCAGCACAGATCGCCAGCCTTACTACTGCACAAGTGCAGGCAGTGACTAGCGGCGCGCAATTTCAATATCTTACCAGCGGCCAGATCCCGGCATTGACCAGCACGCAGGTAAATTTGATGACCAATGCTAACTATCAAACTTTGTCGGCAACGCAAAAAGCCGCGATGACTGCCAACCAAGTGCAGAGCCTGAATATGGCCAGTGTAGCCTTGGGCAATGTTCCTGCGGCGCAGCGCGGCAGCTTGACCGGTAACCAGATCGGCACAATCCCCCAGGCAACATTTGTTGCGCTAAGCAATGCTTTGCTGCAAGGGCTGACTCCAGCGCAAATGGCGGGTATTACCGGCAATCAATTTAACAATTTAAGTGCCGCGAAGATCGCTTTGTTTAATCAATCTCAGGTGGCGGGGTTAAATGTCGCCAACGTTAACATAGGATTATTAAATAATACTCAATTGGGTTATTTGACCGCGGCGCAGATGGGTAATATTTCCGCGGCGCAATTTGCGAATTTAACTGCGGCGCAGCGGGCATTATTCTCGCAAGCGCAGATCCAGGGGTTAAATCTAAACAAGATAGATATTAGCCTGTTGACGGCTACACAAGTCGGGTATTTGACCGGAGCACAGATCGCGTCGCTTAATGCGGCAACATTGTTGGCTTTGTCGCAAAGCAACCCGGCATTGTACCAGGCATTTACGGCTAAGAGTTATGCTTACAAGTCTTCAACTTTTACCGGGACGCGCAGGATCAATGGGTATTATTATGATCCGACAAGCGGCCAGACTTTAGCAAAATACGATGATTTAACGCCGGGTGAAGTGGCGCTTTGCCAGCAGCAGGGCCAGTGCCAGTAAAAGCGAGGCGGGCTGCTTTTAGTAAAATGAATAGTTGATTTGTTGCGGTGATGCTTTATAATTAAAAATGTATGGTAGAGAAAAAACATAATTGGGCCAAAGAGGTCAAGAGTGGTTTATTTTTGGCGCTTATTTTGTTTGTTGCGGCAACAATTTTGTTTTTTTTATCGTTTTTTGACCAGTACACCTTAACGCGCTTAAGGCTTAATGAGGCGAAGATGTATGCGGATAAGATGTACCGCCAGGAATCATTGCGGGCCCAAGCGCTCTTCGATAACGGCGAGATCGAGGCGCGCGGTGATCTTCTAAAAGAATACCACGCGGCGGTGGTTGATTTTAACCGTTCCTGTTCGGGTGGGATTACGGCATACTGGAGGTCTTTTGGCGGCTATTGGAAAAGGTATTTAAGCGCGCGTCATGCTTATAACGTAAAGATCGCGCTATTAAACAAAGAATCTGCGAGCATTCGTGATAGTGCGCGCAAAACCAGCGAAGAGATTATGCGCCAAGCTCGTGCGGAGATCGATCCGCTTTTCCTGGTCTTTAAAGAAAAGGTAAAGGGTAAGATCAAAGGTTATTTTTATGATCCGGCCAATGGCAAGCTGGAGCCGCAAGTCGGTGTGATTGCAAAAAAGAGGGTATCAGATGAAAAAAAATAGTGCGTTTACTTTGCTGGAAATACTTATCGTAATTGTGATTATTGGTATTTTGGCGGTAATCGCTATACCGGCATTTATTAATATGCGTAATGACGCGATCAATGCTGCGGCTCAAGCTAATTTATCAGCCTTGCGTTCGGCGATTTCCGCGTATTATTCTAATTCTGCCGTGCACAATGAGTTATGCGCGCCTCCTTATACAAGTTCTGTAGTCAACGCACCGTGCTATCCGTCAAATATCAAGACATTGGAATCTTTGCTGACATCGCCGCCTACATGGTCCGATAGCAACGGCGGCGGTTACTGCTATGATAGCGCTACTGGTGCCAATGCACCTTGCCCTTGAGTGTTGCGCGCCCCTGGCCTTCTTTTATTTGACACGCCTTGTTTGCCTTGTATAATTAACCCCTATGGCTGATGAGCAGATGTTGAAAAATTTGGAAAAAATCACCGCGCAATGGGGCAATTGCTTTACCCAGACCTCATTTAGTAAACCCTTATTTATTGCAGATATATTGAGCGCTTTCGAAGAGGGTAAAGAAGTATCTGCTGCGGGGCGCCTGGTGGCCAAGCGTGAGCATGGTAAGTCGGGTTTTGCGCATATCAGCGATCATACCGGAAAGATCCAATTTTATGCCCAGCTGAATACTCTAGGCGACAACTATGAGCTTTATAGGCAGCTGGATATCGGTGACATTGTAGGGATCAAGGGTAAATTATTCGTAACCCGCACCGGCGAAAAAACGATTCTTATCGACAGCATAAAACTCTTGGCTAAAGCGCTTTTGCCTTTGCCGGAAAAGTGGCACGGCTTAAAAGATGTCGAGACGCGTTACCGTCAGCGCTATGTCGATATGATCGCCAACCCCGAGGTGAGGGACGTTTTTGTTAAGCGCACACAGGTTGTGGCGCAAGTACGTGATTTTTTTAACCGCGAAAATTATTTAGAAGTGGAAACGCCGATGCTGCACATTATCCCCGGCGGCGCATCGGGTTCGGCTTTCAAAACCCATCACAATGCTAACGATATGGATGTTTATATGCGTATTGCCCCCGAGCTTTATTTAAAGCGGCTTTTGGTGGGGGGGTTAGAGCGGGTTTTTGAGATCAACCGCAGTTTTCGTAATGAAGGGACATCGACCCGGCATAATCCGGAGTTTACGATGATGGAGGCTTATTGCGCCTATAAAGATTTTAATTACATGATGGATCTTTGCGAGCGTTTATTTTGTGAGATCGCGCAAAAGCTTTACGGTACGCTGGTGATCGAATACCAGGGGCAAAAATTAGATTTAACTCCCCCCTGGCCGAGGATCTCTTTTGCCGGGTTGTTTAAAGATGAGTTTGGCATTGAGTCGAGCGACAGCCAGGATACGGTGATTGAAAAGATCGGCAAGAAGCTTACCCTTAAGCAAGGTCTAAGCCGTTCTCAGATTTTAAAAATTACCGAGGAGATCATTGAGCGTAAATTTCCGACGGATAAGCCGGCGTTTATCACCGATTATTTTACCTGGACCTCGCCCTTAGCGAAACAAAAAGCCGATAATCCGCATATTGTCGAGCGTTTTGAATTATTTGTGGCCGGCATGGAGGTCGCGAACGCTTATTCTGAATTAAACGACCCCATAGAGCAGCGTAAGCGTTTAGTCAATCAGATGAAGGTCGAAGAAGAATTACCCAAAAAGATCGACGAAGATTTTTTAACCGCCCTGGAATACGGTATGCCGCCGGCGGCCGGCTTAGGGATAGGCATTGACCGCTTAGCGATGCTCATGTTAAATCAGCCTTCCATCCGCGATGTTATCTTCTTTCCGCTATTAAAGCAGCACGTGGAATAAAAGCTACCCATTTTTAATGTTGTGCTATAATTTTACCTTATGGATGATTTTACCTTAGCGCGCAGGTATTTATTCCGCGGTAAGGCCAAACATGTTTCTTTCATTGGTTTGGTCTCTTGCCTGGGTATTGCCATCGGCGTTGCGGCGGTGATCATAGCATTATCGATCTTTAACGGTGTCGACGGCGGTTTAATGGAGCGGATCATGCGTTTTAAGCCGCATTTGACCGTTGAATCGGATAAGGAAGAGACTTTAAAACAGGTGCGTGATACGGTTGCAACTTATCCCGAGGTCACGACCGCCTCCCTTTCATTGCAGACACAGGTTTTCGCAAAATTCAAGGATACGATCGTGCCGTTGATCGTTAAGGGTGTCGAGCTGGACCGTCAGAAAGATTTTTTTGGCCGCTATATTTTAAGCGAGGCTGGCCCTGATGGATTTTATATGGGCCGCGACCTGGTACGCCGTTACGGTATAAAAAACATGATCGAGTTTTACCCTTTGCAGAAAAAACTTGAGCTTAAAACCAAGCTATTACGTGGTATTTTTCGTGTCGGCCTTTATGATGTGGATAATTTTTATTTGATCACGGGCTTAAAAGAGGCAAAAGAGCTTTCGCCAAACTATAGCTTAGTCTTGGAGTTACAGATAAAAGACCCTTATGCGGTTAACCGGATCAAAGATAAAATAAAGGCGCAATTCGACGATGCCTATGTTTCTACCTGGATCGATAGTAACCAGGCACTTTTTGCTACCTTAAAGATGGAAAAGTTTGCGATGTACCTGATTCTGGGATTGATCGTCCTGGTTGCATCCTTTAATATGTTTGCGATGATGACGGTAAAGGTGGTCGAGAAGACTCGTGATATTGGCGTAATGAAGGCTTTAGGCTATACCCGCTCGCGGGTCATGCGTGTTTTTGCTTTGCAGGGGCTTACGATCGGGCTTTTAGGTACGGGTTTAGGTTTAGGTTTAGGTTTAGGCGTCTGCTATTGGCTTAAAAAATATCCGTTTATTAAAATGCCGGTTGAGATATTTTTTAACGATTATTTGCCGGTGGTTGTAGATCGTTTTGATGTGATTACAGTTTGTTTAGTCGCGCTGGTAATTACTTTTATTGCCAGTTTATTCCCGGCGATGCGGGCATCGCATCTTGAGACTTGCGAGGCCTTGCGTTATGAGTAATATTCTTTCGGCATTCAAATTAGTTAAAAATTATCAAAGCGGCGCGGAGAAAGTTTGCGCGGTTAATACTGTGACTTTGGATGTGGATGAAGGCAATTACCTGGCGATCGTTGGCCCGTCAGGTTCGGGTAAATCAACACTTTTGCACTTACTGGGCGGGCTTGATACTCCCAGTTCGGGCCAGGTTTTTTTTGATGGTAAGAATATTTATCATTTAAGCGATGCCAAACGCGCGGCCTGGCGTAATAAGAATATCGGGTTTGTTTTCCAGTTTTATCACCTGGTCGAAGAGCTCAATGTAATGGAGAATATCTGTGTTGCGGCGTTTAGTCTTAAAGCGCGCGCGGCTTCTCAAAAAGCCAAAGAGCTTTTAGGCTATTTGGGCATTGAAAAGCGCGCTAAATTTTTTCCTTCACAATTGTCCGGCGGCGAGAAGCAAAAGGTAGCCTTTGCCCGCGCTTTGATCAATGGGCCAAAGATAATTTTATGCGATGAACCGACCGGTAACCTTGACCACGATTCACAAGATAAGGTCATCGATCTTTTAGAGAAGATCAATAAAGAGCAGAAGAAAACCGTGATTATTGTTACCCACAATTTACAGCTGGCAAGCCGCGCCCACAAAACCTTATCGATGGAGTCAGGCGCGATTAAATAAAATTATGAAAAAAAAGTTGTTCCACGCGGTTATCTGCGGTGTATATCTTGTTGTTTGCGTTACGGTGGTAAATTATTTTTTTTACAGGTCTTTGTTGCCGGAGATAAGCTGTAAGATTTCCGATAGAAAACTTTCGCCTTTTGAAAAAAAGGCGGGAGTTTGTGAGACAGATCTTAAAAAAAGTAGTTTTTTGAATTTTCCTGCAGCAAAAAATCCGGGGACGGTACGTATCGGCTGTTTCGGTGATTCTTTTGTTTTTGGCCATGAGGTTGGTTCCGGCTACAGCTATCCCGATTTTCTACAGTCGCTGTTTAATGATTGCGGCTATAACGTCGAGGTTTTAAACTTTGGCCGTGGCGCGGCTAGCCTTGTCCACTCATTCATTATGTGGCAGGAATACAATAAAAAGTATAATCTCGATTATGTGATTCTTGGGCCACAGAGCGTTTGGCCGGAGAGAGACCTTAGCTTTTGCAGCTTTTTTTATGATAGTTATTGGTATAACCGCTACAGGAAAATATGCTATAACTTGCCCGTCGACGAAGAAAGATATCAGTGGCTGGGCGGATATATGCACGCCAAAATTATCCTCAAAGGCGATAAGCTGGTATTGCTCGAGCCGCAGGGCGATACGACTGCTCAACGATACAGCCTTTATACCCGCTGGTTGCCGCCCTGGCGTTATTTGCGTTATGACGCCTCTGTGCCGTTGTTTGTGGTTGCGCCGTTGTTGAAATTATTTCCGGTATCGACCTTGAACAAAAATCCTTTTTATTATAACCACGATCCCGATGAAATCAAAAAGATATATAATGCCGTCCTCGCGCAGATGCAAGAAGGGTCGGGAGGGTTTGTTTTTTTACCGAATATTTTTATTCCCGACTCTTTTCCTTACGTTGCTCCTTTCAGCCATGAAAGCCCCCAGGGCAATTATTTTATCGCGCGGCAATATTTTGATTTTCTGGTTGGGAAAACCCTGAGCAGCCATGAGATATTGATCGCTAGAGATATACCCGGCGCCGAGGCTGCAGCGTCTGGGCCGTTGAACGATTATACCGATATAGCTTTTGAGCTGGGTGGTCAGGATATTGGTTATTTTTGTAACATTACGGATAAGTATAATATTAATTGTGGCAGAGAGATCCGACACCCTTTGGGTTGTAAGGCCATGCTGGCGTTATGCTGCGGCCATAATATCATGGAGAGTATCTTCATACCGTTAGATTTTTTACCGGTTAACGGCGGTTCATTAAAATTAGAGATCCAATCCGGGTTTAAAAAGATAGAGTTGCCTATGGGTGTGGTTAAGGCTTATGGTAACACCTCTGTGGTTATGACAAAGTTGCCTGATAATATTCTAAAAATCGAACAAAAGCTGGCCTTAGGTGGGGCAGTTTTCTTTTCATGCAAGGTAGAAGGTTATTCGCGGATAAAATCTTTGAAAATAATTTTAGACGGGCATACAATAGTGGTTTCGAAAGTCAGAGGCAGCGATGGCCTGTTAGGGATGGTGCCGCAATATGGATACTTGGGCCAAGTACGGGCCAGTGGAGCACGGTTTGTGGATGTCGATAAATTACCGGATACCGGAATAATTTTTTTAAAACTTTATAAAGAAGACGGGACTATAAAAAAGTTTCCATTTGCTGAATACAGCAAGAAAGAGATAAGGACCGTTTTTTTAAAGCACGTAGAAAAGCCGGTGACAAAGGAGTCGGAAAGAATAAAGTAAGGCATATTTTGTATGCCCGCAGCAGTATGAAAAATAAGATATTTAATTGTATTTTTTACATTGTTTATATTTTTATTATTTTGTTGGCGGTGGATTATTTTGCTTATTACATGGTTGTCCATAGATATATACCCAAAGTGGATGACAGGAGATTGACCGCCTTAGAGAAGAAAATAGGTTATCGGCGCCTTACGCAAAACAGTTCATTCGAGGGATTTGCCCCGGCAAAAAAAACCGGCGTAGTGCGAATAGGTTGTTTTGGTGATTCTTTTACCGTTGGTGATGGGGCGAGCAAAGAATACAGCTATCCGGATATTTTACAAAAGCTGTTTCATGACCGCGGGTACAATGTAGAGGTTTTAAACTTTGGGATATCGGGTAGCGGGCTTTCCCAGGCATTTATTATATGGCAAGCTTACAATAAGAGTTATGACATAGATTATACGCTTCTTGGCCCGGCAGGGATGTTGCCAGACAGGGATGATAGTTTTAACTGCTGGGTTAATGGCGCATACTTTACCGGCAGGGCTTCGGGCAGAGAGTGGGCAGCCAAGGCCATGCACGGCAGATTTATTTTAAAGGATGGTGAGCCTCATTTTGTCGAAGCATCGGGTGATACACCGCAAGAAAGGTTTAGCCGCTATACGGCATTTATCCCGCCCTGGCGCTATTGGCGCTATGATCGGCACGCTCCGCTTGTCTTAAGCACCCTTCTTTTTATTATTGCTCCGCAGAATGAATTGAAAAATCCATTTTATTATAGTAACAATCCTCATGAAATATCGGTATTACATAGTAAGCTTTTATCAATGATGAATAATGGTTCAGATGATTTTGTCTTTCTTTTTAACCGGTTGCTGAATAGTGCTATGGAGGATATAAGTTTACCGGGAGATATGAATGTTTCCGGGATCTTTTCTGCCTGGGATTTTCCTTATGGTTCTTTTGAGGGGCATCACAGCCCGCAGGGATATTCTTTGGTGGCAAGGCAATATTTCGATTATTTAACCGGCAAAAGCGGCAGTGATCTGCAGACAGTTGCGCTAAGGCCGGTAGAGCAAAGTTCTTTTTCTGGCGCTATTCCACCGTTGCGTGTTGGGCGCGATATTGCCTTGGAATTCGGGGGTAAGGATATTGGTTATTTTTTTGATACGCGAAACTTACCGCCGGTCAATTGGGATAGAGATAGCAAACATACGGTTGACCATGATTGCTTGATCGGATTTAAATTTGGAGAAAACCTTGCGGATACTTTATTTGTGCCGCTTAACTTTATTCCTCGAGCCGGCGAAAAGATCCGATTGAGGGTGTATTTGCCGGGCAAGAATATCGATTTTCTTCTGGGTGATGTCCGTTACACAGGAAGGTTTGCCGTTAGTTTTGTTGATTCGATATCCGGCATGGTGATGAATATGTACGAAAAGAATTGGTTTTCTATAAGAGATATATTTAATGGGGCCAAAGCGTTCAAGGTCTTAGTCGGCGATAAGGAAATAATGTACTCCAAACCCGACAGGTATGGCAATTTTAATATGTACCCTCGCGGCGGCAATATCATGTTTTTAGCGGCCAAGAGTACAGAGTTTGTAGATGTCGATGAGTTGCCGGATACGGGGGATATTTTTATCAAGTTGTATAAAAAAGATGGCAGTTTCGAAAAATATCCATTTGCGCGCTATTTTAAGCAAGAGGTAAAGGTTGAGTTTAACAGCGTGATAAAGAAACCGGTCACTAAAGGGGTAGGCCAATGAAAATTTTAGGAATATCTGCTTTTTACCACGATAGCGCCGCCTGTCTGGTGCGTGACGGTAAGATCATCGCCGCCGCCCAGGAAGAACGGTTTACCCGTAAACGCCACGAACATAATTTCCCTAAAAATGCTGCTCAGTATTGTTTAAAAGAAGCTGGTATCGTTATGGATGATGTGGACATTGTAGTTTTTTACGATAAGCCATTCATAAAATTTGAGCGGATTTTATACACATACTTAAGCTTTGCGCCTTACGGTTTACGCTCATTTTTGAAGGCGATGCCGCTATGGGTTAAGGAAAAGATCTGGATCAGAGATGTGACCGCGAAAGAGTTAAGGTTCAAAAAAGAAATATTATTTACTTCGCACCACCAGGCCCACGCTGCTTCGGCGTTTTTCCCGTCACCGTTTTCTGAGGCGGCGTTTTTAACGCTCGATGGAGTGGGTGAGTGGGCGACGGCAAGTTATGGCATTGGCAAAGGGAATAAGCTCAATACAATCGCTGAGCTTGATTTTCCGCACTCGCTGGGCCTTTTATACTCGGCCTTTACTTATTATTGCGGTTTTAAAGTAAATTCTGGCGAGTATAAATTGATGGGGTTAGCGCCATATGGTGAGCCGAGTTACAGGGATTTGATTTTAAGCAGATTGATCGATTTAAAAGACGACGGGTCATTTAGCATGAGTATGGATTATTTTGATTATTGCGCCGGTTTGACGATGACTAGCCGTAAATTTAATAAACTTTTTGGTGCTCCAGCACGTAAACCTGGCTCACAGATCGATAAGCGTTATATGGACGTTGCTGCCTCCATCCAGGCGGTAACGCAGGAGATCGTGCTTAAGATGGCAGAGCATATTCACCGCGAAACGCAGCAGGAAAATCTTTGTTTGGCCGGAGGCGTTGCGCTCAATTGCGTGGTTAACGGCGAACTTTTACGTAAAGGCCCGTTTAAAAATATTTGGGTTCAGCCGGCGGCGGGAGATGCCGGAGGAGCGTTGGGTGCGGCGTTGGCAGTATGGTATCAATATTTGAAAATGCCGCGCCAATGTGATGGCAAGGCTGATGCTATGCAAGGGGCCTATTTGGGCCCAGGCTTTAGCAACCAGGAGATCGAAGAAGGCCTTAAAAAAAGCGGTGCAGCATATAAGGCGATAAGCGCCGAGGAACTGATTGAGTCGGTAGCGCGTTTGATTGATAATAAAAAAGTTATTGGTTGGTTTCAGGGTAGGATGGAGTTTGGCCCGAGAGCCTTGGGCGCGCGCTCGATTTTAGCCGATGCGCGGGATAAAAATATGCAAGAGGTGTTGAATTTAAAGATAAAATTTCGCGAGAGTTTTCGCCCCTTTGCCCCGGCGGTCTTGAAAGAGCGTGTTAATGATTATTTTGATTTGGATAAAGAAAGCCCATATATGCTTTTCACGGCACAAGCCAAGTCGGACAGGTTTCCGGCTGTAACCCATGTGGACCGGTCGGCAAGGGTTCAGACGGTTGATGCAAAAGATAATCCGTTGTTTTACCGGCTGTTGAAAAAGTTTGACGAATTGTTTAATTGTGCTGTAATTATTAATACTTCTTTTAATGTGCGCGGTGAGCCGATTGTCTGTACGCCGCAAGAGGCGTATCGGTGTTTCATGCGGACGGATATGGATTATTTGGCAATCGGTAATTTCTTATTAAGCAAAGAAGAACAGAAGCCGCTAACGAATGATAAAAATTGGCAAAAGGAGTTCGGGCTAGATTGATATGTTTAATGCAAAAATAAATTTCGGCGCTTCGAGTGCAAGATCCGCCCGGCAATTTGGTATTACTCTTGGCGGAGTAATGCTTTTTTGGGGTTGGGTATTGCTGCGGCATAATAATATGGTTGGCTATAGCGTGATAGCTTCGGGGTCTATTTTTTTATTTTTCGCTTTGCTTTTTCCGTCTTTTTTGGCACCGTTGCAAGGTATCGCCGCGGTTTTGGGTGCCTTTGCCGGTATCTTTTTTACCGGAGTAATCTTGACCGGATTTTTTTATCTGGTCGTTACGCCCATTGCTTTAGTGGGCAGGCTGTTTGGTAAAAAATTTATTCAAAAAGATTTTAAGGCTAAGCGGCCGACTTACTGGAATAAGCAAGATGTTATTGACGTCGATAAAGAGGGCTACAAAAAACAATATTAATATGAGCAAATTAGCGATCCTGAAAGAACTTTGGGGGTTTTTAAGAGTCCGTAAACGTTGGTGGTTGGCGCCGATCGTGGTCATGCTTTTGCTTTTGGGGGTTTTGCTTTTGCTCAGCCAACATGCTGCGGTTGCGCCGTTTATCTATACGATGTTTTGACAGCAGCGATTTAATCCGATATAATTACCTTTATGAAGATTTATTTTAACGGAAAATTAGTCAATAGGGACCAGGCAAAAGTTTCAGTTTTTGACCATGGTTTTTTGTACGGTGATGGTGTTTTTGAGGGCATCCGTGCTTATGATTGTTTAGTTTTTCGCTTGCAGGAGCATATTGAACGCCTCTACGAATCCGCCCACGCGATTAATCTAAACATCGGAATGTCGCAAGCCGGGATGATCGAGGCGGTGGTCAAAACTTTAAAGGCTAACAAATTAAAAGACGCTTACATCCGGTTGGTTGTTTCGCGCGGTGAGGGCGATTTGGGGCTTGACCCGCGTAAGTGTTATGGTAAGCCTTCGATTTTTATTATTGCCGGTAAGATATCTTTGTACCCAGAGAAACTTTATAAAGAGGGCATGGAGATTATTACTGTGGCGACGCAGCGTAATTTGCCGGAGGCGATCAATCCACGCATTAAATCGCTTAATTATTTAAATAATATTTTGGCCAAGATCGAGGCGACTAATTTAGGTTATCAGGAAGCATTGATGATGAATCACTTAGGGTTCGTGGCGGAGTGCACCGGCGATAATATTTTTATCGTGAAAAAAGGTAAGCTCTCGACCCCCGAGGTGAATATGGGGGCCTTAAAGGGGATTACCCGTGATGCAGTTTTGGAGATCGCTAAAAATTTAGATATTTTGACCCATGAGGGGATGTTATCGCGCCAGGATATTTATACGGCCGATGAGTGCTTTTTGACCGGTACTGCGGCGGAGATCATTCCGGTGGTCAAGGTGGATGGCCGCATAATCGGTACGGGTAAGCCCGGTTCGATGACCCAAAACATCCTTGCCCAATTTCATCAACTTACCAAAGTCAGCGGCGTTAGATACCGTTTGTAAACGCTTACAAAATACCCCATATTTTTCTCGCTTGTGATGGTAACTTGCCTATAAAATATGTTATTTCTTATGTGTAAAAGATAATTTTATGAGAAGTTTTATCTTTAAGGGTATGGCTCTGTTTTTGGCATTGGTTTTAGCTTTGCCGGCGCAAGGCTTTGCCCAAGTCTTGACCTATATGCCGCCCTCGGGCCAGTTGCTTAATCCCAGCATCAAATATGACCTGCCCTGCCTTAAAGGGATTAAATTTAATGCCGATAATCCATTAAAGTTTACTTTTGTCTTTAATAAAAGCGATTTACCTTTAACTGAGAGTATCCTAAAAGATGAAGCCCAGAAGATCGGTAAATACTTTTTAGCGGCTTTAACTATCTTTGAAGATGATCTCTGGGTTAACCTATCTCCCTATGAACAAAACCGGATCATGCCGGATAAATTAAGCCAGACTGATCTGGGTAAGGATATGTTGGGTGAGGATTATGTCTTAAAGCAATTAGCGGCAAGTTTAACCTATCCCGATTCAGAGACCGGAAAGAAATATTGGCAATCAATCGATGGCGTAGGGGCGCGGTCACCGCGCCCATTATTCGGGCGGGGAAACCCCGCCCCTACCCAGACATTCAACAAGGTTTGGATCGTGCCCGACAAGATCCATATTTACGAATCCCCGAATATGGTGGTGATCGATTATGCACGGCTGAAAGTTTTGACGGAGACGGATTATCTGGCGATGAATAAAAATAATCTTGTAGGGGCGCGGTCAC
>Ga0265342_10002629_pt1 | contig 15365 bp, 10 predicted proteins | sample 4CB327metaG_FD_203125 | JGI IMG/M metagenome (GOLD analysis project Ga0265342, IMG submission 203125) | Rhizosphere microbial communities from Carex aquatilis grown in University of Washington, Seatle, WA, United States - 4-CB3-27 metaG | ecosystem: Host-associated > Plants > Roots >...
CTGGCAGGGCGGGCTTCTGCTCGGCGGCAGCAGCACTATCACGGGCGCGCAGGCCATCCACCAGTTCGCGGTGACCCAGCCGTTCCCGATCGAGATTGGTCTCGACAACTACGCGGGTGACACCGGCGTCGAATACAAGGCGGAGATGGACCAAGCAGCCGCTGACCACGCTAGCTGGCTCTGGTGGTCGTGGGCCGGCTCGAACACCGCGGAGGCCCCGAACGACGGCGCGACCTGCCAGGCGTATGTCACCGGCTCGCAATCCGGTTTCGCTGGAGCAGTCCGTTCCGCTTGTGGGCTCTGAGTCGAAGCGACGATGGGGCGGCTTTGGAATGGGATTCGCCGCCTGCCCCACCGTGAGTTGACAGGGCCCGAGGCGATCGGACAACCTGAGATCCGATGCCTTCGAGCTCCCAAACGCTCATTGCCAACCCAACCTGGAACGGTCTCTTCCCGGCCTCGGTGGTCACGGCAACGCAGTCCGAGTTGGCGGACACGCCCGCGCTGATGCCCGAGGAACGCAGTTTTCTTGCACGCGCGGTTCCAGCGCGCGTGCTCGAATTCACCACCGGCCGCAGTTGTGCTCGCGCGGCCCTGGCGCGGCTGGGTTGTCCGCCCGTCGCCATTGCGGTCGGCGATGAGCGCGAACCACTTTGGCCGCCAGGCTTCATCGGCAGCATCACGCATTGCAAAGGCCACTGCGCCGCAGCGGTGGCACGAAGGGATCCGCGCACGGCACACGCCATCGCCAGTCTTGGTCTCGACGCCGAGCCAGCACTGCCCCTCCCCGAGGACGTGGCGAGGATGGTGTGCTCTGACGACGAACGGGAATGGATCGAGCAGCACCGCCAGGACGGATTGCCTTGGAACCGCTTGGTCTTTTCCGCGAAGGAGAGCGTCTTCAAGTGCATCTTTCCCATCGCCCGCCGCTTCCTCGATTTTCACGACACCGAGCTCACGTTTGTAGGTGAAGGAAGCTTCCAGATCAGCGTCCCGAGCCTGCCAGAAGCAACGACGCATGTGCGCGGCTGCCACGCTTTTCGCGAAGGCTTCATTCTGACCAGCGCGATCTGGCTAGCTGGTTGTCAGGACTAGCGAGCCTGCCGGCCGCCGGCTGGCGCGAGCGCCATTCTGTCTATCGAGACATCGACCCATCAGCGAGAACCTTGCGAAAGGACTCGTCATCATCCGAACCTCGAGCGTTTGGCGATGACCGCAGTAGCGCCCGCTGCCAACACCGCGACCACTGCAACGGCTAGAACCGGCGCGTGGGTCGCGTCGCGTGTTGCCGAGTACAGAAGGAGGAAGAACCCCACCAACCCGGCTCCCAGAGTCGTGATGCCCAGATCGGCCCACAAGGTCACGTTGCGCAGGCGTCGACAAGCCAACATGCTGACCACAATCAAGCCGACCTCTGACAAGCTGGTCACGATAGCCACGCCGCCTACCCCGTAGCGGGGTGCCACGATCCAGACCAGGCTCCACAGGACAACCACCTTGGCGGCCAGTCCCAGCGACAGGAACTTGGGCCGTGAAGCGGCCAGCAGCACCACGGTGTATGAGGTGGAGAGGACACCGAGCCAGGAGCCGATGGACAGGTAGGCTGCGAGCGGTCCCACGGCATGATAGGCGGGCCGGTAGAGAAGGCTGACCACCGCCGGAGCCATGGCGACGCCCAAGGCGAACATCGGAACGAGCGTCAGCAGGAGCTTGCGTCGGCTACTGCGGACGGTGCCGGGATCGTGGTCCGGCTGGCGCATGGCCGAGGCCACCACCGGGAAGAAGACCACCTGTCCCAGCCTCTGCACCAGCTGCAACGGCATCAGGGCTAGGTTGCTGGCGATGGCGTAGAAGCCCAGATCGGCCACCGAAACCATCTTGCCCAGCAGCAAGCGGTCGGTCTGCGTGGCCAAGAAATTGAGCGCCGTGCTGATGAAGATCCAGCGGCCAAAATCCATGAGCGAGCGCCCCGCCTCCCGATCCCACGCGAATCGATTGGAAGGGCCCGGCAACATGACATGGGTCAGTACCGTCCGTAGCGCGCTGGACACCAGGGCCGAGATGACGAGCGACCAGACCGAGCGCCACACGAGGGCGATGCCGATCATGACGGCCACGCTGACCGCTTGAGACACGACATCGACGGCGATGATGCGCAGAAAAGTCAGACTGCGGTTGAGCGTGTAGAGCTTGGTCGACAGAAAACCACCGAAGACCGCCGACAGCCCCGCCACCGGCAAGAGCCACGCCAACTGTGGCTGGTGGTAAAAGCGGGCCAAGGGCCAGGCCAGCGCACATGCGACGAGCCACAGCACGAATCCGCGCACGACCTGAACAGTCCAGGCCGTATCCAAGAAGCGAGGATCATCGCCGCGCGAGTTCTGGATGATGTTGGGCCCGATGCCGACGTCCGAGAAGAGCTCTAGGCCCATCAAGAACACGTTGACGAGGGCCATCAGCCCGAAGTGCTCGGGGAGAAGCAGGCGCGTAATGATCAGGTTGGCGACGAAGCGGATGACGAGGCTTGCCCCTTGGCCTAGGACCGTGATCGTCGACCCCCGCACCGCGGCCGCGCTTAGCTCATGAGACGTCGGGGTAGTGTCCAGCAACTGAGGAACCTCAAATGCGGACGAGGTTTCTCCGCCTTCCCTACTAGGATGCCTTCTGGACCATTCGGTCTCGCCCTCTGCTTCGATGGAGGTATCCTGGGCTCTTCGGACCCGCGCGGGGTATAGACAGCGGCAAACATGAGCGAGTCATTGCCCTATCTGGCGCTGGCCGCCTGGTTTCCCTTCACGGTGCTCGCCTTTGCGGTCATGAGGCCAAACCAGGCCGCTATGCTGGTCATCCTGGGCGGCATGCTCTTCTTGCCGGAGGGGTCCTACTTTGATGCCCCGCTGGTGCCGCCCTTCGGCAAACACGAAATCGCTGCCATCTGTGCCCTGCTTGGCCTTCTCGTGCGCAGCCCGGGACGCCTGCGGCTTCCACGGCTGGGACGAGGCGCCGACTTCTTCCTCGTCCTGGTGGGCCTGTCGGGCACGATCACCATTTTCCTGAACCACGATGCGGTCAGCTATGGTCCGACGCTGCTGCCTGGCATGCGCTTGCGCGACGTCCTGTCCTTCGGCATCCGCGATGTACTGGATGTTCTGTTGCCGTACCTGGTCGGCCGAATGTGCATCCAGTCGACCCGCGACGTGCGTGCGCTTCTCCGCGTGGTGCTGGGCTTGGGCCTCGTGTATTCGCTGCTCATTATGTTCGAGCTGCGCTTCAGCCCCAATCTGCATCGCTGGATCTACGGCCACCACGCGCGCGAGGACTTCTCTCAGACCATCCGCTGGGGCGGCTATCGCCCCACCGTGTTCATGGAGCATGGCCTGGCCGTTGCCCTGCTTGCCATGGTGGTGGCCCTGTTCGCAGCAGTGCAAACGCGCTTGCGCAAACGGCACTGGGGACTGCCAAGTTGGTGCTGGACGCTGTACTTCACCGTCATCATGGTTCTCTGCCGGGGCACCGGGGCCATCCTTCTTGGGACCGTCGCCCTGGTCGCGATCCTTTGGACTTCGCCACGCAAGCAACTGCGGCTGGCGGCGATCGTCGCCACGATCTGCTTCATCTATCCGTGCTTGAGATTCACCGGGTTCTTTCCCAAGGATACGATCGTCAACCTCGCTAGTTCGGCCATCTCGCCGGATCGGGCGGCCTCGATCAAGGTTCGCTTCGACAACGAAGATTTGCTCATGGAGCATGTGGACAAGCGGCTGTGGTTCGGCTGGGGTAGCAATGGGCGAAACCGCATCTACGATTCGGAAGGTAACGACACGGTCATCACCGACGGCTACTGGATCATTCTGCTCTCCGTGGGTGGCGTGACACTGCTCTATTGCATGTTCGGCGTCATGCTGATGTCGATCTTCTCGGCCCTGCGCGTGCTTCGCAAGGTCCCCGAGCGCAGCGATCAGCAGATCCTGGCTGGCCTGGCCTTGGTCGCGGCTTGCTACGTCTTCGACCTACTGCCCAACGGCATGTTCAATCAGGCGCCTCTCTTCTACGCAGGAGCCCTGACGAGCCTCGCAGCGGCCCTTCGACTCGGCACGGGTCAGAGCCAGCCCTTCGCATCGCCCTCTGCGAGCTAGCATGGAAGCCCTTCGCAGGCTCGCGAGAAGCGCTTTGGACCGACTCGAACGGGCCAAGATTCTGAGCAGGATCCGCCATTGTAAGGGCGTGCGCCCTGCCGCTGCGCCCAAGGACTTGAGTGTGGTCGCATTGGTCCGCGATGGCGAGGAATACGTCGATAAGTTCGTGGAGCACTACCGATCGCTTGGTGTGACGCTGTTCTGTTTCATCGACAACCAGTCGACCGATGGAACGGTCGCGGAAATCCGACGGCACAAAGATGCCTCGCTGTGGACGACCGATCTGCCTTTCGCCGACTTCGAATCCCTGATTCGGCGCTACTTCCTGCTTCATCACTTCCGAGGGCGATGGGTGTTCTGTGTCGATATCGACGAGCACTTCGCCTACCCAGGAAGCGAGAAGATCAGCGCGACGCAACTCCTTCGCTACTTGGAGGCGAAGCGTTTCAATGCCGTTGCGGCGTGCATGCTCGATATGCTTCCCGAAACCGATTGGCGATCCGCTGGGGACGGGGACTTCCGAAAGACGTATCCGATGTTCGACTTGGGTGACATTCGAAGGGATCGATACCCGGAGAGCTGGCTAACCCGGAACAACGTCGTGCCCGCGGGAATACCCGAGTTCCATGGTGGTGTGCGCAGCCGGATGTCGACCTCCGAACACCGATTCGTCCTGCTCAAGCACCCGCTGCTCAAGATCGCCGATGGGCTGATCCCTTACACGCATCCGCACTACTGCGCCCACGCGCGAATTGCGGATATCACCGCGGCACTTTTGCACTACAAATTCATCGGCAGTTTTCTCGGCCGAGCCGAGTCCCTGGCAAACGATTCCCGCACTTCGCTCTACTGGGCCCGAGAAAATCGCATCTATGTCGACTTCTTCAATCGGCCGGGATGTCTCGAGTCGTTGCCCCTGGCGCGGTACACGGGATGCGATGCCTTGGTGGATGCCGGGATCGTGCGAGTATCGGACGCCTATCGCGCGTTCTGCGCCAGCGCGACGGAGGAAGCGACGAAATGAATAAGCGACTAATGTGGTTGGCCTTGGCGACGCTGGGGTTGTTCGCGGGAGGCCTTGTCTTCCGGACTCCACGCGCCCTGGCCCGACGAGCTCTTTCGCCGATTCTCAGTCGCGTGTTGGGAAAGACCAAGACCAAGCCTCGGCCGCCGGTCCCCGTGCCGGACCAGCCGCTCCTCGTGGGATACAACCTCGACTTTCCGGGTGACTGGTCGAACCTGATGCCCTTCATCGATCTCATGCACGATGCACGGCCGTGGTCAGGTACCTGCTCGGACTCGGATCCCAAGTGCGACGCGTCTGCCCACCTGGATCTGGACTCGCACGGTTGGCCGCGTTCGCTGCGCTACCGCGACGATCCCACGCGGTCGTATGTCAATATCCAAACCATATTCTCCTCGCACCGATCGGTGCCCGATGTGGGCAAGAGGTTCCTCATCACCTGGGAGGGAGAAGGCGAGCTGGCCTTCTTCGGCGTTGATCCGCTCACCGTCGATGCGGCCAAGCGAACCATCACGTTCGTGTTCCAGCCCGGCAACAAGTTCATTCGCATCGTGAAGACCGATCCAAACGGGAATGGCAGGTACCTGCGGAATATCCGCGTCTTCCGTCAGGATCGCGAGCCGCTTCTGGCCAAGGGCGAGATCTTCAATCCGGATATGCTCGACTATCTGAAACCGTTCCGCTCCTTGCGGTTCATGGACTGGATGCAAAGCAATGTCGAGGAGGCGAGGGACGCCCTGTGGTCGGAACGCCCGCGCTTCGACTATTTCCATTGGTGCGGGCAATGGGTCGACCCGCTGGATCCGAAACGGGGCCCGCGGCTCGGCGGATATCCCGTCGAGGTCCTGGTGGCATTGGCCAACAAGACGGGCGCTCACCCGCATTTCAACATGCCCTACCGCTACACCGACGACTGGGTAGCGCAATTCGCGACGTACGTCCGCGATCACTTGGCGCCCCAGTTGCGCGCTACCGTCGAGTATTCGAACGAGGTGTGGAACTGGGGTTTTCCTCAGGCGGACTACGCGAACCGCGAGGGTCGCAAGCTGTGGCCCGACGAGGGCACCGCGTGGCTGCAGTACATGGGTGTGCGTGCGGCAAAGATGGGCCAGATCTGGCGGTCGGTTTTTGTCGGACAGGAGAAGCGTCTTCGTATCGTGATCGCGCCGCAGACGGGTTGGCCCGATGCGAGCCCGGCATCGCTCGATTGTCCACGCTGGGTGGCGATGCAAAGTGGCAACAAACCTTGCTACGCCTTTGCCGACGCCGTCGCTATCACGGGCTATTTCAGCGGTCAGCTCCAACAACAGATCAACCGGTCCGTTCTTCACGATTGGCTGTCCAAGGGCAAGGCCTACGCGATCGCGCGCGGGCTTCGGCAACTTCAATTCGGCGACGTCGCCGAGCTGCGCGAAGCCGACGGACAACCAGCCATCGGCCCGAAGAGCGAAAACCTTGCTCACTCCATCGAGCTCTTCGGCGAGTTTCAGGCCATCGCCGCCGAGAGGCACCTTGAGCTCTATGCCTACGAAGGCGGCACCGCGTTCGGCAGCGACGATCCCGAGATTCAAGAGCTGCTCTTCGAGATCACGGAGCAGCCGGCCATGGTCGAGATCTACGAGAAGCTCTTCTCCGAGTTTCACGCCGCTGGTGGAACCGTGTTCAATTGCTGGGGTTGGATTGGAGCGCGCGACCCGTGGTCGAATGCGCAGGATCTGCTGGACCGCAGCCGCACCAAGTATCGCGCCATCGTGGCCGCGACGGCTGCGATCGCGCTGCCGCCCAAGAATTGAGCAACGTGTTGGCGCGCTGGATGACGGCAACCGCGCTGCCCGATGGCATGTCTCTAGGCGCCTCTCTTCTACACAGGGTCCCGGCACGTCAGAGCCAGCCCTTCGCATCGTAGCCCTGGTGACCGACCGGCAGGGGCCGGCTGGCCCCATTAGAGCTCCCTCTCCAGGACGCGGGCCAGGCTACGAACATGCGGCTCGCGCAGGATATGAAGGTGGTGAGCAGCCACGTAGTGCAAGATAACCTGGTCAGCTCGCCCCGCCCAGCCAAGATCGGAGCGAACCTTCACCCAAGGAGGAACCATTTCGTCTTCGTTGGCGCGCACGATGAGCAGACGGCTGTGCAGGTGTTTCCGCTCGGCTGCAAAGTGTTCGACCAACATGTCGCTGGCCGGACCATCCACGGGCAAGTCCACCGGATGTTCACCCGCGCCGCCCAGCCCCTGGTCCGCGAACGCTCGCAGACGCGCGCGGCGGACGATCTTGCGCGCCCAGGACAGGACGCGCAGCGGGTCCCGCCTGGCCCAGCGCACGTACTGGAGGGCCTGCATGAGATGATCGGTCTGGAAGCCGCCAGGTAGGATGGCATCGAGCACCGCCACCAGCGCGACGGGTTCGCCTGCGGCCTCGAGTTGCCAGGCGGTCTCGTAGGCCACGATGCCGCCGAAACACAAGCCCAGCAGGTGATAGGGCCCATGCGGCTGATGCTGCCGGATGAGATTGACGTAGCGTCGGGCGACCCTCTCGATCGAGGGTGGAGATTCCTGGGCGGGCAGGTAGCGACAAGGGGCGTGCATGGCGATGACGGGCACGCTTCCTTCCAGGGACAACGCCAGATCCTGGTAGAGGGTCACGCCCATCAGGCAGAATAGCGGCGGCTGCTCTGCTGACCCCGTTCTCAATCGGACCACAATGGGATCATCGGGCGAGAAGGCTTGCCCCAGACGCAAAGCCAGTTTCTCCACCGTGGGTGCCTCGTAGAGCATTTGCAGCGCCACCTCAATGCCAAGCGCTCGGCGCATGCGCGCCACGGTTTCGATGGCCTGCCCCGAGGTTCCCCCCAGGGCAAAGAAATCGTCGTCGACTCCCGGCTGGACAACGCCCAGTGTCTCTCGCCAGATGGCGGCGATGCGTGTCTCCAGATCGTTGCGCGGAGGTTGCACCTTCGTCGCGCCCGATCGACTAGGCGAGGGGCGCGGTAGCTGTTTGCGGTCGATCTTACCGTTCGAGTTGAGCGGAAAGACGTCCAGGGCTACGAATGCCGATGGCACCATGTAGGAAGGTAGATGACTGCGGGCCGCCGCGAGCAACGCCGATTGACTGGCCGAGCCGGTCCAGTAGGCCACCAGGCGCGGCTCAGGCTGATCCTGACCATCGACCACAGCCAGCGCTTCGCGCACCTCGGGCACTGAGCACAAGACGGCTTCGATCTCACCCAACTCGACGCGGAAACCAGAGATCTTTACCTGGTGATCCAAACGGCCCAGGCACTCGAAGTTACCGTCGGAACGCCTGCGCCCCAGGTCACCCGTGCGATAGACGCGTTCACCCGAGGGAAGAAGCACGAAGCGCTGTAGGGTAAGGTCGGGCCGCCCAAGGTAGCCGCGCGCCAGGCCCGCACCGCCGATGGCGATCTCGCCCTCTTGTTCGGCCGGCAACGATTGACCTTGGTCGTCCAGGATGTACATGGTCGTGCGATCGATCGGCCGCCCGATGGTTACCCGTTCACCCTTCCGACCGATGCGCGCGAGGGATGACCACACGGTGGTTTCCGTCGGTCCGTACATATTCCACAACTCACAACCTGCGTCGAGCAAGCGATCTGCCAAGGCGGATGACATCGCATCACCCCCACAGAGCATGCGCAGTTTGCCGTTGCCCTGCCAACCTGCCTCGACCAGGAGGCGCCAGCTGGCTGGCGTCGCTTGCATGATGGAGATGTCGCCGTCTTCCAGGCGTCGTCGCAGACGATACGGATCGCGAGCGGTCGCGCGATCCACGATGACTACGGTGGCTCCCTGGTAGAGGGGCAAGAACAGCTCGAGCCCGGCGATATCGAAGGAGGTGGTGGTGATGGCCAGCAGCCGCTCGTCCTGGCTCATGCCCGGGGTGTGGGCCATCGAGGCGATGAGATTGGCGAATGCACCTCGGGTGATTTCCACGCCCTTGGGTCGTCCCGTGGACCCCGACGTGAACAAGACGTACATGAGCTGTTCAGGCGGTACAGGCACGGACTCTAGCTCGGTGGAAAAACCACAGCCCACCTGGAAGGGATCCTCCAGCACGACCAACCTGCCGGCAGGAGACGCAGCCAAAGAAGAATTCGGCCCCACAAGCAGGACCTGGGGCGCGGCGTCCTCCATCGCGAGGCGCAGACGATCCGCAGGATTCGACGGATCGAGCGGGACATAGGCGCCGCCTGCCTTGAGCGTGGCCAGCATCGCGATAAGCTCGCACGCGCCGCGGGCCATCGAGATGCCGACGTGAGATTCCCGTGTGACGCCCAGGGTGCGCAGCTGTCCGGCAAGCCGGTTCGACAGTCGGTCGAGATCGTCATAGGTCAGGCGACCATCTGGCGCCTCCACGGCGGTGTGATTTCCGCGTAGGGCCACGATCTCGTGCAAGCGCGCGATCAGATCGACAGGCATCTCGCCCTGGGCAGTTGTTCGCAAGCTCGGTGCGGTGGTTGTCCGAGGCAGTTCTTCACGACCGAAGGGTGGCACGGGACACATTGGCGAATGGACTCTGCTTGAACGTGGCGAACGGTCAATCTTGTTCACAGGTGAGAAACAGGGCAATCAACTTGATCCGGTTCTACGGCGGAGGTTCGGGCTCGACCTCCGTCGAGCGGCTGGTGCGCTCCCAGTGCCGGTGACGGCCGCGCAAGAAGAACCCGAGGTAGAGCGGTATCTTCCACAACACATAAAGAGGCACGGCCGCCAGGGTGCGTGCGGAAACCAAGTGGCGGCCAAAACGCCACCAAGCGCTCAAGACTGCGACCAGGATCAGTGCCGCCGCGCTCAGGCAAAGCAGCAACGGACCTGCGGATTCCCCCATCGCGACGGCGCCTATGGCGACCAGCGATAGCCCGGCAACGCCGCTCACCAAAAGAGCAAGTGGCGGCACCATCAGGTCCAAGGCCATAGCGACCAAAGCAGCCTTCCGCCGCGCTATCCCGACCAGCAGAAGTTGCGGTCCTCGCAACAATAGAGTGGAAAGATGGCCGTGCTCCCAGCGGCGTCGCTGTACCAGTTGAACCTGTCCAGGCTCGGGCAAGGCGCTCGAAACGCTGACCGCGGAACACAGGATTGGCGGGGTCCCGGCCAAGGCAAGCTCGATTCCCAGCACCATGTCCTCCACCAAGTTGGCGCGCAGCGGGGGCGCATCGCGCAGCATCGGCCAGGGGAAGGCCATCCCGCTGCCGGTGAGCTGGCAGGGCAAGCCCAGGCGATGGAGCCCGCGGGGACGGACCTGATTGCGCACCAAGAAGGCCAGCCCGCTCAACGCCGAGCGCGCGTTGGGTTTGGGCGGCAAGGTCAACAGATACTCTGCCTGGACCGGCCGCCCGGTTCGTGCCGCGACACAAGCCAGCGCCTCGAGCCCGTTCGCGCTGACTCGGCAGTCTGCGTCGACAATGACCACGATATCAGGCGGCAGCTTGGACAGATGTTCGACGCCGAATGCCAGTGCATAGCCTTTGCCGTGCCGTGATGGATCGTGCCGCTCGACGATCTCGGCGCCGGCTGCCCCGGCTGCTTGGGCGGTTCCATCGCCGCAATTGTCGGCGACCACCAGCAAGCGATCGTCCTTGGCCAGATCGGCCCGCAGCGCGGCTACCGTCGCTGTGATGTGCTTTTCCTCGTCGTGGGCAGGAACCAGGATCGCGATGCGAGGCCTCGGGCCGGTCGTGACAAGCGGCTCGCTGCGGGAACGCGCGCACAGGCACTCGACGAAGAACACCAGGCTCGGCCACATCACCGCCACTGCAGCCACCCACAACAAGAAGACCAACACACTCGTCATACGCGCGTCCTCCAGCCCGCAAGGTCGCGCACGCTGGAGGCCAGCATGTCCTGGAGCAAGTGAGGACGATCCTTCCCGTCGCGACGAAGCAAGTGTTGCTTGATTCGCCACAGAACCGAGCCGACCACGAAGGCACCATCACACAAGGCGGTGTAGGCGCGGCCGTGGTGCTTGAGAAGATAGCGATGCCGGGAATCGAACCAGTAGCGCGGCATGCGACGAGACGGGTCCGCAAGGCCGGTCGACACCGAACCCAAATGGGTTACCGGCGCATCTGCCACGTAGCAGATCTTCCATCCGGCTCGCCGGGCCGAGCGGCAGAAGTCGGTTTCCTCAAAGTAGAGGAAGAACCCTTCGTCGAAAGAGCCGATCTGTTCGAAAACCTGACGTCGGATGAGCATGCTCGTGCCCGAAATCCAGTCCACCTCGCAGTTGGTCGCTGGCTCGGGCATGGGGACCCTGTGCTTGTGCAGAACCCGCGTTGCCAAGCCCAAGCGCGCTGCTTGCTCCAGCTCTCCTAGAACGGAGGGAAAGCGAAAGGCCGTCACTTGGGTAGCACCGTCGGGACCGTGAATGCGGCTGCCCGCGATGCCGACACGTGGATCCCCATCCATGAAGTCGATTAGACGTCGCAAGGTGCCCTCGTCAGCAACAGCATCGGAATTGAGCACGTAAAGATAGTCTGGGGGCTCGGCCTGGACCTGCGCCTGACGCATGGCCAGGTTGATTCCGTACCCGTAGCCACCGTTGTGTGTCGATGCGACGACAGTCACACTGTTGCCCCAGCCGTCCCGTTCACCGGCTTGGCGGAAAAGATCCAGCGAGTCGTCTCCGGACGCATTGTCCACGAGGTAGAGATGGTGCGGCCCCAGCAAGCGGAGCTGCGCCAGCAAGCCGGTCACGGCCTTTGTGGCCAACACCGGCGTCCGATAGTTCACGACGGTTGCAGCGACTTTCACGAGTGGCCTCAAGACATGTGCACTTGCACGCGTCTCTCCATTTCCGCTTGCTTCTCTCAACGGCATCCCGAAGTCCGGCTTACCGGCGCGGCCGAGCACCCACTCGTAAACGGCGCGCAGCTGCTCGGCCTTTTTCGACCAGGTATAGTGGCGCTCGACCCGCTGGCGTGCGGCGCGACCCTTCGCCAGGAGCTCTTCGGGACGGACGAGAATGCCGTCGAGAGCCCGGCGCATGCTGTCCACGATTTCGGCTCTGCTTCCAAGGGGAACCTTATAGCCGGTGGCCTGGGTGACGAGCTCACCTGGGCCGCCGTAGTCCACCACAAGCGGAGGCACAGCGCAGGCCATAGCCTCCAAGACGGCACCGCCACCGAACTCTCGGATGCTGGGGAAGGCGGACAGGTCAGCCGTTTCCAGCAGCTCCGCAACGCGCGTCTGCTCCTGCCATCCGTGGAATGTCACGCTTTCGCCGAGTCCCAGACGACGAACCTGGCTCACGAGCTCGGCCATCTGCGGACCGTCCCCGACGATCTCGAGATACATGCGTCGCTCGAGCAAGGCGCCGGCTGCCGCATCTATCAACATGTCGGCTCCCTTGTACGGCACCAGCCGGCCGACGAAGATCACCCGCAAGGGCCCGGATCGAGCCCGCGCCTCCCGAGAATGAAACCGTGCCGGATCGATGCCGTTTTCTGGGATGTACACCGCTCGATCCCGCCACCGCTCGGGCAGCTCGGCCCAGGTCGCGCGTGAGGCGACGAGCAAGGCGGACGCATCCTCCCTCGTGCTGCGATAGCCAGGCAGGTATCGGTAGGCGCCGCGCACGTACGACAGCCATTCGCGTTCGGCTCTTCTCGCCTGAGCGAATTGTGCCGGCCAGGGCGTGCCACCGTTGAGTGGCCCGATGACGAACGGCACCTTAGCCCGGCGCAACTTTCGCGCGATGAGGCTAGGGAGCGTGGGCGATAGCGGGGTCACACGGTGGACCAAGTCCCATTCTCGCGCCTGGATTCGCGGGCCCAGCTCGCGCCAGAGCAAGTGTTCGAAATACAGATACGAAGGCCAAGCCACGGCGGCGAGCGTGGTCCATCCCACCCCCGGTCCACCTCGAATGCGTTCGGCCAGCTTCCACAATGGCCGGGCCAGCGCCTCGCTGTCGATGCAGATGAAATCCTTGCCTTGGATCAGGCCTGCGCGCACCATCGCGTCCCGGTTGCGGACGTGCGTGACGATGAGGACCTCTGCGACCTCGCGCAGGGCTTGGGCCACGTTCCAGCCAACCAAGGGAACGCTGACCCATTCCGGATTCGCAGCCTCTGCGATCAACAGGACCTTGGGTCGCCGCTCCGCTGCTTGAAGAGCCGTCATTGCGTCATTGCCGTCAGCGCGAGGTAGCCCAAGAGCTCCCGCTGACTTAGGGAGAACCCAGGCGTCGCCAGATGAGGACCGCGTTCGCTGTAGCGGCCGCCAAGCTCGGCGACCCAGTGGCGTCCCGCGCGGTAGCGCAAAGGAGCGGTGGCGCTGACGAACGTTTCGATGGGCAAACCGGCCATGGGCCGGCGACTGATGTTGGTGGCGGCCATCAGGTCGAGCGCAAGCAGCCACGCGGGGCCAATCTCCAGTGCCACGTCGGCGTTGACCTGGCCACGTGGCAGGGAGGCACCGAGTATCGGATCGAGGTACCAGGCGACCTCACCGCTCGCTCGACTGCGCAGCAACGCAAGCCGAGACAACGGCGTGGAGGTCGCCAAGGCGATCCCTGCGAGCGGAGCGAGCGGTGACCAAGGGCGGGTTGGGTCGGAGCGCTCCTCGACCTCGGCCACGGTCCCCCCTACCACAAGCTGTAATTCGTGGTTTCGAGTGAGCTTGTAGTTCCAACTCACGCGCAACTCAGCTGCCATTGCCCGGAGCCGAACGTCGCCCGTCAGCCTGTAGTTGGTCAGCTTCACCCCCACCTGGCCGACCTGGCGACGGGAGATCGCATACTCCAGTCGCGGCTCCAGCCGCTCGTCGGTCTCGGTCGGCAAGGTCAGGCCTAGCGACGGCGAAGCATCCGATGACGAACTGCCCAAAGGTTGCCGCCGTAGGACGCCGGTCTCGGCGCCCAGCTCCAATCGTCGCGAGATCCGCCAGCCGACCCAGGCGCTACCGTCGACCGAAAACAGATCCAGTGTAGCCGGTAAGGCGGCCTGCCGGCCCAGTACCTGGCTCAAGCCCGCGTAGTCCACCTCTCCCGCGATGCTCGTCAGTCGGAGATTCCAGTTGAGGCGTTGTCCCCTGTGTCCCTTGTGTTCGGCCAGCAAGGTGTTCAAGTAGAGCGGACGGTCTCGATTCGCCACGTTGGGCCTGCGCAACAGCAGGCGCGGCTCCTCGGAAACTCGGGTTTCCGTGGTCGACGTCCGCAGTTTCAGGGTGACGTCTGGTTGCAAGAGGGCGGCCACGAAGGCGGTCGGATTGGGGTCGGCGATCGTCGGTTCCTCGCCAGCCTGCAGCTCTACCCGCACGCCGCCCGATACGCTCGCGTTGGCCAGCAACAGCAAGGTCGGCGACAGAAACAACATCTGGCCCGCCTACTCCACCGACACGAGATCACCCTCGAGGAGCAGGAACGAAACTGCATGGGGCTCGGCCGCGGTCAGATCCCGCAGACGAAAACGAATACGCCGATTCTCCCCCATCATGCGCGTGACGAAGATGCGGTCGTCCTTGGCATAGTCGGTCAGCCCGCCGGCAGCAAGCAGTGAGGCCAAGAGACGCCGGTCACGGGTCAATTCGTAGCTGCCGGGATTCTTGACCTCGCCCCAAACCCCAACCCGAATGGGGCCGCTCCTGACCACGGCCACCGAGACCACCGGCGCCACTACCACTGCCTTCATGCGGTCATGCAACGCCTTTTCTGCCTGTGCAAGCGTCAGTCCGGCGAGGGGAATGCTGCCGACCAAGGGATTGAAATAGCTGCCGTCGTCGCGCACGGTCGACTCGCCTGAAAGGCTGGGTTGGCCGGCGATTTCGATCGAAAGCGCGTCACGTGCTTGGATGCGCACCACGGGCGCCGGCTCGGCGACTGGTAGGTCTTGCACCCAGACAAAAGGCGCCTCATGAGCGCAGCCGACAGCCAGCAAGACCAGCGACACCAGCGGCCGTGCTGCCCTTCCAACCCCGGAACCAACCTGACTTACGTGATTCAAAGGCTGCCGTCTTCCCTTTATGGCGCGCATATTCACTCGGATTCCTTCCAGTACCTTGGACTCCGCCCGCATAGGATGGTCTCGCGACATCTCGTTCGTCGTGTCCGATTCGCGCTCTTGCGCCGAGCCAGGGGCGGTGACCCCAAGCGCTTTCTCTGCGACCGTGACTCGTCCGAGCTGTCACCATGCGTTGCGGCTCTTCTTGCGGCCCACGACAGTGAGCAGGATGATCTTCAAGTCAAGGA
>Ga0265342_10002630_pt1 | contig 15363 bp, 15 predicted proteins | sample 4CB327metaG_FD_203125 | JGI IMG/M metagenome (GOLD analysis project Ga0265342, IMG submission 203125) | Rhizosphere microbial communities from Carex aquatilis grown in University of Washington, Seatle, WA, United States - 4-CB3-27 metaG | ecosystem: Host-associated > Plants > Roots >...
ATCGCGCCGACTACGATCGCGCCGACCAAGCCGGGGGGTTAGGCGCCGGCGGGACTACGCGCCGTATTCCTCGTCGGTCACGTGCGGGCCCCAGTGCGGCGCGCCCTCAGTGATGGACAGGTGGGTCATGAAGTGCCCGGGGCTGGACCCGTGCCAGTGTTCCTCGCCGTCGGGGGTGAAGACGACGTCGCCGGGGTTGAGCTCGACCTTCGCCTGGCCCCGGGCCTGAACCAGGCCGCGTCCCTCGGTGACGTAGAGGGTCTGGCCGCCGTCGTGGGAGTGCCAGGCGGTGCGGGCACCCGGAGTGAAGTGCACGGCGGCCACGTTGAGCGGCGACGGCGGCAGTCCCCTGGTGACCGGGTCCATCCAGACCTCGCCGGTGAACGACTCGGCCGGGCCCTTGGCCGTCGGCGGCTTACGTGAAATCTCCATCCGTTCCTCCTCTTGCCCTATCCCTGCGCGATGCTAACCGGGCTCCGCGGACAGATCTACGGTCAGGCCCAGGCGCTTGGCGAGCAGGTTGGCCCGCTCCCGTTCCTCGGTGCTGAATGAGCCGGCCACGCGGGTGAACCGGACGTGGTGCAGGGCGCCGCCGAGCGGCAGGCCGTCCTCGCGTACCAGCCTGATCCGCTTGCCGCCGGGCCAGGTCAGCTCGGCGGTGTCGGCGCCTGCTACGTCCAGGTGGCCGTCAAGTACGTCACGGAACAGCCGCACCGCGCCGTCCAGGTCACTGACGTGATGCTCGATCAGGTCAAGGCGGCTCGGCCGCCCCGGCTCGGGCAGCTCCGCGGGCGGCGGGGAGGCCGGCTCGCCGGCCTGCTGGGCGACCTGGATGACGATGCCGTGCGCGGCCCGCGGGTGCAGGAAGGCCTCCTTCCAGCCTGGGTTAGCCAGGTTGACCCCGACGGGCTCAAGGCCGGCCGCCGCGAACCGGGCCAGCGTCTCCTCGATATCGGTGACCAGGAAGTTGAAGTGGTGCGGTCCCGGGCCACGGGAGTCGAGGAAACGCTCGAGGAACGCCGCATCCGGGCCTCCGGTGGGTTTCAGCAACTCGACTTTCGGCCCCGCGGCGTACCTCAGCTGCCCCCACCAGAACCCGGGAGAGTCACCGCCGTAGGCCCAGGTTCCGCCGAGCACGCCGGCGAACAGGTCCCAGCCGCCGGGGAGGTCCGGCGTGCCGACGGCGAGGTGATCGAGGATCGTGGTCATAGGACCTCACGTTACGGCAGGCCCGCCCGGAGGCGAGCCCCCGACCGCCCGGCCGGCAAGAAAGATGACTTTTCGGACCTTCTTGATAGAGAATGCGAGTGAGACCGGCCTTCACGTGCTTACTCGGGAGATTCAACGATGAGTGTCACTGACCAGTACCTAAGCAACAACGAGGCGTACGCGGCGCAGTTCGGCGGCCTGCTGCCGTTGCCGCCCGCGAGTCACGTCGCGGTTGTCGCCTGCATGGACGCACGGCTGAACGTCTACGGCATCCTCGGCTTGAAGGAGGGTGAGGCGCACGTCATCCGCAACGCCGGCGGCGTGGTGACCGACGACGAGATCCGGTCACTCGCGATCAGCCAGCGGCTGCTCGGCACGACGGAGATCATCCTCATCCACCACACCGACTGCGGCATGCTCACCTTCACCGACGACGCGTTCAAGCGGTCGATCCAGGACGAGACTGGCATCAAGCCGGAATGGGCCGCCGAGGCGTTCACCGACCTGGACGAGGACGTGCGGCAGTCCGTCGCCAGGATCAAGGCAAGCCCGTTCATCCCGCACAAGGATGCGATCCGCGGCTTCGTCTTCGACGTGGCGACCGGAAAACTGAACGAGGTCAGCCACTAGCCGGGCAATCCCAGCTCAGGACTTGCTAGGCAGCGCGTAGGGCGGCGGTGGCCAGCCGGGGTTAGGGCCGCTCGATGCCGACGCCGGCGTGGACCGGGCCGCCGGCCGGGTCCACGCTGGACAGCCAGGAGGCGCGCAGATGCATGGGACGGCCGGGGATCAGCCGGAGCGGGCGGGACCGGGCGAGCAGCCGGCCGTCTTGCCGCGCCTCCAGTCTGGCCCGCTCACGGAACTCTGCCGCCCTGATCGCGAACCGGCCGAGCGGCGGCGGCAGCATGCCGGTGACGATGGCGACGCCGGGGGCGATGGCGTTCGGCGAGATCCAGCGCAAGGGCGGGTCGGCGATGACCGGGATCGGGACCGGGGCCGGTGACGATGCCTGAGCGGCCCGTCTGGCCAGGTAGGCGGCGATCTGACGCGCGGCGTGCCGACCGGACAGGGCGGCGACGTCGGCGGTTTCCGCGGCGTGGACGAGGTTGCCCGCCGCGAACACGCCCGGGGTCGACGTTGCCATGGCGGTGTCGATCGCCGGGCCACGGGTGCCCGGGTCGAGCGCGATGCCCGCGGTCCGCGCGAGCACGTGGTCAGGGATCCAGTCGCCGGTGAACACGAGCCACTCGCAGGCGACCGTCCGCGCCTGCCCGCCGGTCACGCCGTTCATGTCGGCCGCGCTCGCCACGTCCACCGCGGTCAGCCGGCCGGCCGTGCCGGTCACCCGGGTCACGGCGGTCGACGTCCAGACGGGGACGCGCCAGCGCAACGCGGCGCCGATCCGGAAGGCGGCGTAGCTCTGGTGCCGCGGCTGGTCGGTGACGAGGGCGAGCACCCGGGCGCCCGCGTGCGCGAGCGTCAGCGCCGCCGAGAAGCTCACGTGCTCCGCGCCGACCACGAGCGCGCGCCCGTCCAGCCGCTCGCCGCCCAGGTAGACGCGCTGCTGCAGCTCCCCGGTGGTGAGCACGCCGGGCGGCCGGTCGCCGGGTACCAGCCGGGCGGAGCGGGGCCGCTCCCGGCATCCGGTGGCGAGCAGCACGGCCGCGGCCCGCACCTCCTCGATGCCCGCGGCACTGGTCAGGACGCAAGACAAGCCGGCACCGCCGGCCTGCGCGCCGTCGCCGTCGCCGGGCAGACCGTCGCTGGCCCGCAAGTCCGTGACCGTGCACCCGGTGCGCAGCTGCGCGCCCGCCCGGGCCGCCGTGCCGGCCAGCGCCCGCGCGTAGGCCGGGCCGGACAGCACCCGGTGCAGGTCGCGCAGCCCGTAGCCGGCGTGCTCGCTGTGCCGCGGAATCCCGCCGGGCGTCATCTCACGGTCGACGACCACGACGCGCGCCACGCCGAGGCGGCGCAGTTCGGCGGCGGCGGTGAGCCCGGCGGGCCCCGCCCCGACGACGAGCACGTCAGTCTCCATCGGGCGCCCCGGGCTTGGCCTGCTCAAACTGGGCCTGCTCAAACTGGGCCGACACCGCCGCGCGGCAGTAGAACGCCTGGCAGCGGCCGTTCATCGCGCGGGTACGCCGCCGCAGCCCGTCGAGCCCGGCCGGCGGGAGGTCGCTCGCGAGCGCGTCGCGGATCTCGCCACGGGTGACCCGCTCGCAGTGGCAGGCGATCTCGCCGTACGCCGGGTCCGCCGCGATCCGCGCGGCGTCCTGGTAAGGCCGGGGGCCGGCCTCGCCCAGGTAGGGCATCAGGGGCGGCGCCGCGCAGGCGCTCTCCCCCTCGCCGAAGCCCGGGCGCGGCTTCAGCGGCAGTCCCGCCTCGCCGAGCAGGCCGGCCACGTGCTCGGCGATGCCGAGCGACGCCGTGAGCCCGGTCGACCTGATCCCGGCGACGCGCACGTACCGCCCGTACAAGCCCAGCTGGTAGTCGGAGTGCTCGGTCGCGGCGCGCAGTCCCGCGTACGTGGCGGTCACCTCTTCCGCGGCTAGCCCCGGCAGGATCCGCCGCCCGTCGGCGAGCAGCGCCGACAGCCCGGCGGCACTCGTCGAGCGGTCCGCGCGGTCCGTGACGTCTTCCGCGGTCGGCCCGAGCAGCACGTTGCCGAACACGGTGGGCGCGACCACGACGCCTTTGGTCCGCGCGGTGGGCACCGGCAGGATGACCGACGACACCAGCGTCCTGGCCAGCTTGTCGTAAACGATCAGCTCCCCCTTGCGCGGCCGGATGGTGAAGCCGCCGCCGCCGAACATCCGGTCCACCACATCGCTCGCCAGCCCCGCCGCGTTGACCGCGAACCGGCAGCGGAGTGGCTTAGGGCCAGCCGTCAGCTCGAACCCGTCGCCTCCCGGCAGGTCGGACACCCCGGTGACCCGGGTCCCGAGCCGCAGGTCCACGCCCGCGCGCACCGCCTCGGTCGCGTACGCGAGCGGCACCGACCACGGGTCGATGACCCACTCGTCGGGCACCCACAGCCCGCCGGCCGCGTCCGGTCCGAGGTGCGGTTCCCGCTGGTAGACCTCGGATACAGGGACCGAACGGATGCGGGTATACCCGTTCGCCTTCGACTTCGCGGCGATGGCGTCGAGGCGCCCCGCCTGTTCCTCCGTCCAGGCGACGAGCAGGGCCCCGGTCGGCTCGACGGCGATGCCGGCGCGCGCCGCGTACTCGCGCAGCAGCGCGGCGCCGCGGGCCACCAGCCGGCTTTCCAGCGTGCCGGGGGTGGCGTCGAACCCGGTGTGCAAGATCGCCGTGTTGGCCTTGGTCGTGCCCGTGCCAACGTCACCGTCGGCCTCGAGCAGGACGCAGCGCAGCTGGTAGCGGGCCAGTTCCCGCGCGATGGCGGTGCCGACGACGCCACCGCCGATGATCGCGACGTCCCAGCTCATGACAGGCAGGAGGTTAGCGCACGGTGGTAACCCGCCATCCGTTCGGCTGACTGGGCGGCGGTCATGACGGGGTGCACGATCAGCTCAACCTCAGCCGGCGGCGACCCTGCCGCCTCACACTGGGCCGCCTCACTCTGGGCCGCCTCACTCTGGGCCGCCTCACTCTGGGCCGCCTCGCCGAGCGCGCGGCGCGCGAGCGCGGCGACCCCGAGCGCGGTGGCGTCGGGGGTGCGGCTGACCAGGACGGGCACCTGCAGCAGGTCGGCCTGCGCCTGCAGCAGCACCCGCGACCTGGTCAGGCCGCCGTCTACGCGCAGTGCGGTGAGCGGCCGGCCGAGGTCGGCCGCGACGGCGGCGGCCAGCACCGCGACCGAGGCGGCGATGCCCTCGGCGACGGCCCGGGCGATGTGACCCTTGTTGGTCGCCAATGTGAGCCCGGTGAGCTGGCCCTTGGCCTGCGGCGCCCAGTGCGGCGCGCCGAGGCCGGCCAGCGCGGGCACGAACGTTACGCCGCCGGAGTCTTTCACCGCGCCCGCCACCGGGTCGAGGTCGGCCGGACGGGGCAGCACCCCGATCTCCGTGAGCCAGCGCAGCGCCGATCCCGCCGTGTAGACCTGACCGTCCAGGCAGTACGTTGTGCTGTCATGGAGCCGCCAGGCGACCGACGCGGACAGGCCGGCGCTGGAGCGGGCGGCCTTCTCCCCCGTGGTGACCAGCAGGAACGCGCCGGTCCCGTAGGTGCATTTGGCGTCGCCCGCGCGGACGCAGCCGTGCGCGAACAGTGCGGCTTGCTGGTCCACGGCGATCGCGGCGATGGGCAACGCCCGGTCGGTGAACGCCGTGGTCTCGCCGACCACCTCGGCGCAGCCGGCGACGCGCGGCAACGCCTCCGGTGCGATGCCGAACGCCGCGCACGCGGGATCGGACCAGCGGACCGCGTCCAGGTCGAGCAGCATCGTCCGGGAGGCGGTCGCCGCGTCGGTCACGTACTCGGTGCCCAACCGGTGCAGCAGCCAGCTGTCGGTGGTGGTGATGACGCCGCCCGCGGTGACGTTCTCGCGCAGCCACTTCATCTTCGGTGCGGCGAAGTACGGGTCGAGCGGCAGGCCGGTGATTGCCTGCAGGTCGCTCGCGCAGGGTTCGAGGCGTTCGCAGATGCCCGCCGAGCGGCGGTCCTGCCAGACGATCGCCCTGCTCAGCGGCCGGCCGCTGGCCTTGTCCCAGGCGAGGACCGTCTCGCCCTGATTGGCGAGCGCGACGGCGTGCACGGGAACATGGGCGGGGGCGCGGGCGGCGGCCAGGGCCTGCGCGCCCGCGCTGACGACGGAGCTCCACAGCTCTTCCGGGTCGGCCTCCACGCCGTCGGCGCCGACGGCGGTGGTGGCCACCGGGACTTCCGCCCGGCCGAGAACCTCGTTGCCCGGGCCAACGAGCAGGGCCTTCGTCGCCGAGGTGCCCTGGTCGATGGCGAGGATGTTCATTCCTTGATCTCCGGGGCGGCGCGCATCGCGGCCGGCTCGGTCAGCAGCTGGACGACGTAGAACACCAGGCCAAGGCCGAGCGCGCCGGCCACGTAGTACTGCGCGTCGCGGAACGCGCCCGGGCCGATCAGCACGATCAGCTCGTAGGTGAGCCAGATGACGGCGCCGGCGATGACCGGCCACTCCCACCGGCCGAAGCTGACGCTGTGTCCCCGCCTGGTCGCGATGTAGAGCAGGGTTGTCCCGGCGTACAGCAGCGCCGGCATGATCGTCGAGGCGGTGAACAGGGTGAACAGCGCGTTGGTGCTGGCGATCAGCACGAGCACGATGATGGCGCCGAGCGTGGCGGCCAGGACGGTGGCCCAGGACGGTCCGCCGGTGCTGCGCGGCACCTGGCTCAGGAACTGGTGGCCGGGCAGCCGCCGGTCGCGGGCCATCGAGAAAATCAGCCGGCCGTTGGTCACCATGATGACCAGGCCGCAGGCGAAGATCGACACGACGACGAAGACCAGGAAGATCTTCTGCACCACGCTGCCGAGCACGGCGCCGACGATGTACGCGACCGGGGCGGAGCTTGAGTAGGCGCCCTTGTCGGTGGCGAACGCGAGGACGAGCAGGAACACGAACCCGACGGCGCCGGACAGCAGGACCGCGCGGACCATCGCCCTGGGGATGACCTTGTGCGGCTCGTGGGTCTCCTCGGCCAGGTTGCTCGCCGACTCGAAGCCGACGATCGTGTACGCGCCGAGCAGCGTGGCCAGCATGAACGGGCCGAGCCAGGCGTAATAGCCGACGGCGGGCACCGGCCCGGTGCTCGTCAGGTTGGACCAGTGGCCGAGCCCGCGGACCGCCGCGACGATCAGCAGGACGACGGTCAGGCCGACGATGCCGATGACCTCGGTGGCCACCGCCGTGTTGTTCACCCGGGTGGTCGCCCGCGTCGAGTAGATGATCAGCGCCGCCTGGATCGCCAGCACGACGAGGGTCTCCAGCGCCGCGCTCGTCGGCGTGTACGTCTCGCCGATCAGCGGCTGGAACGCGACCTGGATGAGGCCGTAGTCGACCGACACCGTGACGATGGTCAGGAACGCGAACGACGTCCAGCCGAACCACCAGCCGACCTGCGGGTTGGCCAGCCGCGATGCCCACTGGTACGAGTAACCGGACAACGGGATGCGAGACGACAGCGCCCCGTAGAGCAGGGCGACGAGCGCCTGGCCGACGACGACGATCAGCCAGGTCCAGACGGACCGGGTGCCGCCGGTGGCGAGGGCGAACGCGTAGGTGGTGAAGATGCCGGTGGTGATCGAGATGAATGAGAACGCGACGGCGAACGACTCGAAATGGTGCAGCGAGCGGGTGAACTGCTGCCGGTAGCCGAAGCTGCTGAGCTCGGCGTCTTCGGCAGGCGACGTGGTGACCTGATCCATTGGTATCGCGTCTTCCTTTAGGGGGTCTCAAGAACTGGGGCGCGCAGCAGGTGGCAGCCGGCGGCGGCGAGCGCGTCCGCGGCCTTGGCTGCGATGTTGCTGTTATCAGCGTTGGTGATGACGGCGGTTACCTGGGCGAGCGCGCAGACCCGGTGCACGGCGACGTTGCCGAGCTTGCTCGAGTCGGCGAGCACGTAGGAGGCTCCGGCGTGGGCGATCATCACGCGCCGCGCCGCGACCTCATGGGGGTAGTAATCGGTTAGCCCGGCCTCGGCGTGCACGCCGCCGGAGCCGAGGAACGCCTTGTCCGCGTACACCTGCGCGAAGAAGGCGTCGGCCTGGGCGCCGTAGCAGGCAGCGTCGCCCGCGCGCACCTGGCCGCCGGACAGCAGCAGCTCGATCCCCTCCCTGGCCGACAGTTCCATGGCGACCGGTACCGAGTTGGTGAGCACGCGCCCGCGGAAGTCCGCAGGCAGCGCCCGGGCGACCTCCAGGGCGGTCGTGCCGATGTCGATGACGACGGTGTCCTGCGGCTGTACCAGGCCGGCGGCCAGCGCGGCGATCGCGCGCTTGCGGTCGTGGTGCCTGGTGCTGCGCGCGGCGAACGTGCCCTCGGTGGACTGAACGGAAAGCGCGCCGCCGTAGACGCGCTCGAGCAGCCCGGCGTCGCGCAGCCCGCGCAGGTCACGCCGGATCGTCTCAACCGACACGCTGAACATCCCGGCCAGGTCCTCGGCCGACACGACGCTCGCCTTGCGAACCTCGGAAAGGATCGCCTGGCGTCGCCGTGTTGGCATCATGTTGACCGCCTTCTGACCGTTATTGACCGATCATGACGCACTGTTGTGCGCGGGTCAAGATCTTCGCGGCTCGTCGCCGACCAGCCGGCTGCGGTCCCGCACCTGCTCGAGAACCAGGCCGGCGGGTAGCCGGTCAGGTGTCGATGTTGGGATTGCCGGGCGGCAGCGGGACCAGGTGCGCCGGGGGCTCGGGGATCACGATGGCGGACTCCACCGTCAGGTCGGGGCGCACGTGGACGAGCTCGCCGGATGCCAGCATCCGCCAGCCCTGCTCCCCGTCGAGCTGCTCCGACGCCACGATCACCGAGGGCAGCGTGTGCAGTCCCGGAGCGTGCACCGAGGAGGTCGCGCTGCGGGCGTGCAGCCCGGTGCCGGCGGTGCCTGGGGTGCCCGGTGCGGGCGGGCTGCTCGCCCCGGCGGGCCGCTCGACGATGTGCAGCGCGTGCTGCCCGGGGTAGCGCAGCGCCCACAGTTCGCCGGCCGTGGCCACGATGGCGTTCAGCGAGGAGAGCGGCAGCCGCTCCGCGATCCACCTGGCCGCGGCCGCGATGCCCGCGCCCACGTCGCCGCCGTGGACGTCGGTCTGCTGGGTGATCAGCGCGAAGTACCGCTCGGAGTCGGTGTCGCCCCGCACCAGTTCCCGGTAGCGGCCCAGCTGTTCCTCCAGCCGGCCCAGTTCCCCCAGCCCGCCGTTGTGCGCCATGATCCGGCCGCCCATCGTGAACGGATGGGTGTTGGCCAGGGTCCGGTTTCCCGCGGTCGCGTAGCGCACGTGCGCGACGAACGTCACCGACGTGGCGCGCTTCGCCTCCCTGACGAACTCCGGGTCGGCGAACGCGGGCTCGGGCTGCTTGTCAACCACCGGTGCCCCGGAGGAGTCGAAGAAGCCGATGCCGCTGCCATCCACGTTGCGGCGGCTCTGCACCTCCAGCGAGTCCGGCGCCTCGATCAGCCAGAATGACGCGCTAACCGGATGCCGTCCCGCGTTGATCCCCAGCAGCCTGCACATGACGCGACTCCGTTCGGTGCAGCCCACCCTAGCGGGCAAGGGCACGGTGTAGCGTCCGGCCATCTGGCAAACCTGTATGTTCGGCAATTCGTCTGAGGGGGCGGAAATGGCGGAACAGGGCAGCCTGGAATTGTTCTGTGATCCAGTCGCGGAGAAGCTTCTCGCCGCTACGATCCCGGCCCGTCCATTGGGCCGTGCCCGGCCGACCGCAGGCGGCAGCCATGTCCGGCTTTGCCAGGAAACATGACTATTCCGCTCCGGCGGTCACGTAAACGCGGCGAAGACAGGACTGGTTTACGGAATCAGCGTGGCTCCGTCAGGGAATACATGTGGCTGCGCTAGCTTTAGTCCTTTAACGAGAACTCATGAGGAGTACGCATATGGCACAGCAGATACAGACTTTGTTTATCGACGACATCGACGGCGGACCGGCCGAGGGCACGGTCCGGTTCGGCCTGGACGGCACCGACTACGAAATCGACCTGAGCAACGAGCACAGCGAGGAACTGCACAAGGTGCTCGCGGGGTACGTCACCCATGCCCGCAAGGCCGCCGGCGCGGCACGGCGCGGTCTCCGGGGCCGCCGGCCCGCTAGCTCGCTCGACACGCACAAGGTCCGCGAGTGGGCCAGGGCCGAGGGCATCGACATCAAGGAACGCGGCCGGGTGCCCGCCGAGGTCATCGAGAAGTACAAGGCCGCCGGGGTATAGGCGAGCAGTCGGTTCCACGGCGCCGGGCGATGACGGGGTCAGGCGGCGCGGCTCGGGATGATGACGTATTTCGCGCCGGTCGCCTGCCGGCCGTAGCCGGCGATCGCCTCGAGGGAGAGCGCGCCCGCCAGTGACACCTGCGCCGTGTAGCTACTGGCGAACGTGGTCGTGAGCCCGGCGGCCACCTGGTCGCGCAGCTCCACGACGCGCGCGAAGCCGACCTTCTGCAGGAACGGCGTCAGCAGCCACCCGCCGATGCCCCAGGCCATGCCGTAGCTGCGGGTCAGCTCGGTCGGGCCGCGGTCAAGCGATCCGTAGATGTAGACCTGCTTGGGCACGGCCGACCCGTACCTGCTGTAGCCGCCCGCGGCGGCGCTGGCGGCGGCTTCCATGCCGGTCAGGATCTGGCTCGCCAAGCGGCCGCCGCCGATGGCGTCGAAGGCAAGCGTGGCTCCCGTCGCCGTGAGCGCTTCGATCAGCTCCGCCATGAAGCCGGCGGATGCCGAATTGCAGACGTGGACGGCACCGGCCGCGCGGAGGATCGCTTCCTGTTCTGGCTTGCGCACGATGTTCACCAGCGGAATCTGCCGCTCAAGGCAGAGCCGGTTGAGCATCTGGCCGAGGTTGGAGGCGGCGGCCGTGTGCACAAGCGCGCTGTGATTCTCCATCCGCATGGTCTCGACCATGCCGAGCACCGTCATCGGGTTCACGAACGCGGCCGCGCCTTCGATCGCCGTCGCTCCGGCCGGGAGTTCCAGGCACAGCGCGACATTGACCGGCCGGTACTGCGCGTACATTCCGCCGCCCGCCGCCGCGACCACCTTGCCAAGCAAGGCCTGCGCGGCCGGGGACTCGCCGGCCGCCACGACCGTGCCCGCGCCCTCGTTGCCGACCGGCATGGGCGTCCCGATCCGGCCGGTGAGGCCGCGCATGGCGGCATCGGGGACGGGGGCGGTGACGACCGGGCGCTCGGCCGTACCGCGAGCCACCGCGGCGGCCATATCAGCCCCGCCGAACAGCAGGCCTAGGTCCGACGGGTTGAGCGGCGCTGCCTGAACCCGGATGACGACTTCATCTGGTCCGGGCACTGGCACCGGGACCATGTCCAGGGACAGCTCGAGCGTCTGATCGGCCCGCACCAGCGATCGCAGCTGGAGCGCTTCGGCCGGAATCTCCATGGGCATAGATGAGATCCTCGCAGACCGCGCCGGTGCCGCGCGCGGTCGTAGGCGATAGCGTGAGGAGCATGCGAGCGGCGCGACTGCACGGGCCCGGGGACCTGCGGGTCGGGGAGGAGCCGACGCCGGAAGCAGCGGCTTCTCAGAGCCTCGTGCGGGTTACCGCGGTTGGCATCTGCGGCTCTGACCTGCACTGGTACTCCGAAGGCGCCATAGGCGACGCCAAGCTCGCCCGGCCACTCGTGCCGGGGCACGAGGGTGCGGGCGAGGTGGCGGACGGCCCGCGGCGCGGGATGAGGGTCGCGATCGATCCGGCGATACCCTGCGAACGCTGCCGGGCCTGCCGTGACGGCTACCGGAACCTCTGCTACAACATCGTCTTCTCCGGGCACGGTGAGACCGACGGGATGATGCGTGAGCTCATGCCGTGGCCGTCGCACCTGCTGCACCCGCTGCCGGATTCGGTGTCTGACGCGGGCGGCGCGCTGCTTGAGCCGCTCGGCGTGGCGCTGTGGGCGCTTGACCTGGGGCACGTGCCATTCGGCGGCTCGGTCGCCGTGGTCGGGGGCGGGCCGATCGGGCTGCTGCTTGTCCAGCTGCTGCGGGCCGCGGGCGCGTCCCGGATCGTCGTGGCGGAGCCGTTGGCCCACCGCCGTGAGGCGGCGGTTAAATGGGGTGCGGACGAGGCGGTCACGCCGCGGGACGACATCTCGGGTTACGGGGCGGACGTCGCATTCGAACTGGCCGGGAACGACGACGCGGTGCGGATCGCGCTCGAGTCCGTGCGCCCGGGCGGGCGGGTTGTCCTCGGCGGGATCCCGGACGCGGACGCGACCACGTTCCGGGCGTCGCTCGCGCGGCGCAAGGGCCTGACGCTCGCGATGGTGCGGCGCATGAACGAGGTCTACCCGCGCGCGATCGACCTGGCGGCGCGCGGCGTCGTGGCGCTTGACCCGCTGGTGTCGTCGCGCACTTCGCTCACGGACGCCGCGCAGGCGTTCGCCGCCGCCGAGAGGCGCGCCGGGCTGAAGGCGATCATCGTTCCGTAGCGGGCAAGCGCGTTCATGTCTGCCATTTGGCCCGCGGCCAGGTCATGGCCGGCCCGGGCCGGAGCCCGCGGCAGCCGGAGTGCCGGCCGAGTCGGCCAGCTGGCCGTGGTCCTCGCCGCCGGAACGTGCGGCCCTGAGCACGCGCCAGCAGGAAACGGCCGCGGCCACGGCCAGTAGCGCGTCCCGCGCGGCCAGGATGCCCGTCATGATCGCGGATCCTCGCAGCAGGCTCGCCCATCCGGCGGGGAAGACGATCACGGTGAGCAGGGCGGCGGCCAGGATGGCCCACGCGGCCGGCCGCTGGGTCGTCCGCCTGGCCGCAAGGCACGCGGCGGCCAGGCCGATCGCCCACAGCATGTACTGCGGGCTGAGCACCGGGCTGGCGACAAGCACGAGCAGCGTCACGGCCAGCGGCGCGTCGGTCGCGAACTCCGGCCGCCACCGGATACGGCCACGCGCGGTCAGCACGCACCAGGCCGTCACCATCACCGCGATGAGGATCAGGCTCAGTCTCGACGCGTCCCTGGCGAGCCCGGCGTGCGCGCCGCTGAGCTGGTACGCGCCGTACTTGTAGACGAGCGACCCGTGCCAGCCGGCGAGCCGCCAGATCATGAACGGCACCGCGACGGCCGATTCGATCTCGGTGCCGCGCGCGTCCTGATGCGCGAGGAAGCTCATCGTCGGGCCGCGGAGGAAAGCAAGGACCGCGAGCACCACCACGAGGGTGGTAACGAGAACGCGGCGCCACTGCCCGGGCGCGGTACCGGCCAGCAGCGTGACCGGCCATGCCTTCACCGCCGCCGCGACCGCGAGCAGCCCGCCGCGGACACCCCCGCGCCCGGCGGCGCACAGCGCGACGACCGACAGCATGACCGGGATCATGTCCAGCCTGCCGACGGCCAGCGAGCCGAGGACCGGGACGCCGCACACCCAGTACCAGGCCCCGGCCAGTGACCCGCCCCGCCGGGATGCCGCGACCAAGACGATCGTGACGGCCAGGTCGCACCCGGTGGCGAGCAGCGCGAAATCGTCCGGGTAGCTGCCCGGCAGCCGCCCGGGCAGCCACAGGACAAGGCCGGCGCCGGGCGGGTACTGCCACATCGGATCGGCCGACGGGAACGTGTCACGGGACAGGCAGCACGCGTACCAGTGCTGGTAAAGCCCCACATCGCCGACGAAGCGCGGTACCGTGCCGATGAGGTACAGGATCGTGCGGCTCACGAGCCACACCGCCCACAACGCGAACGACGGCAGGTGCTTCCGCCAGACCCTCCGGTCACGCAGGCCGTTGGCCCCTGCATGTGCCGCCACGGAAATAAAGGCTAGAACCGGTCACCCGCCCGGTCGTCATGCCCAGGGGTGGTTTATATGTCACCCTTGCGGCTGATGCCGCGCCGGGCCGAGGCCGGCGAGCAGGGCGTGGACGGCCAGGTCCCAGCGGCGGTTGACCGAGGCCCGTGAGGAGCCGAGCCAGCCGGCGGACTCCTGCATGGCCAGACCCTGGGCCAGGGCGAGGAGCCCGTGGGCGATGTCGGCCTGGTCGCCGTCGATGATCCCGGCGTCGATGCAGCGCCGGACCCGGTGCACGATGAACTCCCTGGTGGCCGCCCCGGCCTTCAGCTCGGCCGGGCCGGGATCGAAGTCGGCGAACGGCCGGGAGAACATGACCTGGGCAAGCACCGGGTTGTCCCGGGCGAAGACCCGGAACGCACCGACCGCGCGCAGCAGGTCGGCGCGCGGGTCATCGGACTCCCGCAGCCGCGCGAAACGGTCCCCGAGCAGCCGGAAGCCCTCGAAGAACACCTCCCGGACCAGGCCGGCCTTGTCGCCGAAGAGCTCGTAAACAGCAGGTGGCGACGTGCGGGCCTGTTCGGCGACCTTCCGGGTGGTGAACCCCTCGACCCCGTCGGCGGCCAGCATCGCGACGGCCACCCGCAGGATGTGCTCGCGCAGCTGTTCGGTACGCTGCTTGGCTCTCGGCACCGCGGAACCTGGCCGGTCAGCCCGCGGGCCGCGCGGCCGCGAGCGCCTGGTACGCGGCGTCGTCGCGGTCGATGGCTTCCCGCAGGGCGGTCAGCGTCAGCCGCCGGGCGCGCAGCTTGCTGGCCGCGTGCGCGTCCAGGTCGAGCCTGGCCAGTGCGGCGGCGGCGGCCGCGGCGGCCGCGGCCAGCTCCGCGGGAGGGACCACCCGGTCAAGGAAGCCCGCGGCGACCGCGTCCTCGGGCGTGAAGACCTCAGCGAGGAGGACGGCCCGGTTGAAGCAGGCCGGGGTCAGGCGCTGGCGGCAGATCTCTACCGCCGCCAGCGGCATCGTCATGCCGATGGCGACCTCGTTGGCCGTGAGCTTGTACGGGCCGCTGGCCCCGATGCGGTAGTCGCCGGACAGCACAAGGAACACCCCCATCGCCACGGCGTGCCCCGGGCAGGCGACCAGAACGGGGGTCGGGAAGGCCAGCAACCGCTGCGCCAACTCAAATCCGGCGTGCAGCAGCCCGGCCGCCGCCGGGCCGCCGGCCCGCAGGACCGGCAGGTCGAAGCCCGCGGAGAACACCCCCGCCCGGCCGGTCAGGACCACCACCGCCCGGTCAGCCGCGGCGCGGTCGAAGGCGGCGCCGAGCTCGGTGAGCATCGGCCGGGACAGCGCGTTCACCTTGCCGTCGTCCATGGTGATCGTCGCGACCGAATCACGAAGCCGGTAGGTGACCAGCGTGCCCATGAGTGACCTCCGCCTCCGGCCAGCCGGACCGCGATCGCCGCGGTGACCGGCCCGGTGACCGGCCACGGCCGGATAGCGGCCAGGATAACATATCGGAACGTCGTTACGGAACGATGGTACGTTTTAGATCGCGTTAGGCTCCCTTCGTGGCCGATCTGACGCAGGATGAGGCGATTCACCGGGCCGGGGCGATCGATGTCGACTCGTACGACGTCTTCCTCGACCTGACGGCCGAGCCGCCGCTTTCCCGGACCGAGGTCAGGTTCCGGTGGCGGCGGCCGGACGCGAGCACGTTCGCCGAGCTGCGCACGTCCGGGGTACGCAGCGCGACG
>Ga0265342_10002633_pt1 | contig 15350 bp, 10 predicted proteins | sample 4CB327metaG_FD_203125 | JGI IMG/M metagenome (GOLD analysis project Ga0265342, IMG submission 203125) | Rhizosphere microbial communities from Carex aquatilis grown in University of Washington, Seatle, WA, United States - 4-CB3-27 metaG | ecosystem: Host-associated > Plants > Roots >...
CCAAGGCTCGGCTGGCGAAGATCCTTGCCATCACCCCACCCCCTGAAAGAAGATGCCTCTGCATCGGGTTGGTCTAGCTTGCATCCAACGAGGTGGAGGAGGAAAACTGGAAGTATGCGTCGGTTGGTCATATTGGCACTATCTCTCTCCTTGTCGTTCGCAGCGCCCAGCGTTCTCGCGGCAAGCAGGGAAGCCAAGGAGCGGGCGGCCAAGAAGGCCTGCCTGAACGGCGACCCGGTCAAGGGCGTGTCGCTTCTCACCGACCTTTACGTGGACACTCTCGACCCGACGTTCATCTACAACCAAGGTCGCTGTTTCGAGCAGAACAGCCGCTACGAAGAGGCCATCGGGCGTTTTCGAGAGTTTCTGCGCAAGGCGCAAGATTGGAGCGAGGCCGACAAGGCCGACGCCCAGAAGCACATTGCAGATTGCCAAGCCGTACTCAGGAACAGCGACGTAAGCCCGGTGCACACCGATGCTCCGAAAGCGGCAGAACCGATGGCGCCTGCGCCCCAGTCTCCAGTGCAAGCTCCCACGCCGCCGTCGCAGGCGAAGGTTGACGTCATGCCGACGTCGATAGTAGGGGGCGAGTCTGCTCCAGCGCGAGTCAGTGGGCCAGGCTCGGGGATGCGCATCGCCGGCATCACGAGCGTCGCGGTCGGGGGTGCGGCGCTTGTCGCCGGCATCGTGCTCAACCTCAAGGCCAACAGCATGGTGGACGACCTTGCGCCCCACTACAACAAAGGTACGGATTCCTCCAGCAAGACCTACAAGACCTTCAGTATGGTTGGCTACGGTGTGGGCGCAGCCGGTATTGCTGGGGGCGCGGTTCTCTACTACCTCGGACGGCGTGTGGGCAGTGGGGCGCAGCTAGCCCTGGCTCCATCTCTTGAACCTGGCAGCGCTGGCGCAGTTTTGATTGGAGTCTTCTAGTGCTTTCCAACCTCTCGTCGCAAACTACGCAGAGATCGAAATGTCTGCTCCCCCTGGCTGTCGCGTTGGTTCTCACCGGCTGCTATCGAACGTTGGATGTCACCCGGCTCGTCTGCCAGGTGGGGGATCCCAACAGCTGTCCTGATGGATACGAATGCAGGCTTGGCCAATGCTGCCGGCCGGGAGACCGCACTTGTGCCGTCGGAGATGCGAGTAGCGAGGCTGGTACTCAAGGTGGATTGGACGGGCCCACGATCGATTCCCTGGGCGGCAGCTCAGCAGAGGCCGGGGTGATGCAAGCTCTCGATGCGGCACTCGACACCCCGCAAGGACTCGACGGCGGTGCACCCGGCACTGGCGGCGTGCCCGGCTCTGGCGGTGCGCCTGGGACCGGCGGCGCAGCCGTGCTCGACGTTCACCCAACGGACCTTCCCATAGACATCCCCACGCCTAATCTCGATGTCGCCGGTACCTGCGTTGGAGTCAACCCCCGACCTTGTGCGCAGACGCGAACGGGAATGGAAATCACGTATCCACGGTTGGACGCTACGGGCAATCCGCTGGGCAACTGCCGTCTCGGAACGCAAACCTGCACGGATGGCGTCTGGGGTGAATGCGTCGGTGCGGTCGGTCCCAGCAGTGAGGTGTGCGACCGAGTCGACAACGACTGCAATGGGGTCGTCGATGACAATGCATCAGACGTGAAGACGTTCTGGTACGATGCCGACGGAGATTTGCATGCGGCGCTTTGGTCCACCAGCGTGGTCGCTTGTTTTGCCCCCACCACGGCACCGGCCGGATGCGCTGCCAAGCAATCCCTCTGTCCCGGTGCTGCATGGACAGCCACGGCCATCCACGCGGACGACTGCGATGACAACGATGCCAACCGCTATCCGGGAGCTCCCGAGAAGTGCAACCGCATTGACGATGACTGCAGCAACACCGATGGCTCCAAGGACGAGCCCCTGGAAGACGAGGACCAAGACGGATACACCGACAAGACCTACGCGGGCTGCTCGGGAGGGTACCCGCGTACCGACTGCGATGACAACAATCCGGATGTCCACCCTGGCCAAACCCAATTTTTCGACGTGGGCTATTGTCTGACCTCTGCGGCGACCATTTGGTGCCCCACCAAACGGCAGTGCGCGCATGTCAGCACGTGTGCCGATTCGATCGGTCAAGTCTGGGGTGCAGGGAGCGTGGACTATAACTGTGACGGCGTCGAGGAACCCTTCTCGGTATCTGGAACGGACGTTGTCCCCTACGAGGCCGCGTGCGCGGAGGCCTCTACCGCCGCCTGCGAAGGCCCCACGACTCCGCACTACGCCATCTCCGCCAACGCCCCGTGCGGCGCGGTATCGGAGCACGAGCAGTGCAAGCTCAACTCCGCCGGCACCGCTTGCGAGTACCAGTCCGTGTTTCTTATGACCGCTTGTCGTTAAGCCACCGCGGCGCCAGTTCTCCGACGTCGGCGCCAAGGCCGCTGTCAGACTCAGGTGAGCCCGTCTCGTAGAGGCCAACACTCAATGGAACGACAACGGCCTTCCAGGGTGGCATGACAGCCGAACACCGCCTTCGAGAACATTTGCACTCACGAGTCCCTGGGCGTTGGCTTCCAAGCAAGTCGTATCACCTGCGGAGGCTCTCCCGTCCCCATCATTGTCGAACAGGATGCGGAACCAAACCTCACCGCAAGGGCATTCCTGAATCGGCCAGGCGCGCGCGCTCTGGCCGTCTCCAACCGCCGGTAAGACGGTCGAGAATGTGGGCTCGGAAGCAGGCGCCCAACCAAAGTAGGCGACGGTGCGGCTGTGACCGAGCGCGCTCGGGTAAAGGTCAACCTGAGCGGGACAGGGACGAAAACGGGCTATCGCCAGCCCACCTCGCTCATAGTCGATGATGAACTGTCGATCGTGCAGCCATTGAACCTCATCAGGTCGCCCGTAGAAGATCACGTCCTCGTAGTACGGAGCGTAAGATAGCAAACGCTGGACCGCAGCCTTGCGCGCACCAGGCACCGAGAGAATCTCCGGCTCAGACAGAGCCCACTCGAAACCTCGCTCAGGTCGAGGAGGACGCGGTCCCTGTTGCTCGGGCCAGCGCCATACCACGGTATGGAGTTGTTCGTTGTCGGCGAAGGTCCAAGCCGGGACGCCCCCCTGCTCGATGGCGTAGATCGAGCCAATGTTCCAGTTGGGAGTATCGTATGGAATCGTGCGAGCTCGCTTCTGCTGGGGCTCCCCTGCCAGGGGCTCGATGATGAGTGGCAGCCGAATGCCGTGTCGTCGAATAGGTGCCTGCAAGCCTGATAGGAGGTCATCGCTCTGCCGGCGCAGATTGGTGTTGTAGGCGAGTGCCCATGCGTTCGAGCCGATGGCGAAAGACACGAGCAGGACGAGTCCGACCATGCGTGCCGTCTTTGGCCACCGTTCCACGGGAAGCAGGACCAGCAATAGAACCGCGGCAACGGGCGAAAATCGCATGGCAAAAAACTGCCAAGCGGCGAGGTCGCGCGGCGCTTGCGTCGCAAGGACGGCGAACAGCAAGCCCGCTGTAAGCAGCGCAGCGCTCCTGCGGTCGTTGCGCCATTCCTTGCCGATGGCCGCCCACGCGGCACCCGCGAGCGCGCAAAGTGGCAACGGCAAGGAGCGCCACCGTGGCCCCGACACGAATGCCGTAACGGCCGAGGAAAAGCGTTCGGTCCATGGCAAAAACAACGTCTCCGCCACAACCGGGATTCCCCTGCCCGTGTTGGCGACCATAGCCGCTGGCAGGCCCATCAGGACAAGCCATGCTACTTCTCGCGGTAGCCTCGGAATCTTCGTGTCCCACGCCCGAATGAGGACCAAGCACAAGCCCGTGCACATCGCCGCGAAGGGATGGATGAGCGCTTGGCTGGTGAGCATAGCGGCCAGCAAGACCCGCCAAAGCGGCGACCACTTGGCGCGCCACACAGCAAGTGCGAGCACGTAGAAGCCCAGACCTGTCGCCAAATAGAACGGGAATAGGCCCATGTAGAGCTGCCACTGGATAGCACCCGCAAATCCAAACAGTCCAAGCCAAATGCGTCGGCGTCCGCCCATCGCGGCGGCCATGGCTACGACGCCCCAAGCCCACAGCAGGACCATCACGATCAGGGTTGCCCGAAGAGCGTTGCGCCAAGGTAGAAAGGCATCAAAGAGCCCGAAGAGCTGGTCGAATCCGATCTGCGAAAGTGCAAATCCGGGCTTGAGGAAGTGTCCGTATCCCAGGGAAGAATCATCGAGCCGACGTACGGCATGACTACCGAAGAGATGCTCAGGGCCGTCGTTGGTGGGCAGGTAGTCGGGGATGGCGATGGTCGCACCCAGTTGGATCGACAACGCGATGGCAATGGCAACGAATAGCCCGAGGCGACCTCGCGCCGCCTGGTCTTCGGGGCGAGGCCCGCTCACAACTGCATTCATCGCGAGGTGATGGCACATCTTCATAGCTTACCGGTCCCTCGGTCTTCTGATCCATGCACTTCAGCAATCCGTCCAAAGGCAGCGTCTGGACGGCCTATGGCGATGGGGACAAGCGTCCGTACCATCCACGACCCGATTGTGGGAACGCGAGCAGAGCCATCCGGCCATCGAGCGCTTCCGCTCCCGACGTCACGGGCTCTGCGTAATGGCCTTCACCAAGGGCGGGGTGATGCGGCTGGAGCGGTAGGCGCCGTAACCGGCGTCGAACTTGAATTCCCACACCACCTTGCCGTCGGCCTTGGTCACCTCGAAGATGCGTGCATCGCCGTTGTTCGAGCTGATCGGAGCCGAGGTGATGAGCACGTTGCCGTTGGCGAGCCGATTGGCGTCGCCAAAGTACGAGGCGTACCAGGTGTTCTTGTACCAGGTGTCGACGTTGAATGTGCCCGGGAACTCCCATACCAAGGTCGCCGTCTTCTTTGCCTCGTCGATCTTGTACTCGACGGCGCGCGTGTGGTACGTCGGCGTGCTTCCCGGCATCATCGACGCCGAGTAGCCGCCGTTGTCGAAGAAGAGGATGGTGCCGTCGTCGTGGATCTCGGGATGGTGGGTATCGCTGTACTGCGATGTCGTGGGCGAGAAGGCCATGGTGGTGCTGGTCGCCTTGCCGTAGCTGCCGGGCAGGAACCACGTGAGCGTCTTCGGATTCTTGTAGCTGCCCTTGACCAGGCCCATGAATCGGCAGTTGCCGTAGACCTCGTCCTTCTCGATGTCGATGATGAGCGCGTTGCCGTGGCACCAGTCGCCCGTCGCGGTCGCGGGCCTGGGAACCAGGTCGTTGAAGTTCATCGTCCACACGATCTTGCCGCTCGCATCGATCTCGTTGAACGAGGTCTCGGAATCGGTGCTGGAGCCGAGCGACTTCCAGCGCACGACGGCGTGGTTGCCGTTCGAGAGCTTGATGGCCTCGTGGGTCAGCGGACCGGTGCCTCCGCACAACGGGTCCTTGCACTCCCAGATGGTATTGCCCGCGAAGTCGACCTCGCGCGGCGACTCGCCGTTACCGGACTGGGCGCCCACCGGCCCCAGCATCACGCCCTTGTCGGTGAGAGCCGTGGCGGTGGCGCCACCGAAGTCCTTGGTCGTGCCGTCGATGTAGTACCAGACCGGCTGTCCTGTGAGATCGTACATCACGGCCGCAGCCGGATCGTTGGAGATGGGCCCCATGGAGCTGCTGCTCTTGATCACGTTCATGAGGGTCCAGCCCGGCTGCGTCTTGGTCGTGTCGTTGGTGGTGACTTTGACGACGGGAATCTGCGCCGGCAGCGCCTTGGTCGTGTAGTTGCCGGTGGCGCTCACGGGGGTTCCTCCGTTCGAGGACAACGCCTTCACCTGGTAGGACTTGCTGGCGACCATGCCGATGATCAGGACCTGGTGGCTGGTGACCAACGCCGCATCCGAAATCTCCCACTCGTACTTGTCCTGACCGAACTGCACGACCGAATCGCCAGGGTTGTCGGTCGTCCAGCTCACGAAGGCAGAGAGCACGTTCTTGGGATTGTCGTCGATCTTGAGCCCGGTCATCGAGGTGGGACCGTTGCCGGGGTCCGTGCCAGAGCTGTTTCCGCCCGAGCCACCCATCTGGCTTCCGCCGGAACCGCTCGCGGGGTTTCCGCCCGTTCCGGAGCCGCCCGCGCCTCCGCCCGCTCCGCCGAGCGCATTTCCACCCGTACCAGGCCGTCCGCCCGAGCCGCTGCCGGCCGTTCCACCCGAGCTCGTACTGCTGCCGCCCGTTCCACTCGAGCCTCCGTTGGCAACTCCGCCCGAGCCGGTCTTGCCCCCGCTGTCAAGGTTACCGCCCTTACCACCCGCTACGCCGCCACTGCCCGGCCCGCCCTGGACACGCGACGCATGACAGGATGCCAGCGACAAGACGGCGGTCGCCGCCCAAACAGCAGTCAAATACTTCTCGGCGCACAACATGTTCCCCCTTATGAACGTGGAAAGGATTCCTGGCAGCCAGTCGGCAATGAAGGGAATCCGCACGAGAAAGCGTCCGACTTGGAGCTGCCCACCCTGAATCCAGGGCTGCTGCAGGCGAACGACCGCAAGTTGGTCAAGCCCAGCAGCGGCCAGGTAGCGGTCAGGTTCGATGTCCTCATCGAATGGGCCATTATGATGGAAGAATGCCGTTTTGATCACCACAATCATCGGGCAAGTCCGTCCGACCGAGCGGGTCTACTGCGCGTATGGCTGACTGCCCATGTCAGCGCTGCTCGTCCTCACCCACGGGCGGTTCGCTGTCTTCGCGCTGGCGCAGGCAGGCGGTGACGGCAGCAACCAGGCTGCGTCGGTGGCGACTCTTGGGCAGAAACACATTGGCACCAGCGGCAAGCGCGCGGTCACGGGCGGCCTGCGAGGTGCGCGAGGAGAGCACGATGATGGGCAATCCGCGCAGGGTGGCCTCGCGGCGGATGCGGGCAATGAGCGCGGTCACCACGGCATCGAAGCGACGTTCGCTCAAGACTTCCCAGGCTTCCCAACCGTCTTCAGCGGCCACCGATTGGTACCCTGCGGTCGCGAGCAAGCGTGCCCCTGCTTCGCGGGAGAGGCGCGAATCGTCGACCAGGAGCACGCGGGGTTGACCGCGACGCGGGGCCGCGGGCAAGGGCGCAGACGTCGCGTAGGCCACGTCGGCCAGTGCGCCGAGATCGAGAACGAGCTGGGCCTTGCCTGCGCCAGAGGCGGTGACCCCGGCATAGAAAGGGATGAGCCCGATGAGCGGTCCGGGTGGTCGCACCACGATGGTGCGCGGACCTATCACCTTGTCGCAGGTGATGAGAAAATTGCGGCCAGCGTAGCGCACGTGCAAGGCGGCGGCGCGGCGGCCAGGCGGAAGTTCCAGCCCGAGCAGGGCGTGCAATTTGAGAATGGGCACGCTCACCCCGCCGATGGCGGGTAGCTCGCTGCTGGCGCTGGAGCTGGCAGTGCGCGCGGTACTGGTGAGTACGTTGTGGCCGATGGGCAGGACCTCTATGACGTGGGCCGCGGGCACGGCATAGACTTGGCCGCCAATTTTGAACAACAGTCCCTGCGTGATGGCGCCAGCGAGCGGCAGGGTCAACCGGAAGCGCGTGAAGGCGCCGGCCTGCGACTCGACCTTGATCTCGCCGCCCATGCGCGCCACTGCGCGCTTGACGATGTTCATGCCCATGCCCCGCCCGGACAGAGCATCGGATTGGGTGCGCGTGGAGAACCCGGCCTCGAAGATGGCGTTCACCAGGGCCTCGTCGTCGAGCTCACCGCCGTCGGCCAGTTCCCCCGAGGCGCGCAAAGCGCTGCGGATGGCCTCGCGATCGATGCCGCCGCCATCGTCCTCGAAGGTGAGGTACACGAAGTCCGCCTCTTGGGCCGCCCGAATGGTGATGCGGCCATGCGCGGGCTTGCCCCGTTCGGCGCGGACCTTGACGGATTCGATCCCGTGGGCCATGGAATTGCGCAGAAGGTGCAGCAGTGGATCCACGAGCTGATCCACGATGGCCTTGTCGAGCTCGACTTCCCCGCCGTGGACCGACAGGTCGGCCTGGTGGTGGCACGTGCGCTCGAGCTCACGCAAGGCGGAGCCTAGACGGGAAAACGCCCATTCAAGAGGCACCAGCCGCGCCCGGCGAATCTGTTCCTCGATGTACTCCGAGGTTGTGCGCATGGAATCAGCGTCTTCCGCCAGCCGGTGCGCAGTGCGATCGAGAAACGACAATGCGTCGGTGAATTCCACGTCCGTCTCGCCGAGTCTATCCAGCAGGCGGCCAAGCTCTTCCAGTCTGGCCGGCACGGGCAGGTCGGTGGTCAGCGCGCCTTGGGCCGCACGCAGGCCGTGCCGGGTCGAGCTCAAATCACGGAGCACGCTGCCCATCTCGTGCACACGCCGGTCGAGACGCGTGCGCAGAATCACCAGATCGCCTACACTTTCGATCAGGGCATCCAGGCGCTCGACCTCGACGCGCAAGACGCCTTCACCGCCCACGCGCCGATCGGCCACGGCCCGGCGATCCATGGTACGGCGGCGCTCGGCCATTTCGCGCGGCACGGACGCTGTCTCAGGGGGCCCGCTGGGGCGGGGCGGGGGAACGGCTAGGCGCGCGCTGCTGAGCAGAGCCCGAATCTCGGCCACGCCTTCGTCGATGCGTTCGAGGATGCCGAAGGTCGGCGCGAGTTGGCCGCGCCGGATCTCGGTGCACAGCTCTTCGAGCTCGTGGGCGGCGCGTGCCACGGCGTCGAAGCCGACCGAGCCGGCAGAGCCCTTGAGCGTGTGCAGGTGGCGGAACAGGACGTCCACCACATCGGGTGAAATGTCGAGGGTGGCCGCGGAAGCGCGTGAGAGCGATTTTTGCGCTTCGGTGATGCGGCCAAGGTGCTTCTCGGCCTCCTCCAGAAAGAGGCTGCGCAGCATCTCGGTTTCGCCCACATTCCATTCGGGCAAGGCCGCATGCTCGCCGCTGCCGCTGCTGTCGCCATTATGGGATTTTCCCGCCATGGCGGAAGGTTCCTACGCCTTGGTCCCGGCCGGTTTCTCACCCAGGGCGGTCAAGATGTTCGACAGCGCCTCGCCGAGTGGCGAGCTCGAGTTGGCGAGAAGGGGCGCAAATGGTGCCAGCACACGCGCCAGATCACCCCGCCGTTCGTGCAGGAGACGGGTGATTTCCGCCTCGCCCTGAGCGGCGAAACGCAACTGCGCGATGGCATCGGCCAGGGCTTTGCGCACGTCCGTACGCGCTCCCGCCTCGCTGCTGGCGCGCGCGGTGAGGGTGGCGAGGTGATCGGCGATGTTGCGCACGCTTTCGATGGCCCGCGTGGCGTCGCCGGTGGCGCTGGCGATGGTTTCGAGGTAGGCGCCAATGTCCTTGGTGGCCGTGGCCGCCCGCTCGGCCATCTTGCGCACCTCCTCGGCCACTAGGCCAAAACCCTTGCCCTGCGCGCCGGCGCGCGAGGCTTCGATGGCCGCGTTGAGGGACAGGATGTTGGTTTCCGAGGTTACGTCGTCGAGCATTTCGACGATCTGGCCGACTTCTTCCGAACGGGCCTCCAGCCCCTTCAGCTTGCGCGCGATCTCCGCTACCGCGGCCTGCTGCCGGGTCATGCCATCGGCGATCTCAGGCAGCGCACTTCCGGCGGCTTCGGCGCCCAGCAGGATCGAGGTGGCCGCGAACGAGATCTGCATGGTCCGCGCTTCGAAGCTGGCCAGGAGATCGTTCGTGGCTTGTGCGATTTCGCCAAGTGGCCCCGTGCCGGGTTTGGCACGCACAGTAAGGTCGCCCTGTTGTGCCGCTCGCATGGTAGCGAGCAATGCGTTGAGCTCTTCTTTTTCGTTCATGATCCAATCACCGCGCTGATGGCGTCGCGTACGTAATCAATGGTTCGCTCCATGTCGAGCAGAAGCGCCGGGCCGCTGGCATCGAGCACTGTGGCCGACAGAAACGATGGTCGCGGCGGCGGCACGCGGCTGTGCTGCTCGTCCACGGTGCCGATGCTCACCACGCGTTCGACGGCGAGGGCCACGCGCACGGCCTCGCGGCCAGCATCCGGCGCGGTCTCGATCAGCAGCAACTTGTCCTTGGGAAAGCGATAGGCCGCGCTTTCCGCGGTTTCGTCGCCAGCGGGCTGGAAGCACACGCCGAGATCCAGTACGGGCAGGATGAAGCCTTGCACGGGTGCAATGCCGCGCACCACCGCCGGGGCGAGGGGCACCGGAGTCACATTGCGCATGGGTAAGACCTTCCGCACGACCCCAAGCGGGAGCGCGCAGCGCAGGCCGCGGAGCTCGAAAAACACGACATCAAGGGGGGCGGCTGCGGCCATTTCACACCACCATGGGCGCGACCCGGCGCCGGATGAGCTTGCTGCGCAGCAGGCGAAAGAGGACTTGGGTGACATCGTAGGAGCCCATTTTCGAGATCTGAATGACGTCGCGAACCGTGTTCCTGCCGTTGACGAGGTCAGCGATGGCGGATTCCTCGCGCAGCAATTGCCCGCGCCCAAAACTGGCCAGCTTGTCTTCGTTGCGCACGAAGGTCATGTCGAAGTCGCCGATCTCCTGTTCGATGACCCGCCATTCCTCCACGCGGCGCAGGCCCTCGAGGATCAAGCCGTCGACGGGCAGGGACAGGGCAGCCTCGCGTGCCTGCGCGGGCAGTTCAGTCAAGGGGCGGAAGGTGAATCGCCCGCTGCCCCAGCGCAGGCTTTCGAAAATCAGTGCCGCGGTCTGTTTGGCCATGGCTTTGTGCAGTCCCGTGCTTGCGAGCAGTCCGCGCGAGCACAGGTAGGCGCCCAGCAGCTCTTTGTTTTCGTCGCGTCGCCGATCTTCGATGACTTTGGCCAGAGTCTCCGGGGTCAAATGCCCGCCACTGACGAGAAATCGTCCGAGCAGGAATTCGTCGGCCACGCCCTGGGCGCCGGCGAAGTCCACCCGGCCTTGGCCAAGATAGATGTCCATACGGGCTCGGCCGTGCGAGAGACTGACGGTTCCGGTGTAGCCGCGGTCTTGCAGCAGCAAGAGCACATCGGCAATGGACACGATGGCGAGATCTCCGGTCAGTGCGGCGCCGAATTCCGGCGCGTGGCGTCCTGGGCTTTCGTCCTTGCCCTCACCTGGTATGAGCGACGCAATATCGATGCTGCTGTCCGAACCGACATCCGAACCGGCATCCAAACCGGCATCCAAACCAACGTCGGCGTCCGGTGAAGCCGGCTTCTTGTCGGCCTTCTCCAAGGTGTGGCCGACCACCGCCAGCAGCGCCTCGGGCGAGAAGGGCTTGGAGATGATGTTCTTGACGTTCGGCATGACCGCGAAACATTCGCCGATGTCTTGGCCTCTCGCGCTCATCACGATCACGGGCACCTGAGCCAGACACAGGTTCACCGAGATGGCCCGGCACACGTCGTCGCCCTTCAAGTCGGGCAGCAGGAAGTCGAGCAAGATGAGATCGGGTGGGTGCGCTTGTGCGGCGTCGATGCCGCCTTCCCCGGTGCGTGCAGTTTCCACGCGGAAGCCAGCCTTGGTCAGCGATAGCTCGACGAGCTTGCAGATGGTCGGGCTGTCGTCGACGACGAGTATGGTCTCTCCTGACATCGGCCGTGGCTCCCTTTCACCGGAGTGGCGAAGCACTCTACAACGGGCCGCACCCTAGGGACAACGAGCGCGAGGGAAAAAGCCCCCTAGGATTGCCCGCGTTGGCCTGCGTTAGTCGCGTGGCCTTGGCCGACCGAGCACTCCGGCCACGACCTCCTGCAGCTATCGCGGGATTTGGGGGCAGGTGCTGACTTCACTTTCACGCCCAACCTGCCGATTGCTAGTCGCGTGGTGAGTCGGCGAGCTTAGCTCGGCGCGAACCATCCGGAAGGGTTTGGGAACCCTCCCAGGGTTCCATAGGAATCGCGTTGGCGGAGTCGAGCTTAGCCCGGCGAAGCCAGAGCGCGGGAGGGTTTGGGAACCCTCCCAGGGTTCCCATTTCAATAACAGGAGAGTCCAGCATGGATGCCGCGACATGGCTGCGCCAAGTGGGCGGGGGCGGAGAAGCCGCGCAGGCGGAGAAGCGCACCCAATTGGCCGAATTGTGCGGCTACCTTGCCGGACTGGACACGCTCGACCATTTGCTCTTCGAGGGCATGGAACGCGTGGCCACGTTCTTCGCCGCACAGCGAGCGGCGGTCTTCATTCCCGATCTCGACAATCACCTCCGTGCTGTGGCATGGGTCAGCGATGCCGTTCGCGAGCTGCGCTTGCCTCGCGATCCCAGCAACCTCGTCGGCTGGGGCGCGGCAGCACGCTCCCCCGCCAGCGTGCGAAACGTGTGGGACTTGGCCGAGCTCGTTCGCCTGCACCCGCGCTTGCGTCCAGACGATCGCCTGGACCAGTGGCTGGGATTGCGCTTGCGTTCGGTGATCCTGGTGCCGCTTCTCGATCGGGACAGGGAAGTCGGCGTGCTCCTGGTGGCCAATCGTGTGGATGAGGCAAGTGTCTTTCCGGCGCGCGACGTGGGCTACGCCGGTGAGGTGGCCAAGGCCGTTGCGGGTTGCCTGGCCGTGCAACTCGGCCTGCATCCGTCCGTCCAGGTCGCGCCAGCCGGGCCCAAGACGGCGCCTGCAGCGGCCCAGCGTCCGTCGGCGTCCCAGGCATCTGTCGCCACCATTCCGACGCCGACGTCAGTTCGACCGCCCACGCCTCCGGCTGCAGCGGCCCTCCGGCCAACCACGCCTGGGCCTGCCACGGTTCGCGAGGGCGCACGGCCATCGTCGCGGCCCGCGGGTAAATGGGATTACCTCGTCCATGCGGGGGTCATGCAACCCGAGCAGTTGGCCAAGTCGCTTGCCTCGGCCGAGTCGACGGCCACCGATCCCGGGCGGTTCCTGATCGAGAAGGTCGGCATCGCCCGCGCCGACGTGGAGAAGGCTGTTTCCAGCTACTACGGTGTCCCATTCTACCGATTCTCTGCCCAGCAGGCGATCCCGGACGATCTCCGCCAGCGCCTGCGTGTAGAATTCTTGCGCCGGATCGGTGCGGTGCCCATCGAGCGTCGTGGGCCGCGGCTCATCGTCGTCATCGACGATCCGCACGACATTCAGCGCGCCGATGCCTTGCGTTCGGTGGAAACCGATCGCGAGGTCGCCATTCACGTCGGCTTTCGCGATGAGATCCTGGCATGCATCGAGCATTCCTACGGGCTCAAGTCAGACGTCAACGTCCTGATCAGGGAGTTGTCCACCGACGAAAGCACAGGCGCCGTCGAGGAGTCCGGCGACGACGACGAAGGCGGCGAGGAAGAGGAATCCGACAGCGCCATCATCAAGCTGGCCAATCAGGTCATCATCGATGCCTTCCAGCGCGGCGCCTCGGATATCCATATCGAGCCCTACGGCAAAGAAGAAAACACGCGCATCCGTTTTCGCATCGACGGCGACTGCATCGCCTACCAGGAAATTCCCGCGATCTTCCGCAACCCGCTCGTGGCCAGGTTCAAGATCATGGCCCGGCTCGACATCTCGGAGAAGCGCAAGCCCCAGGACGGCAAGATCAAGTTTCGCATGCGCGACCGGACCATCGAGTTGCGCGTCGCGACCTTGCCCACCGTGAACGGCAACGAGGATGTGGTCATGCGCATCCTCGCCGCTTCCAAGCCCATTCCTCTCGACGAGATGGGTATGAGCGATCGCAATTTGCGCGAGATGCGGGCCATCATCGCCAAACCCTACGGGCTTATTCTGTGCGTCGGACCGACCGGTTCGGGCAAAACCACGACGTTGCACTCCGCACTGGGCTCCATCAACACGGTCGACATGAAGATCTGGACGGCCGAGGATCCGGTCGAGATCACGCAACCCGGGCTGCGCCAGGTGCAGGTTCAGCCCAAGATTGGGTTCGATTTTGCGGCGGCCATGCGTTCCTTCCTGCGTGCCGATCCCGACGTGATCATGGTCGGCGAAATGCGTGACAAAGAAACCGCCAGCACGGGCGTCGAGGCATCGCTCACCGGCCACCTGGTGTTCTCCACGTTGCACACCAACAGCGCACCCGAAACCATCACCCGCCTCGTCGACATGGGGCTCGATCCCTTCAGCTTCGCCGACGCCCTCCTGGGCGTGCTGGCGCAGCGGTTGGCGCGCGGGCTTTGCAAGAAGTGCCGGGAGCAGTACGTGGCAGACAAGGACGAGGTTTTCGAGATCACCCAAGCCTTTGGTGAGGAGGCTGCGGCCGCGCGCGGGATCGACCGGGGCGATTTCAAGTTGTGGCGAGCGTCCGGCTGCGACATGTGCAGCAAGACCGGCTACAAGGGTCGAATTGCAGTGCACGAGCTGCTGGTTGCCGACGACCCCATCAAGCGCGCCGTGTCCAAGCGCCTTCCTGTCGAGGAGATCCGCAAGCTGGCGGTGGCCGGGGGCATGACGACCCTGCTTCAGGACGGCATCGAGAAAGCCATCGCGGGCAAGACCGACCTCAAGCAGGTCTTGGCCGTTTGTTTGCGTTGACACGAGCGCTCGCATGGATCCTAGGAGCGGAATGGAATGAGTCTGGACACATGAGGAGACCACCAGATGGTGGGCCCGAGTACGAGTCACGACCTCGGGGGCAACGAGGCCGGCACGACTTCGAACGATCCCAGGGCTGTTGCAGCTGCGTGCATTTGGCGGTCGTAGGTCACTAGGGCGCGGGCATCGGCAAGCGCGGCGATGGCCAGGTGGAGGCTATCTGCCGCACGCAAAGGCATTTGACGTCCCATGGTCAAAAGCAGGCGCTCTGCTTCGCGATGCGTGGCGGAAGTCAAATCGAGCAGCCGGTATTCACCCGCATGCAGGTCGCGGAAAAGCTGCTGGTAGACACGCCGGCCAGCAGCAGGGGTGAGCAGCCTTTCACGCGTGTGGCGAGCGACTGCCGAGGTTAGCTCGGTCAGCGCCAACTCCGAAATCAACAGGTCGCGCCGGCCGAGCAAGGCCTCGTCCAGTGCATCGCTATCTGGCTCCTGGACGTAGATCTTGGCGAGCGCGCTGGTATCCAGGTAAAGCGGGCTAGCTTCGATCCGCACGGTCTTCCGCGATCACGTTCGAAAGCGATGCACCTGGCTGGCCAGCAGCTGCTCGAAAACGCCGGTGGCTGTGGAAGACGCCAGTGGCTTCCTGGCGCAGGGGCATTAGCCGCGCGACGGGCCGGCCATGCTCGGTCAGCACGATCTCCCGGCCTTTTTGCACCTGCGCCACCAGCGATGACAGTCCCTGGCGTGCTTCACGGATACCCGCAGTCTTCATGACCTTGAGATTGTGCTACTTGTAGCACAATCTGGCAAGGATCTCTTTCCGGAGTGTCTCTTTCTGGAGCTCTCACTCTAGCGCCTCCTGTTTTCCAAAATACGGATCTGGGTACGCGCGGAGGCTGCGTCGGGGCCGCTCGGCAAGACATCCACATAGCGATGGTAGGTTTGC
>Ga0265342_10002635_pt1 | contig 15340 bp, 15 predicted proteins | sample 4CB327metaG_FD_203125 | JGI IMG/M metagenome (GOLD analysis project Ga0265342, IMG submission 203125) | Rhizosphere microbial communities from Carex aquatilis grown in University of Washington, Seatle, WA, United States - 4-CB3-27 metaG | ecosystem: Host-associated > Plants > Roots >...
CGTACCCTGAACCACCTTTACGCGACGTAACCCGACCTGAAGCGCAACCCGACTGAGCGACGTACTAGACGAACCAAGAGGTATCGAGAGGCGTATTCGACTACAGACTCTGCCTGAGAAATGGAGTGGGCGAAGGGATTCGAACCCTCGACCCCAACCTTGGCAAGGTTGTGCTCTACCCCTGAGCTACACCCGCATCATCCCGCAGCTTTTTCTGAGCCTTCGGGAATATTCGTATGCCAAAACAAGCTTCTCTTGGCAACCACTTCAGAGCGGTTCGGTTACTCAGAAGAAGCTTTTCTCGGAATAGCCCGTCGCCTTTTACCGTCGACGGGTCTGTTACAAAATACCATCTCCGCAAGATATCCACAACCATGCCTGCAAAATCTGCCGATCTCTTCGCTTTTCTCGATCGTCTCGCGATTCCCTATCATATCACCTCCCATGCAGCCCTTTTCACCGTCGAGCAATCGCAATCGCTGCGCGGGCAGATTCCCGGCGGCCATAGCAAGAATCTTTTTCTCAAGGACAAGAAGGGGGCGCTGTTTCTGGTGGTGGCCCTGGAGAACGCGGCAATTGACCTCAGATCTCTGCAACGCAGCCTGGGGACCGCGCGCCTGTCGTTCGCCTCCGCCGATCTGCTGCGCGCGATGCTGGGAGTGGAACCTGGCGCGGTTACCCCCTTTGCTGCGCTCAACGACACCGACCAGAAGGTGACCATAGTGCTCGACGCGGCGATGATGCAGCAGGAACGGCTCAATTATCATCCGCTGGTCAACACCATGACCACCACCATCGGCCGTGAGGACCTGCTGAAATTCCTCGCCGCCACCGGCCATCGGCCGCAAATCGTCGCGCTGTCCGATCGGTGAGCCTGGCGGCACCCCCCGGGGCCCTCGGGACAAGGCCCTGAAGTTGCGATTGCAATCGCCCCGGTTCTCACCATTTAATCCGGGGAAAGCAACGTTTTGGCACCCTCGGCGGGCCGCAAGGATAAGCACATGCTGCAGGATATAGGGACCACCGCACCGGCCGCGGATGGCCTGATCAAGGAGACGACCACCCAGGCGTTCGTCAAGGACGTGATTGAGGAATCGCGCAAGCAGCCGGTCCTGGTCGATTTCTGGGCCCCCTGGTGCGGCCCCTGCCGCCAGCTCACGCCGGTCCTGGAAAAGGTCGTGCGAGCGGCCAAAGGCAAGGTCAAGCTCACCAAGATGAACATCGACGAGCATCCGGCGATCCCGGGCCAGATGGGCATTCAATCGATCCCGGCCGTGATTGCCTTCGTCAATGGTCAGCCGGCGGACGGTTTTCTCGGCGCCCTGCCGGAAAACCAGGTGACCGCCTTCATCGAACGGCTGACCAAGGACCGGGTCGGCGGCGAGGAGGTCGACCGGCTGAAACTCGCCGATGCCGCCTTCGTCGACGGCGACCCCGCCGGCGCGGCGGAAATCTACGCTCAGATTCTCGCCGAAGACGGCGCCAACGTGCATGCACTCGCGGGCCTCGCGCGCTGCTACGTCGAGACCGGAGCGATCGAGCAGGCGAAACAGACGCTGGCGATGGTCCCGGAAGCCAAGCGCAATGAAGCCTCCGTCGCCGCCGCCCGCGCCGCGATCGAGTTGTCGGAGCAAGCCGCCGCGCTCGGTCCGATCGCTGAGTTGGAACACAAGGTGACTTCGAATGCAGCCGACCATCAGGCCCGATTCGATCTCGCGGTAGCGCTCAATGCCAAGGGCCAGCGCCAGGAAGCGCTCGATCATCTGATGGAAATCGTGCGCCGCGATCGCAAGTGGAACGATGACGGCGCCCGCAAACAGCTGGTGCAATTGTTCGAAGCATGGGGACCGACCGACGAGTTGACGATCGCTGGCCGAAAGCGATTGTCGTCGATCTTGTTTGCGTGATGTGCTGCCGTCGGCGTCGCATGACGGCGGCGGAGATGGAGAGCGGCAATGCCGATAAACGCGATCTATCGCAGTGCCGCCGATTTGCCGGGGACCATCCCGGTATTTCCGCTGCCGGGTGCACTGTTACTGCCGCGCGGGCAGATGCCTTTGAACATTTTCGAGCCGCGCTACCTCGAAATGATCGACGATTCACTGCGCGACGGCCACCGGCTGATCGGCATGATACAACCCGACACCTCGCAATCCGGCCCCGGGGACAAGCCCAGCTTGTTCAAGGTCGGCTGCGTCGGTCGCATCACCCAACTCGCCGAGACCGGAGACGGTCGCTATCTTTTGCAGCTCACCGGCGTGGCGCGATTTCGAATTGAAGCTGAGCTCACCGTGGCGACGTCTTATCGCCAGTGCCGGGTGACCTATGCGCCGTTCGCCGACGATTTCATTGCTCGCAAAGGCGAGGACGAGGTCGACCGCAAGTCGCTGTTGGCGGCGCTGACGGCCTTCCTCAAGGCCAATGATCTCAAGGCCGATTGGGACGGGATCGAGAACGCCCCCAACGAGGCCCTGGTCAACGCACTGGCGATGATGTCGCCCTACGGCCCGGCCGAGAAGCAGGCCCTGCTGGAGGCGCCCAATCTCAAGACCCGGGCGGAGATCCTGGTGGCCGTGACCGAGATTGAGCTCGCCAAAGCCTCGACCGAGGGCGAGACCCCGCTGCAATAGTCCTTCCGGCAATTTGCTCATCCCCCGGCGACGCGTGCCCGGACGCTGTGCTAGAAACGGTCCGGATAATTGCCACGTCCAGTCCACAAACCGGTTCGGAAACCAACATGAGCACGACCTCCTCCGATCATCCCACCCACAATGTCGACCCGCGATTGCTCGAAATCCTGGTGTGCCCGCTGACCAAGGGGCCGTTGGAATACGACGCCGATAAGCAGGAATTGATTTCGCGCGCAGCCAAGCTCGCCTACCCGATCCGGGATGGCATTCCGATCATGCTGCCGGAAGAAGCACGTCCGATCGGCTGATCGCACGTCGCCGCGGCAACAAATAAATCCTGGAGAGGAACCATCATGCTCAAGATCTGGGGCAGGAATACGTCGTCGAATGTTCAAAAGGCGATGTGGGCGATCAGCGAAATGGGACTTGCGCATGAGCGCATCGACATCGGCGGCCCTTTCGGCAAGAACCGTGAGCCGGCTTATCTCGCCATGAATCCCAATGGACTTGTTCCGACCCTGGAGGAAGACGACGGGTTTCTGCTGTGGGAATCCAATTCGGTCGTTCGCTACCTCGCCGCCAAGCATCAGGCCGCGGTACTCGAACCGACCGATTTGAAAATCCGCGCGCTCGCGAGCCAATGGATGGATTGGCAATTGACCGTGCTCGGGCCCGCGATCACGCCGGTGTTTTGGGGCTTGATCCGAACGCCACCGGAAAAGCGCGACATGGCCGCGATCGAGGCCGGCAAGATCAAGACGACAGAAGCCGCCAAGGTGCTCGACGCCCGGCTCGGCAAGACCGCATTCGTCGCCGGCGACGCCTTCTCCTATGGCGACATCCCGGTGGGCGTCATGATCTACCGCTACATGAAGCTCGTGCCTGAACGTCCGAAACTCGCCAATCTCGAACGCTGGTATGCGGCCATCGCCGAACGCAAAGCGTTTCGCGATCAGGTGTCCAGCGTGCCGTTGGTGTAGCGACCACCGCGCGCCGAGACCAAGACCATCATCATTTTTTGGCCGGTTCTCGCCGCAGGCCGACGGCGATGCGATTGAACGCGTTCATCAGCGCAATGGCGTAGGTCAGATTTGCAGTCTCGACTTCGGAGAAATGCCGCCGCACGTCCGCATAAACGTCGTCCGGCGCGTGCGTCGTCGCCACGTGCGTCAGCGATTCCGCCCACCCCAGCGCCGCCTTCTCGCGCTCGCTGAAATATGGCGACTCGTGCCAGGCCGCAATGCTGTCCAGGCGTTCCGGCGTCTCGCCCGCCGCACGCAGGTCGCGTCCGTGCAGTTCAACGCAATATGCGCAGCCGTTGATCTGCGAGACTCGCTGAAACACCAGATCGACCAGCTTCTTGTCGAGCCCGGTCCGATGTAAGGCTGCGTGCGCCCCGTTGAGCGCTTTGTAAACCTCGGGGGCAATCGTCGGATAGTCGATACGGGGTGCCATTGGTACTCCTTCTGGCGATTCCGTCCAGGAACATGCCGCCAACGATCATCGCCCTCTCCGTTGGGGGCGATCAGCGCGCCGGCGCAATCGGGTTTCTCAGCTTAGCAAATCCATTTCGATCGCGGCGCGCTGCTCGGGCCTGGCGACAATGTCGAACCGCAACGCGAATCAGATACCTTATTTGTAACTCACATCGGGGGATCGCATCGATGACTGAAATTCAGTTGGCCACGGGGCAGTTCATCACGACGCTTGCGATCCTGATCCAAAATGGCGTGCGCTACGCAACGTCGATCGATCTCGGCTCCGCCGACGGGAATTTCAACCTTGCACTCATGCACAATTACGGCTTTCTACCTGGAGCAACCTGCGTCAACGTCGACGCAAATGCCCTTTACGAGCCGTCACTGCGGGAGATCCAGCGGGTCGCCGGAGGCCATTATCTCATCGCCGGCATTTCCGATCACGACGGCGAAATCGAATTGCAAATGGGGATGCACTCCTATTGGGCTTCATTGCAACCTCCCGATGACCCCTATTGGGTTATTCCGGGATACCCGCCAACCAAGAGCACCAAGGTGAGGGCAGTAACACTCGATACGCTGGTGCAGGAGTTCGCGCTCAAGCCGCCGTTTCTGTTGAAGCTCGATTTGCAAGGCGGCGAACTCGCCGCGTTGCGCGGCGGCGAAAAAATGCTGGCGCAAACCGATACGGTTATCTGCGAATCCGCGCCCGACCAGTTTCCGGCTGTTTGTGAATACCTCAATAGCCGCAATCTCGGCTTGTTCGACCTCACCCAGATCAGCCGGAAGCCCGACGGCAGCTTGATGGAATTCTACCCGGTTTTTCTCAACCGCCGCCTCGACCACATCAAATACAAGGATCAAATGGGTCCAGAGGGGATCCGTGCACTGATCGCGGCCATGGAACAGCGCCGAAACGCCATTCTGGAACAGAATGCCAGAATGCTTTCCCGTCTTCGCACAAAGGCCTCGCAATAATATTTACAACGTCTCGCCCCTGAGCAGCTTCGGCACGTCGCCGACGATCCCGGCGGCTTCGCGAATGAAAACGTGCTTGAGCGCCGGCAGCCGATCGACCAGTCCAAGGCCGATGTCGCGCACCAGCCGCAGGGCGTCGGAGTGGTTGGAAAACAGCCGGTTCAGACCGTCGGTCGCGACACCCATCGCCGCGGTATCGAAGCGTCGCCAGCGCTGATAGCGATCGAGCACATCGGGCCCGGCGATATCGAGGCCGAGGCGCGCGGCGTCGACAATTGCTTCCGCCAAAGCTGCGACGTCGCGCAATCCCATATTGAGGCCTTGACCGGCGATCGGGTGAATCATGTGCGCGGCATCGCCGACCAGCGCGATGTGCTCGGCAATGAAGCTGCGCGCGACCGAAAAGCCAAGCGGATAGGCCCGGCGAGGACCGGCAATCGTGATTTCGCCGAGATGCAGACCGAACCGCTTCTCCAGTTCACTGTGGAACGCGGCGTCGTCGAGAGCGATCAGACGCTCCGCCTCGGACGTGCGTTCGGTCCAAACGATCGAAGACCGTCGATTGCGCAGTGGCAGGATCGCAAACGGCCCGGCCGGGAGAAAATGCTCCTCAGCGCGCCCTTGATGATCGCGTTCGTGCGCGACCGTCGTGACGATCGCCGATTGTCCGTAGGACCATCCATACGATTGGATCGCAGCAAGTTCGCGAATATGCGAACGCGCGCCGTCGGCAGCGACCAGGAGACGGGCCGCAATCCGGCTGCCGTCGGAAAGTTGCACCAGGATTTCGCTGCGCTCGTGCGCGAAATTTGCCGCCGCATGGGCCAGCAGGCTCACACCCTCGTCCCTCGCCTTGGCAACCAGCGCCGCGATCAGCGGCTCGTTCTCGATCATGTGGGCGAACGGCTCGCCGGGCGCGACTTCGCCGCCAAAGGTCAGAAAAACCGGACGAACGGCGTCATCGAGCCGGCTGTCGGTCACCACCATGTCGAGGATCGGTTCGGCCTCGCCCGCCACCGCATCCCAGACGCCGATGGTCTCGAACATGCGCCGCGCCGCCGCCGCGATCGCAGAGGCGCGAGCATCGCCAGCTTGCCGTGCAAGGGTCGGATCAGCGACCGCGACGGAAAAATCCGGCCCCAATCCTTGCCGCAGCGCAATGGCGAGCGCCAGACCGGCAAAGCCAGCCCCGGCGATCAGGACGTCGACATGCTCGTTATCGTCGCGTGCGGACATGGAAGACCTTAAGGAATAATGGGCGTCAGCGACCAGCGAGCAGGATAGCACCCCTGGATGGCCGCGCCATCGCGAGACGGCTTGACTTGCCGCTAGCCGCGGGCGTGACTTCATCCACCCGAAGCCAGCCGGACCTGTTCATGACCTCAGCCGTCGAAAACCTGCTCACCCTGCTCGATCTCGAGCCCCTGGAAGTGAACCTGTTTCGCGGTCGTTCGCCGCAATCGAGCTGGCAACGGGTGTTCGGAGGACAAGTGGTTGGGCAGGCGCTGGTCGCCGCTTGCCGCACCCTCGACGTCGAGGGCCGGCCCCCGCATTCGCTCCATGCGTACTTTCTGCTGATGGGCGATCCCAAGGTTCCGATCATCTATGAGGTGAACCGGATCCGCGACGGCAAGAGCTTCACCACCCGGCAGGTGAATGCAATCCAGCACGGCCATGCGATCTTTACCATGGCGGTGTCATTCCACAGCGGCGAGCCGGGCATGTCGCATCAAGTGCCGATGCCGGATGTACCCAAGCCCGAGGACCTCCCGACCGAGGCTGAATTCAAGGAGCGGATTCTGCCGCACGTACCGGAATCCGTGCGGCGCTACTACGAGCGCGAGCGACCGATCGAATTGCGCCCGGTCGAATTCCGCCGCTACCTCGGCGAAAAGATCGACAATGGGAAATTCCACGTCTGGATCCGCGCGACCGGCCGGCTGCCGGACGAACCCGCGATCCATCAATGCGTGCTTGCCTACGCCTCCGACATGACACTGCTCGATGCCGCGCTCGTACCGCTCGGGCGCACTGTATTCGAGAAGGAGATCATGGCCGCAAGTCTCGACCATGCGCTGTGGTTTCATCGTCCGTTTCGGGCAGACGATTGGCTCCTCTATGCACAGGATAGCCCGAGCACCGCGGGCGCACGCGGGTTCGCGCGCGGGCTGATCTTTACCCGCGACGGGACGCTGGTGGCTTCGGTGGCGCAGGAAGGTCTTGTGCGCGAGCGCAGCCGGGGGGGCTGAGCCGTTGTGGCGGCATTCTCCCGACCCGCGAGCAAAACAGCTTAATATTCGGGCGGCTCGAAAATCAGCACAATATTCGCGCTTAATGTTTTCACGCTCTACCGATAGTATAGCCATCGGTATCACTTGCGAATGTTGAGGTCTCACGCGTTTTGATCGCACACGCGGTCCAGAATTTTTTCACCCGCTTTAACGAAACCAACAACTCGACAGGAAACGCTCATGAAGCTCGTTGTCGCCATCATCAAGCCGTTCAAACTCGACGAAGTCAGAGACGCTCTCACCGCGATCGGTGTGAGCGGCATGACCGTGACCGAGGTCAAAGGCTACGGCCGCCAGAAAGGTCACACGGAAATCTATCGCGGCGCTGAATACAAGGTCGCCTTTCTGCCGAAGCTGCGCGTCGAGGTCGCGACCGCGGAAGGCCAGACCAACAAAGTGGTCGACGCCATCGGCGCCGCCGCCAAGACCGGCCAGATCGGCGACGGCAAGATCTTTGTGTTCGGCATCGATACCGCCCGGCGGATCCGCACCGGCGAGACGGATGCCGACGCGATCTAGCGCCGACATGCAACAGTCGGCCCTCGCGACGGTCGCGGGGCCGGCCGGTTCTTTAAAGGCAGCTAGGGATGATGACGCGGCAAGAGTTGCGGCGGCGGATAACATTACACGCCCGCCGCGGCAGAAGCCCACAGCATTCCCGCCGACGTTACGATGCGTAACGTCGCGTGCGGCTCGCTGGTATCCGGTGACGCGCGGACTGCCCTGACGTCGCACCCATCTCGGCAAAATCGAAGCTGGATTCCGGCTGGATTGCGGTCGGCGACTGACGACATGTCAGCACCTGCCCATGCGCTGAGCAGTTAGTCGCGAATAGGCAAGTGATTTCACGAGCGCTGATTAAATAGTGTGCAGATATGGCGTGTCCTTGTGCGACGCTCTGTCGCGCACCCCTCCATGGGTCGGGGGGCCCAAAGGAATTACGAACCTTTCCAATTAGTTAAGCGTGCAATCCGAGTCTGGCACGCGGTTTGATTATCCCCCTTCCTGGCGATGCCTGCGGGGCACGAACTCGTGCGCGGAGCCGGAGTGGATACTGCCCAAGCGGCATATTGCCAAAGGGCCCAAGCGGGGAAATTTCCATGAAAATCGTCATGGCTATCATCAAGCCTTTCAAGCTTGACGAGGTCCGCGACGCTCTGACCGGAGTCGGAGTGGCGGGGCTTACCGTCACTGAAGTCAAAGGATACGGGCGACAAAAAGGACACACCGAAATCTACCGTGGCACCGAATATGCCGTCAGCTTCCTTCCGAAAATGAAGATCGAGGTGGCGGTGGATACCAACCAAGTCGACAAGGTCATTGACGCAATCAGCAAGGCCGCCAAGACCGGCCAAATCGGGGACGGCAAGATCTTCGTCTTTGGGCTCGACCATGCGGTGCGTATCCGCACGGGAGAAACCGATGCCGCCGCGCTCTGAACCCGCACCCAAATCGTACACGGACAGGAGTTCAACCATGACGTCTAAGAAACTTTCGCGTGCGGGGTTGTTGACCCTCGCACTTGGGGTCCTGCTCGGGCTGTTCCTCAGTGTGGCGAGCATCAACAACTCGTATGCACAGGCCCCCGCTGCCGCCCCCGCCGCCGCCGAACCGGCGGCTGCAGCCCCCGCTTCGCCACCAGCCTGCGCAGCCAATTCGGATCCGAAATTGGCAGTGACGGAAAAGTGTACCCCGAACTCCGGCGATACCGCCTGGATGCTGACCTCGGTCGCGCTCGTCCTGATGATGACGATCCCCGGCCTCGGCCTGTTCTACGGCGGCATGGTCCGCAAGAAGAACGTGGGCGACACCGTGATGACGAGCTTCGCCATCACCTGTCTGATCACCGTGATTTTTGCGGTCTGCACCTACAGCCTGGCGTTTACCCCCGGCTCGCCCTGCATCGGTGGCCTCAGTCGCGCCTTCCTGCAAGACATCCTCAGCGATATCTCCACCGGCATCGGCAATCCCAATAGCCTTGCGGTGACGATCCCTGAGTCTGTGTACATGTGCTTCCAGATGACATTTGCGATCATCACCCCCGCGCTGATCGCCGGTGCCTTCGCGGAACGCATGAAGTTCTCGGCGATGCTGTGGTTCATCGGCCTGTGGGCGATCCTGGTCTACGCACCGATCGCGCATTGGGTCTGGGGACCGGACGGCTTCTTCAGCGCCGTCAACACCGACGAGAAGGGCAACTTCGCAGGCTGGGTCAAAGTGCTCGACTTCGCCGGCGGCACTGTCGTGCATATCAACGCGGGCGTCGCCGGCCTGATGTGCGCTCTCGTTCTCGGCAAGCGCAAAGACACCGCCCCGCCGCACAACATGGTCCTCACCTTCATCGGCGCCTCCCTCCTGTGGGTCGGCTGGTTCGGCTTCAACGCCGGCTCCGCCGTGACCGCAAACTTGCAGGCCGGCATGGCCATGACCGTGACGCAGATCGCGACCGCGGTGGCCGGACTGACCTGGATGTTCGTCGAGTGGATCATGCGCAAGAAGCCGACCGTCATCGGCATCTGCTCCGGCGCGGTTGCTGGCCTCGTTGCCATCACTCCCGCCTCGGGCTTCGTCGGTCCCGCTGGCTCGATGGTGATCGGCGTCGCTGCCGGCGTGATGTGCTACTGGGGCGCCACTGGCCTCAAGCACATGTTCGGCTATGACGACGCACTCGACTGCTTCGGTGTCCATGCGGTCGGCGGCATCGTCGGTGCGTTGCTCACCGGCGTGTTTGCGGTCGAGCAATACGGCGGAACTGCCGGCGCCTTCTACGGCAACTTCCAGCAGTTCATCAACCAGTGCTACGGCGTCGGAACGGTTATCGTTTATGACGCCATCGTTTCGCTCATCATCCTCAAGGCCGTCGACATCTTCATCGGCCTGCGGGTGACGGACGAAGTCGAGCGCGAAGGTCTCGATCTCGCTCTCCATGGCGAGGTTGTGCAGTAACGGTTTGACGAACACGGTTGGGGTGGAGACCCGGCACCGCCCCCTCCGTCAGGAGGCCTCGGTCTAACGACCGGGGCCTCCTTCTTTCTGGCCGGCAAGTTTTTTTGAGAACTCTGCCCACGGCATTGCCGGCGCGAATCAGCGCTCGCTTGTTCGGCCCCATCGACCACCCCAAAGCCCGCCATTTTTCGAGGTTAAGCGCCTCTTTACCTCGCGCTCCCTATGGTGAAAGAAGGGGCGACCGGCGTCCCGTTGCTGCTTTGCATGTCCAGTCGATGTCCATGATCACCGCCGAACGTGAGCTCATTGCTGCGACCGCGCGGACGGTCGATACCCGCTCGCCGTTCGTGCGGCTGGCTGAGCTCGTGGCCGACCTGAAACCCGCCCAGCCCGTGATCAATCTGTCGGTCGGCGAGCCGCAGCATCCGATCCCGCCCTTTGTCGGCCCGATCATCGCAGCGCATCTCAACGATTTCGGCCGCTACCCGGCCGGTAAGGGAACTGAGCACCTTAGGCGGGCGGCGGCGGCTTGGCTGCGGCAGCGTTATCAACTCGAGCGAGCCCCCGATCCGGATACCGAGGTGCTGGCGCTCAATGGCACCCGTGAAGGTCTGTTCCTGGCCGCGATTGCCGCCCGCCGGTTTGTCGGCGCCCGTCCTGGGCAACCCGCGATCCTGGTGCCAAACCCGTTCTATGCTGCCTATGCAGCGGGCGCGGCCGCGGCCGGCTGTGAAACGGTGTTTCTCCCCGCCACCAAGACCACCGGTTTCCTCCCCGACCTTGATGCGATCAGCGACAGCCTGCTGGCGCGTACGGTGGCGATCTACATTGCCTCGCCCGCCAATCCGCAGGGATCCGTCGCCGAGCCGGCCTATCTTGCGCGGCTCGCTGACCTGGCGCGCCGCTTCGGCTTCGTCGTCTTCTCCGATGAATGCTATTCGGAAATCTATACCCACACGCCCCCGGCCGGCATGCTGAAGGCCGCCGGAACCGATTTTGCCAACGTGGTCGTGTTCCAATCGCTGTCGAAGCGTTCGAACCTGCCCGGACTGCGGGTCGGCTTCGTCGCCGGCGATCGCCGCTTCCTCTCCGCGTTCCTCGATCTGCGCAATGTCGCGGCGCCACAAGTACCGATGCCTCTGCAGGAAGTCGCCGCCGCCGCCTATGCCGACGAGGGCCACGTGATCGAGAACCGTCGGCTCTACGCCCAAAAATTCGACCTCGCCGACCAGATCATCGGCGACCGCTACGGCTATCGGCGGCCCGCCGGCGGATTCTTTCTCTGGCTCGATGTCGCGGCTGCCGGCGGCAGCGAAGCGGCAGCGGTCAGGCTGTGGCGTGACGGCGGAGTTCGGGTGCTGCCCGGTCGCTACCTCGCGCGCGAACAACATGATGGCACCAATCCCGGCGCCGATTATATCCGCGTTGCCATGGTGCAGGACAAGGACACGACGGCTGAGGCGTTGCACCGTCTCGTCGCCGTGCTCGGTTAGGATCCATGCCGACGATCCATCGTACCTTTGATGGCGACAGCTTCCTGCCCGACGATCTCGGCGCCGCAATTCGCCGACGCATTCGCGAAATCACCGGCATCGCGCTGATCGCGGTAGCCGGACTAGCGGCTGCGGCGCTTGCAACTTGGTCGATCAAAGACCCGAGCTTGAGCTATGCGACCTCGGCGCCGGTGCACAACCTGCTCGGACTTCCCGGCGCGGTTGCCGCCGACCTGCTGACGCAATTGTTTGGCTTGGCCGCAGTGGCGCTGGTTCTTCCATGGGCGATCTGGGGTTGGCGCTTGCTGACTCATCGCCGGCTCGATCGCGAGCGGCTGCGCGTCGCGATGTGGGTTCTCGGCGCCCTGCTGGCTGCGGCGTTTGCCTCCTGCCTGCCGCGGACCGGCGCGTGGCCCCTGCCGACCGGCCTCGGCGGCGTGATCGGCGACATGTTGTTGCGCGGACCGGCCGCGCTCAACCACGGTCCGATCGCCGGACTCTCCCGCTTTCTGTTGACCCTGGCGCTCGCGGCCGGCGCATTTTCAGCGCTCGTGATTGCTGCCGGCGTCGGATTCCATCCGCGCGCGATCGATGATGAGGCCGAGGGCGAAGACGAGGATGCCGAGGACGAGGACGAAGAAGGATCCTCGGTTTCCATCGGTTGGCTCGTGCATCTGCTGATGAGCTTCAAGGCGCAACTCGTTCGCTTGCTGCTGATGCCGTTCGTGCGGGCCGCAACGGCGCGCCCTCGGAAAAAGCGCCCGCTGCAGGAACGTATCGAGCCGCGGCTCGATGCCAGCACGCCACCCGCAGCAGCGGAGGATGGCGAAGACGAAGAGAGCGAGGACAGCGAGGAGAGCGACGAGGAGGAGGCAGAGGAAGAGGACGAGGATGAGGATGATTCCGTCCGCATCAGCCATCCGAGTCGCAAGCCGGAGCGAGCCACCTCCGCTCCAAAGCGAAAATACAGCGACGGTTATGAATTGCCATCGCTCGGCGTGCTCGCCGCACCGCGAGCAAGCGAGCGCTCGGCGCCGAGCGAGCAGATGATCAAGGAGAATGCGGTCGCGCTGGAGAGCGTGTTGGAGGACTTCGGCGTGCGCGGCGAGATCATCAACGCGCATCCCGGTCCCGTCGTCACGCTCTATGAGCTCGAGCCCGCCCCCGGGATCAAGTCCTCGCGCGTGATCGGCCTGGCAGACGATATCGCCCGCTCGATGAGCGCGGTCTCTGCCCGTGTTGCCGTGGTGTCCGGACGCAACGCCATCGGCATCGAATTGCCGAATCCCTCGCGCGAAAAGGTCTATCTGCGCGAGCTGCTGGCCTCGGAAGACTACAACAGCTCGACCGCCAAACTTCCGTTGTGTCTCGGCAAGACCATCGGCGGTCATCCGGTCATTGTCGATCTCACCCGCATGCCGCATCTGTTGATCGCGGGCACCACCGGGTCGGGCAAATCGGTCGCCATCAACACCATGATTCTGAGCCTGGTCTACCGGCTGCGACCGGATCAGTGCCGGCTCATCATGGTCGATCCGAAAATGCTCGAACTGTCGGTCTATGACAGCATTCCGCATCTCCTGACGCCGGTCGTGACCGATCCCAAAAAAGCCGTGGTGGCGTTGAAATGGGCGGTGCGCGAGATGGAGGAGCGCTACAAGCGCATGTCCAAGCTCGGCGTGCGCAACATCGATGGCTACAATGCACGGCTGGCGGAAGCCAAGGGCAAGGGCGAAATCCTCTCGCGCACCGTCCACACCGGCTATGATCGCGACAGCGGGGAGGCGATCTACGAGAAGGAAGAGTTCGACCTCGAACCGCTACCCTACATCGTGGTGATCGTCGACGAGATGGCCGATCTGATGATGGTCGCCGGCAAGGACATCGAGGGCGCGATCCAACGCCTGGCGCAGATGGCGCGCGCCGCCGGCATCCACGTTATCCTGGCGACGCAGCGCCCGTCGGTCGACGTCATCACCGGCACCATCAAGGCGAATTTCCCGACCCGCATATCGTTCCAGGTCACCTCCAAGATCGACAGCCGGACGATCCTGGGCGAGCAAGGCGCCGAGCAGCTGCTCGGCCAGGGCGATATGCTGTACATGGCCGGCGGCGGCCGCATCAGCCGCGTCCACGGACCATTCGTCTCGGACGAGGAGGTGGAGAAGGTCGTCCGCCATCTCAAGACCCAGGGCGCGCCACAATATCTCGAGGCGGTCGTGGCCGACGATGGCGAAGAGGGCGAAGACGGCGCCGTGTTCGACGCTTCCGGCATGGGCGCCCCGGAGGCCGGCGACCTCTACAGCCAAGCGGTTCAAATCGTGCTCCGCGACCGCAAGGCGTCAACCAGCTATATACAACGCCGCCTCCAGATCGGCTACAATCGGGCCGCGTCGCTGATGGAGCGGATGGAACAGGAAGGCGTGGTCGGGCAACCCAATCATGCCGGAAAACGCGAAATCCTCATTGGCGGGGACAACGACGAGCGTTAATGAGGGTCATGTGGCAACCGAATCGGGCCGCGAAATCGCCACATGATTCCGCCAGACAAACCCGCGGCGGGCTTGTAGTACCAACAAAAGCGGAGGCGTCGATGCGGACAGCGAACCTGACCGCTTGCCTGGCGGTTTTGCTGTCGAGCATGGCTTTGCTCGCTGAGGCCGCGTCCGCCCAATCGGTCCCGCTGCCGAGACCGTCTCCGACCAAGGGCGCCGGCCCGACCGCAGCCGCCTCCAATGACCCCATTGGTGAGATTCTGCGACCGCCCGGCTCGGTTCCGAACGCATCTCCGGCTCCCTCGGCCACCGTAACGCCCCCGCCGGCGGCACCCGCTGCGACGCCGGGCAACGCCTCGCGCACCCCGCCAGGACCGCCGCCCTCGGACGCCCGCAGCGTGACGGGCACATTGCGGCCGGGCGAGACCACTGCTTTTGACGCCAAGCAGCGAGCACTGGTTGATCGTGTCAGCTTATACCTCTCGGGCATCCAGACGCTGGTCGGTGACTTCGTACAGGTCGGCCCGGACGGCGGCCGCACCGAAGGCCAATTCTACATTCAGAAGCCCGGCAAGATCCGGTTCGAATATAATCCACCCGCCAAGATCGACGTGATCGCCGACGGCCAATCGGTCGTGGTGCGCGATCGCAACCTTGCCACCCAGGACCTCTACCCCTTGTCGCAGACGCCGCTGCGCTTTCTGCTGTCGGACCGCATCGATCTGCTCAAGGACACCAACCTGGTCTCGGTCTCGGCGGACGATGTGTTCGTCACGGTGGTGATCGAAGAAAAACAGGCGCTGGTGGGGACCAATCGCCTGATGCTGATGTTCGGAGCCAAGGACTTTCAGTTGCGGCAATGGACCGTGACCGATCCGCAGGGCTACGATACGACGGTCGCGATCTATAATCTCGACACCAGCAAAAAACCCGACCCCAGCATGTTCAAGATCACCTACGAGCGGACACTGCAGTAGGTTTTGCATCGGAGTGGGTTGGGGATGGTGAAACGCGTCGCGACCCTTTTGG
>Ga0265342_10002636_pt1 | contig 15338 bp, 9 predicted proteins | sample 4CB327metaG_FD_203125 | JGI IMG/M metagenome (GOLD analysis project Ga0265342, IMG submission 203125) | Rhizosphere microbial communities from Carex aquatilis grown in University of Washington, Seatle, WA, United States - 4-CB3-27 metaG | ecosystem: Host-associated > Plants > Roots > Rhizosphere...
GCGCGGCCTGCCAGTGCTTGACGGCGCGCGCGCCTCGACCATCGAGCCACGCGAGCCGCCCCTGATGAACGCCGACGATCGGCGCCACGATCGGAAAGACGCGCACGAAGCGCTGGAGCGCGGCGCACGCGTCGCGCGCCGCGCGCCGCAGCGAGCCGTCGGCGGCGCCGCGCGTGGCGGGCGCCCACAGGCCGAGGTAGACGTCGCACAGCGACGACAGGTGCGGGATCAGCAGGTGCAGGACCGGCGGCAGGCTCCACAGCGACGCGGCCGCGCGGTCTGCTGCGGTGCGCGCCGCCGCGCGATCGCCCGACGCCAGCGCGACCAGCGCCTCGGTCGCGTGCAGCTGGCCGAGCACGGTGGCGTCGATCTTCGACGGGCCGATCGCCGCGGCGCGCGCGCATCCCTCGCGCGCGGCGGCCAGGTTTCCGAGGCGTGCGTGGATGTGAGCCAGCAAGATCCAGGCGTGTTGCTCGGCGTTCTGGTTCCCCTTCATTCCCGAGTCGCGCATCCCCTCGAACGTCGCCTGCGCCGCCTGGAATCGCCCGCTGGCGAGCCGCGCGAGCCCGACGCCGAGCTGCGATTCCTCCCAGCGCCGTCGGTTGCCGACCGCCAGCGCCGCGCGTGCCGCCTGGTCGCCCGCCTCCTCGGCGCGCGACCAGTCACCGACACCCATCCAGTAGAATGTCGCCAGCTGATGGACCCAGGTCTCCGACGATGCGTCGGGCGTCGCCTGCAGCATCTGCGTCGCGCGCGCCAGGTATGATCGCGCGAGCGCGTGCAGCCCCATCACGCCCGCCGTGCCGAAGATGCCGGCGTAGGCGCGCGCCAGCGCGGGCGACGGCCCGGCGAGCTCGCAGAGGTTGAGCAGGCGCACGGCGCCGTAGAGGATCGGGCCGGGGCTCGACGCCATGTAGAAGATCTGCAGCAGCGTCTCGTAGATGCGCGCGCCCTCGGCCAGCGTCTCGGCGCGCGCGCTCGCCGCGCCCAACGTTGTGGCGGCGCCCAACACCCTCGCCGCGCCGACGAAGCGCGACGGGAACAGGCGGTGCGCCACCTGGGTCGCGATCTGTTCGAGCACGCCGTACGCGAGCCGGCCCTTGGTGCGCGGGAACGACAGGTCGAGGTCGTCGAGCGCGCGCAGCAGGCTCTCGCGGCTCTCGTCGAGCGAGGTGAGCGCGAACTTGGCCTCGCCGATCTGCCGCTCCCAGGTCGCGCGCCGCACGGCGGGCGCGGGCCGGGGCGCTTCCGCGTCGAGCGCGAGCGCCGAACGGAAGCGCTGGATCGATTCGCGGTTCGCCGAGCTCGCGAGCGCCTGCTGCCCCGCTTTTTCCAGGTAGTCGATCGCCCGGTCCGCGTCGCCCCCGATCGTGAAGTGGTGCGCGAGCTCCGCCGACAGCAGCTCGATATCGGCCGTGCCGCGGTAGCGCGCTTCCATCGCCCGCCCGGCGCGCAGGTGATTGCGCCGCCGCAGGTCGGTGCCGATGCCCTGGTAGGTGACCTCACGCATCTTGTCGTGCACGAAGCGCAGGCGGCCACCACCGACGTCCTCGAGGATCTCGCGCGTGCACAGCTCGGCGCGCGCTTCGAGGAACGAGCGCTCGTCGATGTCGGCGACGGTTTCCAGCAGCGCGCTGTCGAGCTGGCGCCCGAGCACCGCGGCCATCTGCACGAGCTCGCGCGCGACGGGCGAGAGCCGGCGCAAGCGGCGCTCGACCAGCTCCTGCAACGAGCCGGGCAGCGCCAGCGATTCGAAGGCGCGCGGGTCGGTGCCCTCGGCGGGCGCGACTCGCCAGTGACCGCGCTCGCGATAGAGCAGGTTCTCGCCGACGGCCGCGCGCAGATACTCCGCGACGAAGAACGGGTTGCCCTCGGTTTGCCGCGAGAGGAAGCTCACCAGCGCCGGCGGCGCGGCCTTCATACCGAGCATGCCCGCGACCAGCGAGGTCACCGCCCCCTCGCTGAGCATCGGCAGGCGCAGTGAACGAACGTCGGGCCGCGCAACCAGCGCGCGCACCTCGTCCGTCATCTCCTCGGCCCGGCAGGTCGCGATGAGCAGGATCGGCTTGTCGGCGAGCCAGCCGACCGGCAGCGCCGCGAGCAATGCCATCGACAGATCGTCGGCCCACTGCAGATCGTCGAGGATCAGGCACAGCGGCTTCGCGCGCGCGCACGCGGCCAGCACCTCCATGAGCGCGTCGATCGCGCGCCGGCGCGTCGCCTCACCGGGGATCTCGGTGAGGTGCGCGCGGCGGTCTTTACCACGCAGGACCGCGAGCGATGGTTCGTAGGGAGCGAGGATCGCCGCGCGTTCGCCCAGGAGCTCATCGAACACGGAGTCGTCGGGTGCTTCGCGAGACAGATCGGCCACCGTCTGCAGCAGCGGACGGAACAGGTGGAACGGTGGACCGTGAAGGGGCCCGCCGGCGTTTGTTCCCTCGCCGCGGCCGTCGGTGGGCGCGATCGCCAGTGCGTCGCCCGCGACCACGCGCAGCTTCTGGAGCTGCGCGCGCCGTCCGGCCTCGGCGGCGAGGAAGGTCTTGCCGACGCCGCTCTCGCCGGCGATCACCATGATCGAGCCGGCGCCCGCCGCGGCGTGCGCGGTCGCCTGCTCGAGCGCGGCGAGCGCTTCTTCGCGTCCCACCAGCTCGGGTCGATAGAGGTAGCCGGCGCCGTGCGCGCCGCGCAGCCCGCCGTTACCGTCGGCGCTTCCGCTGGCGCCGGCGCTGGCTCCCGCCGCGCGCTCCGCGACGTCGAAGAGGATCTCGGCGACGTCGTCGGCGTGGCCGATGCGGTCCGACGGGTTCTTCGCCAGCAATTGCAGCACCAGCCGCTCGAGCGGCGCCGGCACGCCCCGCGCGAGCTCCGACGGCGAGAGCGGCCACTGATAGAGGTGCTTGCTCGCGGTCTCGTCGGGCGTGCTCGACGAGAACGGGACCTGGCCGGTCAGCGCCTCGTAAAGCATGCAGCCGAACGCGTAGAGATCGGTGCGCGCGTCGACCGGCTCGGCGCGCACCTGCTCGGGCGCCATGTACGGCACGGTGCCCATGTGCTCGCCGCCGATCTCGAGTAGGGCGCGGCCGATCGCGTCGCGCGACGATGACGCCAGACCGAAGTCGACCAGCACCGGGTTGCCGTCCTCACGCACGAAGACGTTGGCAGGCTTGAGATCGCGGTGAACGATCCCTTCGCCGTGAATGAACGCGAGCGAGCTGCAGATCTTGCTGAACAGCCGCAGCACCTCGTCGAGGCGGCCGTTGGCGGCGCTGGACCGCAGCGCCGCGGGTGCGGGCGCGCGCGCCGGAACGCCGAACGCGCCGCCGCCGCGCGGCGTTTCGATCGCGGTGTCGGCGGTCGGTATCGGTGGATTGGCCGGCTTGCGCGCGTCGGGCCAGGTGCGATCGATCCAGTCGCGCAACGTCGTACCCTCGAGCAGCTCCATCGCGTACCAGGGCAAGCCCTCGGCGATCCCTTGGTCGAGGATGCGTACCACGCCGGGATTCTCGAGGCGGCTCAACGCATGGATCTCGGTGCGGATGCTCGAAAGGTGCGCGCGATTCGCGGTGCGCACCGTCTTGACCGCGGCGGCGCGGCCGTTTTCGGCGTGGACCGCGCGGTAGATGACGCCCATCCCCCCACCGCCGAGCCGACTCACGATTCGGTAGGGCCCGATGGCGTCGACGGTCTGGACGCGGGCGTCTTCCCCGGCGTCAGGCCGACGATCCAACGTTCACCCGCTTCCTGGCCCGAAGGCCACCCCCATCAGACTTCGCGGTCATGCTTCCCGTCGGCGCTGGCTGATTGAACATAGTTAGCAGACGCAGAGGAAACAGGTCAAACATCGTTGTTTCCGCAAATTCCGGCTTGCCGGCCGCCCTGCGAAAAAATCTCGTAGGGGACATGCCGTTTCCATTGTGTTGACGGTCTCTTGTGGCTCGTATCAAATGGACGCGATGCTTTTCTGTCCATTGATCCGGCGGTGGCACCCGGGGGTGGTCATTCTCGTGACCGTCGCCGCCGGTTGCTCGAGCGGCAACCATTCGGCGAGCCCGGTCGACGCCGCCGACGACGTGAGTCACGCCGACGCCGGCGGCAGCGCCGGCGCCGGTGGCAATGCTGGCAGCGACGCGGGCTCGGCCGCCGACACAGCCGCCCCCGGCGACGCGGTGGGGGACAACGGCGGATGCGTGGCGACCAGCGCGGACGATCTGCCCGACGACAACTTCACCGACGAAAACTGCGACGGAATCGACGGCAACGCTGCCGCGGCGGTCTTCGTGGCGGGCTCGGGCAGCGACTCCAACCCCGGCACGATGCAGGCGCCGATGCTGTCGATCAACGCCGCGATCGCGCGCGCGTTCGGCGGCAGCAAGGGCGCGGTGTACGTCTCCGAGGGCACGTACGTGGGACGGGTGATGCTGGCGAACGGCGTATCGATCTACGGTGGCTATTCGGCCGACCACGGCTGGGCGCGCGCGGCGACCTACGTGGCGACCATTCTCGCCAACAGCGACGCCGACGGTCGCGTCAGCGCGGTCGAGGGTATCAACATCGTCGCGCCGACGACGCTCGACCACCTGACGGTCCAGACCGCGGCCACCACCGTTACTGGCGAGTCGAACTATGCGATGTACTGCAACGGTTGCACCGGCGTGACGCTGAAGAACAGCACGCTCACCGCTGGCGCCGCCGGGCCCGGCACGACGGGCGCGAGCGGCATGAAAGGGACCGACGGCGCCAACGGCAGCCCCGGGACCGTTGGATCCTGTGACGGCGCGAATGGGACGGGTGGACCGCCCGGCATGCTGATGTGCGGCACCGTCGACGTCAGCGGCGGCAAGGGCGGCGACGGGGGGCCCGAGGGGTCCAACAACGGACAGATGGGCGATCCGGGCAAGAACGGCAACGCCATGGGCGGACAGTTTGGGTTGGGTTGCAACGCCGGCGCCGCAGCCAGTTGCACTGGCAGCCCTGGTGGGCTCGGAACGCCCGGGGCCGGCGCCATCGGCGGGACCGACGGCACGGGCGGATCGGGTGGAATGCTGATGGCGCTGTTCTGGATGGGGGTCTCGGGCGCCGACGGGCTGATGGGCGCCCATGGACATGGCGGCGGTGGTGGCGGGGGCGGCGGCGGTCAGGGCGGGATGTTCGTGAACGACGGCGGCGGCAATGGCGGCGGCGGCGGCGGTTCGGGCGGCTGCGGCGGCACCCTGGGTAGGGGCGGCGGCCCGGGGGGCGGCTCGTTCGGCCTGTTCCTGGTGAATTCGACCGGCTTCGTGATGAGCGGAAACACGATCACGTCGGGCCACGGCGGGGACGGCGGACCCGGCGGCACCGGCGGGCCTGGCGGCGCGGCCGGAATGGGCGCGTCCGGCGCCACGGCCTGCACCGCCGAGGTCGGTGCCGGAGGCAACGGCGCCAGCGGCAGCGCGGGCGGGCGCGGCGGCCACGGGGGCGGCGGCGCTGGCGGACCGTCGTACGCGGTGTATCGTTTCGGCACGATCGGGGTGCTCACCGGAAACACGCTGGTTGCCGGCCTCGCCGGCGGCGGAGGCCCGTCGCCGGGAATGGCGGGCGTCGCGGGCGTCTCGGCGATGAGCAACTGAGTCGCGCAACCGATTGGTAGTAAAGGAGCGCCCATGACGAATTCGTCCCCGACCCCACCTGCCGGCGCGCCGCCGGCGCTGCCGACCTACGGACCGCCGATCTCGCTCGCGTCGGCGCGCCGGGTGATGGCCGCCGCCGAGACCGAAGCCGACGCCAATGGCTGGCGCATGGTCATCGCGATCGTCGACAGCGGCGGAAATCTGGTGATGCTGCACCGCCAGGATCAATCGAACCTGGGCGCCGTCGAGATCGCGCCACGCAAGGCGGCGGCAGCGGTGAATTTCCGCCGGCCGACCAGAGTGTTCGAGGAGCTGCTCGTCGCGGGCGGCGCCGGCATCCGCATGCTCGCGTTCAGCCCGGAGCTGCTGCCGGTCGAGGGCGGCGTTCCGCTGGTCGACGGCGGGCTGGTCGTCGGCGCGATCGGCGTCTCCGGCATGCAATCGCACCAGGACGGCCAGGTCGCCGCCGCGGGCGCGCGCGTGCTCGCCGGCTGATTCAGCGTTTCGTCGCTCGCGTCTGCTGCTTCTGGTTCTGCTTTTTCGGCGGCGCCGCGCGCAGCGCTTCGATCGTCCTGGCGATGCGGCGAGCGCGCGTCTCCGGCTGCTTGGCGTCGGTCACGTGCTTGACGTGCTCGCGCTTGTGCGCGGGCGAGAGGTCGTGCCAGGCCGCGCCGAGCCGCGCGTCGCGCGCGAGCGCGCGCGCCAGATCGTCGGGGACCACGTCGGTCGGCAGCGGCTGATCGTCGAGCTCGATCGCGACCTCGACGCGATCGCCTTCCTTGGCGCCGGCCGCCGCGAGCGTGGCCTTGTGCACCCCCATGTGAAAGATCCCGCTGTATTTCATCAGCGAGCTGCGAAACGGCGCTCCGTTGACCGTTCCCCGCACGCGCGCACCGTATTTGAGCCCGGCGGCATCGGCTTTCTCCGGCGGCACGACCACGAACTGACCGCCGTGGGGAACGGGCTCCAACTTCGCTTTGAAACGTTCCATTCGAATGGCTCTCCTCTCCTACAATTCACGCCAAATCGTCGCGCCGGTGATCATTGAAGCCGGATTTGGCAAGCGTTGTCCCCATCCTCCGTGATATTTGAAAAGGCGGACGCATGGCTGAGCCAAGGCGGACAAGGGTGGTGGTGCTGGGGGGCGGCCAGGCGGCGTTGACCGCCGCGTTTCAGTTGACCGATCCTGCCAATCCGCGGCATCGCGAATTCGACGTCACCGTCTATCAAATTGGTTGGCGGTTGGGTGGCAAAGGAGCGACCGGCCGCAATACCGACCCCGGTTTTCACGGCCGCATCGAGGAGCACGGGTTCCACAACTGGTTTGGTTTTTACGACAACAGTTTCCGCCAAATCCAGGATTGTTATGCGGAATTGGGCCGCGTGCCGGGAACGCCGCTCGCCACCTGGCAAGAGGCGTTCGTCCCCGGTCACGAGTTCGTTTTCGTCGAGACCTTCAACGGCCGCCAGAGCGAGTGGTTGCTGCGCGCCCCGCCCAACGATGAGACCCCGGGCGTTGGCCGCGGCTTTCTCCCGCTCTGGGAGTACGTGCTCATGTTCGTCGAGGCGCTGTACGATCATTTCCACGCGCCTCCGCCTGACACCGCCACCGTGCGCGCTCCGACCACTGCGCGCCTGCACCTGACGCTGGCGCGGCACCTGGCGCGCATGATGAGCCGCCAGCCGATCGAGGAGCGCGCGCTCCGTCACGGCGTCTCGCCCGCGCGTCCGTTCGCGGCGCTGGAGAAGATGCCGCGTGCTGTGCGCCACCTGATCCCGAGCGGCGTCGTTCGCTGGAGCGAAGAGAAGATTGGGCAGCTCTTGGTGCGGGTGTTGCGCTTGTTTGCCACCGCGCTCTGGCCTCACGTCAAGGAGCACGTCAACAACGACGACGTGCGCCGAGGCTGGATCCTCAGCAACTTCGCCTACGGTTGCATCGTCGGGATCATCTCCGACGATCTGCCGCGGCGTGGGCTCGACGCGATCAACAATCAAGACTTCCGACCCTGGCTCGCAAAGTACGCTTTTCCCGACGGCGATCTGATGATGAATTCGCCGGTCGTCCGCTCGGTCTACGACTCGTCGTTTTCTTACGAGAACGGCGATACGACGATCCCGCCCGGCGAGACGTTTCCGCCCGCGGCCAAGTACGAAGCGGGCACGGTGTTGCGCGGGATCATTCGCGGTCTGTTCACCTATCGGGGCGCGCTGACCTATCGATTCGCCGCTGGCACCGGCGACAGCTGCTACGTGCCGATGTATCAGGTGCTCAAGCGGCGGGGCGTGAAGTTCAAGTTCTTCCACCGGGTCGTCGAGCTGCATCCGGGCGCGGGGCCCGGCCATCCGATTGACCGCATCACCATCGCGCGCCAGGTCGATCTGCGCGCGCCGGCGGGCCAGACCGCAGAATACGATCCGTTGATCGCCATCAAGGATTTGCCGTGCTGGCCGCACCGCCCGCGCTTCGAGCAGCTGGTCGACGGTGAGGCGCTGGCCCGTGACTGGAAAGACCTGGAGGATCCGCCGGGCGATTTTCGCGACGCCGGCGTCGAGGAGCTGCAGCTGGGGCGCGACTTCGACAAGGTCGTGCTGGGCATCCCCGTCGGCGCCCACCACGCGATCTGCGCGCCGCTGGTGGCGCAGAGCGGGCGCTGGCGCCAGATGATCGAGCGCGTGAAGACGGTGCGCACGCAGGCGTTACAGACCTGGGCAGAGTGCTCGGCTGCCGGGCTCGGCTGGGCGCTGCCCGGGCAAGACATCGCTTCGGTGCTGTGGGAGTACGATCGCGAGAGCCTGCTCAACGTCTGGGGCGATCTCAGCGAGGTCGCCAAGTGGGAAGGCTGGCCCGCCAACGAGACGCCGGGCAACATCGCCTACTTCTGCGGGCCGATGCGCGACGATCCGCCGCCGGCCGCCGGCGAAGCGCCGCGCGCCCGTCCGACGGCGGCCAGCGAGAAGGACAAAGTGCGGCAGGCGGTGCTCAACTTGCTCTGCAACGGCGTCGACCTCATGTGGAAGAACGCATGCCAGCAGGTCTCCGGCCAGCGCGCGTTCCGCTGGGAGCTGCTGGTCGACCGCCGCCCGGACGCGCCGCCCGCCGGCGAGGCGCGTGTCGACGCGCAGTACTTCCGCGCCAACGTCTCGGACAGCGAGCGTTTCGTGCTGTCGGTGCCCGGCAGCAGCCAGTTCCGCTTGCCGGCGAACAATGCCACCGAGTTCTCGAACCTCTACCTCGCGGGCGACTGGACCCAGTGCACGATCAACGCCGGTTGTATGGAGGCGGCGACGATCTCGGGGATGTTGTGCAGTGAGGCGATCTGCGGGTATCCGTTGCGGTATCAGATCTCGGGCGTGGATTTCTGACGGCTGGGCAGACGGGGGAGGGGACCGGAAGGATCAGTGCTCGTTGGCCTCCAGCACGCGCAGCACGTTCCCGCCCAAGATCTTCTCCACATCGCCGGGCGCCATTCCCCGCGCCCGCAGCGCCGCGGTGATCGCCGGCAGCTTTCCGACGTTCTCGACGCCAACCGGCAGCGCGGGCATGCCGTCGAAGTCGCTGCCCAGGCAGACGTGGTCGACGCCCGCGACCTTGACCATGTGCTCGATATGGTCGATGAGCCGCGACAGCGGTACGCGCGGCGTGAGGCGCGCACCATCGGCGCGCACCTGGCGCCAGGCGGCCAGTCGGTCGGCGGGGCGCGGCTTGGCCCAGATCGCCGACTCGCGCTCATGGAAGGCCTCGTCGAGAAACGACGCGCCGAAGTTCACGCAGGCGGCGCCGCCGTTCTGCGCGACCGCCTTGAGCATGGCGTCGGTCATGTTGCGCGGGACGTTGGTCAGCGCGCGCGATGACGAGTGCGACGCCAGCACCGGCTTGCGCGTCGCGCGGATCGCGTCCCAGAACGTCGGGTCCGATACGTGCGAGATGTCGACGATGACGCCGAGGCGGTTCATCTGAACGATGACGTCGCGCCCGAACGGCGTCAGGCCGCGCACGTCGCTGTCATCGCCCGACGAGCCGCCGATGTCGTTGCCGTTCGACCAGGTCAGCGTCATGTAGCGCGCGCCGCGGTCCGCGAGCGCGCGCAGGTGATCGAGCTGCGTCGCCGGATCGCCGGGGCCGAGCACGTGACCGCCCTCGACGCCGATGAGCGCGCTCAGGATCCCGGCCGCCGCATTGGCCCGTACCTCGGCCGCCGTGCGCGCCACGCGCATGCGCTGTGGGTTGGCGCGCGCGACGCGTTCGACCGCGTCGATCTGGCGCAGCGCCTCGCCGTAGAACTCGGCCGGCTTGAACGCTTTGGGGAAGACGAAGATCGAGAAAAACTCCGCGTCGAGGCCCCCCGCGGCGACCTTGGGCAGGTCGAGGTCGAGATCCGGCTGCGACCGCGCGATGTCCATGCCGAAGTAGGTAAAGGCCTGGGTGGTGTCTGCGTGGGTGTCGATGACGATCGCCCGCCGGTGGAGATCGGCGTCGTTGGGCGCGGGCGCCGGCGAGGCCGCGGGTGGGGAGGCTGGCGACGCGGGCGCGGACGCCGCCTCGGCCGGGGCAGGCGCGGGCGGGGTTGGCGCGGCCGGCGTCGACTGGGCCACCAGCAGCAGCGCACCCGCGAGCACCGAGCCCATCCCCTTGAGCGCCCTCGTCCGAAGCAGAAGAAAATGCGACTTGATCATGAGCGCTCCGAAGGTATCGCAGCCCGCGCTCATTTGCGCGGTTTCGCCGCCGATCGTAAAAGGGTCGACCATGAAGCTGCAACGAAGAGGCTTTCTCTCGGGCACGCTCGCCGCCACCGGCGCCGCTCTCGGGTTGCGCGGCCGCGCGCTCGCCGCCAACCCGCCGTCCGGCGCTGCGCCGGCTTCCGCCACCGCACCCACCGGCGCGCGCACCTCCGACCTCGCGTCCTGGAGGGAGGTGCGCGACCAGTTCCCGCTCACGCGCGAGCGGATCAACCTGGCGCTGATGCTGCTGACATCGCATCCGCGCCCGGTGCGCGACGCGATCGATCGCCACCGTCGCGGCTTCGACGACGATCCCGTGACCTATTTCCACGAGAACGTCGAGCGCTGCGAGCGCGCGCTCCGCGAGTCGGCAGCGGCGTACATGGGCGTGCAAGCCGACGAGGTCGCGATCACCGGCAACACCACGACCGGTCTCGCGATGCTCTACGGCGGCCTGCCGCTCGCGCGCGGTCAGGAGATCGTCGCCACCACGCACGATCACTACGTCACCTACGAGTCGCTGCGCCTGCGTTCGGTACACAGCGGGACGCCTTTTCGCAAGGTCGCGCTCTACGCCACGCCCGAGACCGCCACCGAGGAGGAGATCGTCTCGAACCTGGTCAAGGGCATCGGCCCGCGCACGCGCGCGGTCGCGGTGACCTGGGTCCATTCCTCGACCGGCGTGAAGCTCCCTATCCGGCGCATGGCCGACGCGCTCGCCGGCGTGAACAAGAAGCGCCGCGAGGCCGACCGCGTGCTCCTGTGCGTGGATGGCGTGCACGGGTTCGGCGTCGAGAGCGAGACCATGGCCGACCTCGGCTGCGACTTCTTCGTCGCCGGCTGTCACAAGTGGATCTTCGGCCCGCGCGGCACCGGCCTAGTGTGGGGCCGCGCCGACGCGTGGAAGGGGCACGCCGGCCTGATCCCGACGTTCGACTGGGGCGCGTTCGAGCTGTGGATGAAGGGCCAGCCGCCGGATTCGCTGCCGCCGGGGCCACGGACCACGCCGGGCGGCTTTCAATCGTTTGAGCACCGCTGGTCGCTGCCCGAGGCGTTCGCGTTTCACCAGCAGCTCGGGCGCGCACGGGTCACCGCCCGCATCCACGAGCTCGCGACCCGCTGCAAGGATGGCCTGGCCGCGATCCCCTCGGTCAAGCTGCGCACGCCGCGGGCGGCGTCGCTCTCCGCCGGGCTGGTGTGCTTCGAGGTCGCGGGCAAGGAGCCAAAGACGGTGGTCGACCATCTGGCGACGCGCAAGATCGTCGCGAGCACGACACCCTATGCGACGTCGTTCGCGCGTTTTTCGCCGAGCCTGCTCAACACGCCGGAAGAGGTCGACCGCGCCGTCGCCGAGGTGAAAGCGCTGGCCGGCTGACTTCCCGCCGTCAGATCGTGCCGCGCAGGCGCGACCACCAGTAGCCGATCCATTCGTGCAGCGCGTAGTCGGCGCGCACGAAGCCCCCGGCGTGAGGCACCAGATCGCCGGCGCTCCACTCCGAGGTGGAGTGCGCGTAGTCGGTCGCAGCTGCGATCGGGTTCAGCCCCTGCTTGCGGCACAGCGCGAGCGCGCGGCGCATGTGCGCCGCCGAGGTCACCAGTAGAAACGGATCCTTGCCGACCAGAGGCGGCAGCAGTGCCGCCTCGTCGGAGGTGTCGTTGGAGCGCGCCTCCAGCGTGATGCGCTCGCGCGGCACCCCCATGATCACCGCGGTCTCGGCCAGCGCCTCGCCCTGACCCACGCCGTCGGAGACGATCAACCGCGCCGACGGTAACATGCGCGCGAGGCGCACCGCCTCGGTCAGCCGCGAGATGCCGTTGTCGCTGAGTCGATCGTTGGGCGGGAGCGTGGTGTCGGTGCGAAAGCCGGAGCCGAGCACGACGATCGCGACCGGCGCCGGCGTCATCGCTGCCAGCGCCTCCGCACTGAGCGGCCGGTACGGGCGCTCGAGCGGCGGGATCAGCACACCGGAGAGGAGGTCGTAGCCGGCAATCAGAAAGATCACCAGCGACAGCGAAGAGAGAATACGCCCGAGCCGCTGGCGCTGGGTGAACCACAGCAGCAGCAGGCCGCCGATCAGCAGCACGAGCGCGATGGGGAAGGGCAGCAGGCAGGCCGAGATCAGCTTCTTCAGCGCCATGCGTCCATTCTATTCGGACGGGCGCACCGGCTGCGGCGCTTTCTGAGGGCCGTCGCCCTTGACCATCCGGTCGATGAAGTAGAGCAGCACGACGGTGATCGCGATCGACGTGATCACGACGTAGCCCAGGGTATCGTAGCGTTCGAGCCTGCCGCTCTCGGTCCGCACGACAATCAGGCCCGCCACCGCTGCCGCGACGCCTCCCGCGAGCTGCTGGAGAGATGAATTCACCGCCATGAAGCCGCCGCGGTGGGCGGCGTCGGGGACCGCCGACATCAGCGCGCTCGCCGAGATCATGCGCGACGTGATGCCGATGAACAGCACTGCGTTCACCACGATTACCGTGACGATCGGGCTCACCCCGAGGTGCGTATAGATGAAGATCATCACCACCGCGATCGCCGAGCCAACACAGAAGAGCGGAAACTTGCCGATGGTGTCGCTGAGCTTGCCGGCGAGCGGACCGGCGACGACCGCGCACAGGCCGGTGAAGAGGTAGATGATCTTCAATTTATCCATCGGGATGCCGACGTTGTTGACGGTGAAGGCGGTGCCGAAGGGCATCAGCATGAAGCCACCGGTCACCAGCAGCGTGGTGGTTCCAAATGCGCGCAGGTAGCGGGTGTTCGACACGGTCTTGAGCAAGTGTCCGAAGGCGCCGCCCTCGGGGCGCTGCAGCTTGAGGTGCGCGTCGATCGGTTTCATGTAGATCGCGATGAGCACGCCGGCGACCGTCGAGAACGACACGATCATCAGGAATGGCGCGTGCCAACCCCAGAGGTCGGAGAGATAAAGGCCGAGCGGCAGCCCCAGGACCTGGCTCGCGGCGAACGAAGTCTGCACCACGCCCATCACCCGGCCGCGTTGACTGAACGGGAACAGGTCGGCGACGATCGCGAACGAGATCGATCCTATTACGCCGCCGAACACGCCGGTCACCATGCGCGCGAAGAGCAGGAAGTGGTACGTGGGCGCGAGGCCGCAGAGCAGGGTGCCGACGAGAAAGCCGCTGTAGAAGAACATCAGCAGCTTCTTCCGGTCGAAGCGGTCGGCGAACCCGGCCGCGAGGAAGCCCGAGATGCCGGCGCTGAACGCGTAGACCGACACGACGAGCCCGAAGCGCGAGGCCGAGATGTGCAGGTCGCGCATCAGCAGCGCGCCCAGCGGCGACAGGATCATGAAATCGAGGACGATCGTGAACTGGAGAAAAGCCAGGATCGCAACGATGACCTTCTGATACGGCGTGAACGCCGGAGCCGCGGCGGGCGCTGCGGCCGGGGCCGCGGCGAGAGCCGGCGAGGACGATGGAGGAACCGAAGTGCTTGTTGACGACATGTATGAAATGCCCTTGCGTGTTTCAGGGAGCGAGCGCCTCGAGCACCAAGCTCAAGGTGCGGTTGAGAATCTTCCCGTCGAGCGTGAACGGGCCGGACCCGGGCAGGCCGCGACCGTGCATGTGAAATTTCACCAGCTGATAGAGCGGCGCGAACGCAATCGCCCAGTAGACCTCGACCGGCACACGGACCAGCTCGCCGCGGCCGATGCTGTTCTCGACGAACGTGCGCATGACGGAGGTGAAGGGGTTCTTGCGCGCGCTCTCACGCGCGTAGAAGGGGGAGTAGCGGATCTGCTCCATGAAGTGCATCCGCTTGGGGTTGGCCAGGCAGTAGCGCGCGCGGTTGAACCACTGCACGCGCAGCCCCTCGGCGAACGACATCTCGGGGTTGAAGCCCGCGAGCGTCTCCTCCGCCATCCTGGTCTGCTCTCCGCGAAAAAGGCTGACGATTAGGTCGTCGCGGCTCTTGAAGTAGATGTAGATGGTCGCCGGCGACACGCCCGCCGCCTTGGCGAGCTTCTGCATGCTGAGCCCGTCGAAGCCGTGCGCGACGATCATGTCGAGCGCCTGCTCGCGGATGGCGTGCTCCTTCTCGGGGTCTCGGACGCGCATGCTCGAGGTTCATAAATAAACGAACGTTCACTTTTGCGCAAGCGACAAGTCCGTGACGGCCCGGTGCGTGGCGCGTCGGCCGGCCATCCGCGCGAAAGGAGACGAAAAAGTGGTGAAAGGTTCGGCGCGCCGCCCGTTCTGAACGCATGAACCGATTTCGGGTCACGTTCGGGCTGGCGGTGGTCGCCTTTGTCGGGTCACGCACCAGCGCGCACGCAGCGGACGCGCCATTCACATTCGATGCGCGGGAGCCCGATCCGACCTGGGAAGTCGATAGCTCGATCTGGGGAGAGAGCTACTCGATTCAATCCCCTCAGTCGCAGGAGGGCGGCAATCAGGAAGGAGTGAGTCTTGCCATGACCCAGTTCCTGGCGCCCTTGCGCGACGATGGGTCACCGTACTCGCTGCGCCCGTATCTGCAGCGGACGAGCTCCCTGTCGGTGTCGACGACCGCGGGGCATTTCTCGACCCACAACCCTTTTGGAGGACAGGACCGCACGTGGACCTCGGGCGGCATCGGAGGGGGGCTGGCCATCTATCTCAAGCGCTGGTTCGTACTGACGGCCAATCTCGGGTACGAGTACGGCGTCCTGCACGACGTCGATATCAGTCAGAGCACCCACACCCTGTCCGGTGGCGCCGGCGTCGGCTTTCGTGCGCGTGACTGGCTTGCCATCGTCAACTATGACCTCGATACGTCTCACTCGTCTGGATCGTCCTGGGCGTCTCCCCGAAAGTACACGTCACTCACGTTGTTCGGCGCGATCGCGCGGCGGTTCACCATCAGCCTCTCCGGCAACACCGTTCCCGCTGGCGGTGGCGGACGGCTTGGCGTCGAATACTACCCGTCGCCCGGGATCGGAATTTTTGGCAGCGGCTCGGCGAGTACGGGACGCCTGTACCAGAGCCCCATGACGCTGACAAGCT
>Ga0265342_10002638_pt1 | contig 15331 bp, 11 predicted proteins | sample 4CB327metaG_FD_203125 | JGI IMG/M metagenome (GOLD analysis project Ga0265342, IMG submission 203125) | Rhizosphere microbial communities from Carex aquatilis grown in University of Washington, Seatle, WA, United States - 4-CB3-27 metaG | ecosystem: Host-associated > Plants > Roots >...
GCTAGCTTGGCCATGTCGCCGCCGCCCGAGCCATCGATTCCGGCGCCGCCGAGGCTCTTCGCGACCGCATGCCCCGAGACTCCGCCGTAGAGGGCGAAGTCGACTAAGGCGCTCTTGGAGATATGGGAGAGCTTGTTCTCCAGGGCGGGAAGGTCGATGACCGGAGGCAGCGAAGTGCAGGGCATGTCGATGACCGTCGTCACCCCCCCCCGCGCCGCCTCGGAGCTGCCATGGAGGAAGTCCTCGCGCGATGTGAAGCCCGGCTCGTCGAAGTGCACGTGAGGGTCGATCGCGCCGGGAAAGACGAGGAGGCCCGAGGCGTCGATCTCCTCCTCGCCCTGGAGAGGCGGCAGGCTCTCGGCTATCTCGGCGATGCGCTCGTCCCTGACGCGGATCGATGCGCGACGGTAGTCGCTCTCGCCGGGAAGGGCGAGGAGGCCGTTCTTCACGATCATGGGCGGACTCCTTGGACATAGTCGAGGGCTTTTTCCGGAGTCATCGGAATGTCGTACATCCTGGGCGAAGCCTGTGTTGACTTGGGGGCTTCGCCCGCCGAGCTTGCGCTCGGCGCGACAGGAGGGGAATCGGAGGCTTCGCCCGGGGCCGCGCCGCGGGCCGCGCGGAGCGCGTCCAGGACGGCGAAGTAGCCGGCTATGCCGTAGAGGAAGGGCGGCTCGCCGATAGCCTTGGATCGCATCACCGCCTTGGAATTGGGCGCGTCCGGGAGGAATTCGACCTTCATCCTCTTGGGAAGGAAGCGGATGTCGGGGAGCTTGTAGGTCGAGAGGGTGTCGGAGAGGAGCTTGCCCGTATCGTCGTAGCGCAAGTCCTCGAGCGTCGCCCAGCCGAGGCCTTGGGCGAAGGCTCCCTCGACCTGCCCGAGATCGACGTCGGGGTCGATGCTCTCGCCGACGTCGTGCACTATCCAGGCATCATCGAAGCGGTAGGTCCCGCGAAGGACGTCGAGTGTCGCCGAAACCGCGGCGCATCCGTACACGTGATAGGCGAAGGGGCTCCCCCTCTCGGCGGCGTCGTCGTAGACGAGGTCGGGCGTCGAGTAGAAGCCGTGGGCCGAGAGGTCGACTCGCTCCCTATAGGTCGCGGCGACGAGCTTCTTCCAGTCGAGCTCGGTAGCTACGCCCTTTCGGAGGACGATGCCGCCCTCGATAGTAAGCTCGCCGCTCTCGGCGCCGAGGAGATGCGCGGCTACGCCCAGGAGGCGCGCCGCTACACTTAGGAGGCGGCCGCGTATCTCCTCGCAGGCCGCGAGGGCGGCCATGCCGTTGATATCCGAGCCCGTGCTCGCCGCCGTGGGGACAGTGTTGGCCACGGTCCTCGTGCTCGTGCTCTCGACGCGCACGAGCTCGTCGGGAATGCCCAATGTCCTCGCGACGACGACCTGGATCTTGCGCCCCACTTGCTGCCCCATCTCGATCGCCCCGGTGGAGGCCAGGACGGAGCCGTCCTGGTAGACGTGGACGAGGGCCCCGCCCTGGTTCATGAAGAGGGTCGTGAAGGAAACGCCGAAGCAGATCGGGATGATGGCTGCGCCGCGCTTCTCGAGGCGATGGGATGCGTTGAACGACTCTATATCGGCCCTCAGGGCCTTCCAGTCGGAGAGCTCGAGGAGGCGATCGAACGTGCGCGATGCCCGGCAGCGCTCGGCCTTCTGCCCGAAGTGGAAGAGATCGCCCTCGGCGAGGAGGTTCTTGCGCTGCAGCTCGGCGGGGTCCCAGCCGCCCGCCCTCGCCGCGGCCTCGATCGCCGCCTCGATGACGAAGACGCCCTGGGGCCCGCCGAAGCCGCGGAAGGCGGTGAAGGGCGGCAGGTTAGTCTTGCACATGTGGCCCGTCACGCGGACGCTCGGGATGCCGTAGGCGTTGGCCGCGTGGAAGAGGGTGCGCGCGAGGATGCCCGGCGAGAGGTCGCAGCAGGCGCCCGAGTTCTGGTAGTAATCCGCCTCGAAGGCGAGGATCTTCCCCTCAGCGTCGAGAGCGAGCCGGTAGTCGCTCGAATAGGGGTGGCGCTTGCCCGTCCAGTTCATGTCCTCGCGGCGCTTCAGGTAGACCTTGACGCTCTTGCCCGTGAGCGCGGCGCCGAGGGCCGCGAGGGAAGCCCAGAGGGCCGCTTGGTCCTCCTTGCCGCCGAAGCCTCCGCCCAGGCGCCTGGCCTCCACCTCGACGTCGCGCATCGCGATGCCGAGGGTCCGGGCCACGGCCTTCTGCACGCCCGTCGGCGACTGCGAGCTGGAGATCACGAACATGCGTCCGCCCTCGCGCGGCTCGGCTATCGCCCCTTGAGTCTCGAGGTAGACGTGCTCCTGGCCGGCGGAGTCGACGCGGCCCGAGACTGCGAGCGCGCATCGCGCGAAGGCGGCGGCCGGGTCGCCCGACTTGATCGTTCTCGACGGGAGGATGAAGAGGCCCGCCGCGGCGGCCTCGCGCGGGTCGAAGATAGCCGGGAGCTCTTCGTAGTCGACCTTGACGAGGGCCGCCGCCTTTCGCGCGAGGCTCGCAGAGGAGGCCAGGACGAGGGCCAGGGGCTCACCCCTGTAGGACCATTCGTCGGAGGCGAGGAGGCTCTCGTCCGGGATGATTCCTCCGATCTGGTTCTCGCCCGGTATGTCCGCGGCGGTTATCACGCGGACGGAGGCGTCGAGGTCCAGCGCGGCGGCCGCGTCCATCGAGCGCAGGGCGCCGCGGGCGCAGGGGGCTGGCAGGCTTACCCCGTGCAGGAGGCCGGCGGCGGTGGGCAGGTCGTCGATATAGCGCGTCGCGCCGGATACGTTGAGCGCCGACTCCAAGGTAGGCTTCAAGCGATGGCCTCCTCGACTCCCGAGCCCGGGAAGAGCACGATGAAGTGGGCGAGGACGAGGCGCTCGAGGACGCGCCGCCTGTAGTCCGCGCTCCCGCGCACGTCGCCGATCGGGGATATCTCGGAGGCGGCGATGCGCGCGGCCTCGATGGCGGTCTCGGCGCCGATAGCCCTGCCCCGGAGATAGGCCGAAGCCTTCGCGAGGAGGAGGGGCACCGGGGCGACGCCGCCCGCGGAGACGCGGGCTCGCGCGATGCGCCGGCCGCCCTCCTCGAGCTCGATGAGGGCGGCGCTGTTGACCGCCGCGATGTCCAGGCGCGCGCGCTTGGACGCTTTCTCGAAGTTGAAGAGCCCGATCGGCTTCGAAGCGGGGAGGAGGATCGTCGATATGATCTCGTCTCCCGACAGGTCGAGCTTCTTGTAGCCGAGGAAGAGCCGCTCGAGGGCCAATTCGCGGCTGCCGGATGGGCCTTCGACGCGGACGAGGGCCCCGAGGGCGATGAGCATCGAGCTGAGGTCGCCGACCGGCGAGGCGTTGGCTATGTTGCCGCCCAAGGTGGCCCGCTCGCGCACGAGGGGGCTGGCCAGGATAGCTTCGAAGGAGCCGATGCCGGGCACGAGCTCGAGGACGGCGGGGCTCGAGAAGAATTCGCTCCAGCTCACCGCCGCTCCGATCGCGAGGGCTTCTCCTTCGCGCCGTATGCGCTTGAGCTCGGGCTCCCTGTCCAGGAGCCTATAGGAGGCGATCGAGGATTCGTCGGGCTCGGGGTTGCGCACGAGGAAATCGGAGCCGCCACCCAGGGCTAGCGACCCCGCTCGCGCGGTCGGCGACGTCGGGGCCTTCGCAGCGGCGCCCGGGCTTTCATCGCGCGCTTCGATCCCGGGGAATTCCCCTCGAGCGAAGGCAGCGCAGGAAGCCGGGAGCACGCCGGCCGACACGAGGGCATCGAGCCGCGCAAAGGCCTCCGAGGGCAAGCCCGAGAACTCCTCGACCAGCCGCCCGGCCGCGCGCTTGATGGCGCCGTAGCCCGTGCAGCGGCAGAGATTGCCTTCGACCGCCGAGAAGGCTCCCTCGACCGTGAGGGGAGAGCCGTTCAGGAGGTAGGCGCTGAGGGAGATCACGAAGCCGGGGGAGCAGAAGCCGCACTGGCTCCCGTTGGCTTCGGCTATCGCGCGCATCACCGGCGTGAGCCGGGGATAGGCCTCGCCCCGCGACGGCTTGCCCGCCCGAGCCCCCGAAGGGGCAAGGCCCTCGATAGTCACGAGGTGCCTGCCCTCGAGCTCGCCGAGGACGAGGAGGCAGGAGGGCAGGGCCCGGTACGAGAATGCCCCGTCTCTTCGCTCGCCCAGAAGCACGGCGCAGGCGCCGCAATCGCCCTCGCGGCAACCTTCCTTGGTGCCGGTGAGGCCCAGATCGCGCCGGATGTAGTCGAGGGCCGGATCGAGGGCCCATGCCTCGACGTCGACTGGGCCGTCGTTCGCCAGGAATCGCATGCGCGCCTTCATGATCCGCATCCGTTGGCGAGGAAATCGGAGTGGGTCGCGTCGGCGCAGCGATCCCAGTGCGCCCGTAGGAGGCGCACGGCGTTCTTCCTGTTCCCGCCTTCCAGCGCAAGGGCTATCGCGTCGTGCTCCGCGGCCGATTCCGCGACGAGCTTCTCGTCCTGCATGAAGGCGTATTCGTAGCGCAAGAGTATGCGCTTCAGGTCGGAGAGGATGCGCATCAGATGCAGGTTGCCGTTGCCCTCGACGAGGGTCTCGTGCCAGGCCGAGTCGAGCTCGATCCTGCGGAGGGGGTCGGAACCCTCCTCCTTTAGCGACTGCCCCAGCTCCTTCAGCCTCTGCAGCTTCTCGGAGCAGGGAAGGCGGCCCGAATCGAGGGCCGAGCATTCCAGGAGCCTCACGAGCGGATAGACTTCCAGTATCTCGGATTCCTGGAGGCGCTTGACCGAAAAGCCCATGTGCTTCTGCGCGGAGATGAAGCCTTCGCGCTCGAGGCGAAGCAGGGCTTCCCGGACGGGAGTCCTGCTAACGCCGAGCTCCTCCGCGAGTTCGGTGTCCCTGAGTCTCTGTCCCGGCGCGTAGCGGCCGCGGACTATCTGGCCGAGCAATTCCTGGTGGACGTCGGCGCTGAGTCTCTCCCGTACTATCATTATGGAATACTGTATTTTGTATACAAAGAGCCGTCAAGCTGCAGGACAAAAAAAAGAGCTTTTTTGGCGATTCTCGCCGTTTATCTTATAAAAGAACTCAGGCTTTGACCATCGTGTTTTCGATAGGTATACATAGATGGTAGATTGATGGAAGCTATGGCGGGAGGGAGATATATGAAGAAAGCGTTTATCGCCCTCTTGGTCGCATGCCTCTCATGCGCCGCCTTAGCCGCAGATACGGATCTGATCACGAGCGCGGGCATCGGTTTCAGCGTGAGCCCCTATTCCCACGTCGAAAAAGCCACGACGGAAGCGAATACCTCGAAGAGCACGGAAAAAACCTTGCTGTTCGGCGGCTTCGCCTATTTCGACGCCACCTACGCGCAGCTGTCCTTCGGCTTCGTCAGGAGCGACGCGAACGCTTCCTATAAAGTCACCGATGACTTGGGAATCATGGGCGGCGCCATCGACGCGAGTTACGCCGACTACCCCGTCGCGACCTGTCTCTCCTTCGGCCTCCTCTGCAAATACCCCTTCGACATGGACGGCTTCTTCATCTTCCCCATCCTCGGCTTCGAGTACGATCTGAACCTCAGCTACAAGGACGCCGAAGGCAAGGACCTGAAAGCGGATATGACCGATGACCAGAAGGCTAACCTCAACATGTTCTGGATCAAGGCGGGGCTGGGGCTCGATATTCCCATCGCGGGGAAAATCTACCTGCGCCCGGAAGTCCTGGCCAGCTACAAGCTCCGTTCGAAGAGCGACAAGGATGCGATCGATACCTATACGGCCGACGGCGCCAAAGACGTTTCCGTCACGACGGTCAAAGTGGATATCGGCCTCTTGCTGGGATACAAGCTAAAATAGCCGTCGGGCCGGCGGCGGGTCCGACATGCTCAATAAAACCTGTATTTGATGGATATTTGCTTCATTGCGCGTAACTTCGGTTGTATTATGCGATTATATATCGAGACCTGCGCTATTAATAATCCGGAGAGCATAAATGAAAATACGGGACGTCGACGATGCAAAAACAAAGAATGATTATATAGTTTTTCGCCGTTGCCTGTACAAAGGCGACTCCGGCTACGTGTGCACCGCGGAGTTCGTCGTCGAGATGTTCCTGAACGGGAGCACGGCATTCGCGCGATCATGCTTTGTCAGGCCGATCATGGCCTACGGCGATCGCGTCGTAGCCGAATGCATGCTGATCCACAATCCCCGATTGCCGTTGATGCAGGTTGCCTTCTTCGAGGCGGAGCCGAATCAGCAGGAGGCGGTGGACCTCTTGCTTGAGGAAGCTAGAAAAGAAGCGATCAGGCTCGGGGTGGAAAGAATAATCGTCGGGCTGAACGGGCACATCAGCTACGGCGTCGGGATCCTGGTCGAGGGATTCCAAAAGGCGACATTCGACAGTCTATACAACAAGCCCTACTACAAGGGCTATTTCTCCTGCCTGGCCGAGCATGAAAGCCTGACCGCCTATCGCGGTGCGATTGCCGATGTTCAAAAATATTTCTCGAGCAGGGATGGCGGCATAACCGTGCGCCGGGCGAATTTCGGGCAATTTCGTAAGGAGATGGAACTATTCAGGAATCTGTGCGACAGGACGATCGGTACGACGCATCTGTATTTCCCGACTGAAGAATCCCATTTTTATGAACTTATGAAGGACATGCTGCCCTTTTTACGCGAGGAGAATATCCTCTTCGCCGAAAGCTACGGAACGCCGGTCGGATTCCTCTTCTGGCATCCGGATTACAATATGGTCTTGCACGGCGGCCGCAGTTACGGCATAGCGGGAATCGGCTTGAATTACCTCCTGAAACGCCGGGCCATCGATACCGTCAAGGTAAATGCGATCGGCGTGCTTCGCGAGTTTCGGGGATCGTGCGCGCTCGCGCTCATCGCGGAAATGAATCGCTACGTTAAAGGCAAATATTGTTTCGTCGAAACCAATTTCGTCTGGGACAATAACGTCGAGTCGTCCAAGCTCACCAGCCATCTATTGGGCGACGGCTGCAGAAGATACGAAGTGTACGCCGAAGAAGTGACAAGGCTATGATCGAGTCGTTCGTCAGCGCGACTGACATACCGCGCGAATGGGATGATGCTATCGGAGACAATATCTATCTCAAGAGGGACTTCCTGTCGTTCATGGAACGCGTGAATGCCTGCCGGCAGCGATATTACATGATCCGAGGCAATGGCGATCCCGACACGGTATTCGTGACCTACGTGCTCGGCGGCTATAACCTCGCCATGTTCACGCGCTTCAGATTGCTCGTGGAAATGACTTTCGTGTACGTACCGCTGTCGGTAACGCGTCCGGGGATAGCCTTTGGCGAACGCCTGGGCGAAGCCCTCGACTTCATCAAGAAGATCAAGGGCTACAAGATCATCCTCAATCTGGGCAAGTATCCGTTCCCGGGTTTCGCGAGGGGATACACCTGCCCCAAGTGCATCCTCGCGATCGCCTGGCGAGCATTCGACGAATACCTCGGCAGCCTGAGAAGCGGATATCGGCACCGATGCTTGAAGGCGATACGGAAGTCGGAATCGCTGCGAATGCGCTTTCTCTCGGACGGAGGCGAATTCAACGATCAGATGTATAGCCTGTACTTGCAAGTCTACGACCACTCCGAGACCAAGATCGAAAAGCTGAGCAAGGGTTTTTTCGAGGGAAGGTTCTTCCGGATATTCGTCCTCGAAAGGGATTCGAGGGCGCATGGATTCGTCCAGCTCCTGGAAAACGGCGACGAGCTCATATTCGAATTCGTCGGCTTCGATTACGCGACGAACGAGGACTACGATACTTATATGCGAATGCTGCTGGAGATCGTGCGATACGGCATCGAGCATGGATTCAAGACCATCGATTTCGGGCAGACAGCGGACGAGACGAAGCTCAGGCTCGGCAGCGAATACGCCTATCTCTACGCGTATCTCCACCATTCGAACGCGTTCGTCAATTTCCTTTGCGGGCTTTTAGCGCCTTGCCTCGAATACAGGCCGATCGCGACGCGATTCAGCGTATTCAAGGAGCGCATATAAACATACTCCTGGTCAGGCCGCGCCCCGACCGCAGGTCCATCAACCTGCAAAGCTTCATGATCTGCGAGCCGCTGGAGCTCGAATGCGCGGCCGCGTATCTCGCGGGCAAGGGGCATTGCGTCGACCTCGTCGACCTGCTGCTCGAGAAGGGATCTCTCGCGTCCTTCCTGAAGCGCAAGCGCTATGGCATGGTCTGTTTCACCGGGTACATCACGCAGGTGCGGGTGATCAAGCAAGACGCGGCGACGGTGAAAGGATGCCTGCCCGACGCCCTGACGGTCGTCGGGGGCGTCCACGCCGAAGTCGTCCCGGAGGATTTCGTCGATTCGAATATCGATTGCATTCTCTGGGCGAACGGAGTGAGGACCCTCGGCGAGATCGCGCGAGCCCCGTCGATCCGGGAAGCGGGAACGCTTCCCGGAGTATACCGCGAAGGAAAGATAAAGCCGCCGTTCGAGCATTTCGGCCTTCCCTTCCCGGACCGACGGATCACGGCGAAATACCGCGATCGGTATAGCTACATCTATCACGACGAATGCGCGACCATCAAAACTTCCGACGGCTGTCCCTACGAGTGCAGCTTTTGCTTCTGCACCAGGGTCTGCGATTACGCGGCGAGATCCCTCGATGACGTGATGAACGAGCTCGAATCGATACGCGAGGATAACGTATTCATCGTGGACGACGATTTCCTCGTCGACAAAAGAAGGCTGGAATCATTCTGCTCGCTGCTGGACGAGCGCGGAATCCGCAAGCATTACATCGCCTTCGGACGAGCGGATTTCATCGCGGGAAATCCGGACATTATCAGGCTGCTCGCGGCTCACGGTTTCGAGGCTTTATTCGTGGGATTGGAATCGTTCAAGGCCGAGGAACTGGACCTTCTCCGCAAGGCGACCTCGGTCGAACAGAATATCGCCGCGGTCCGCGTCCTGGAGGAGGCGGGCGTGCAGTGCTACGGCGGCTTGATGGTCGGCGAGGATTGGAGAAAGAGGGACTTCGACGCGCTGATACGCTTCCTGAACGGATTCGAGCACCCGATGGTCAACATCCAGCCGATTACGCCGATGCCGGGGACGCCGCTGTATGAAAAGAGCAGGGATAAGATCATGCTGCGAAGGGAGGACTCGGAGCGCTGGGATATGGCGCATCTCGCATTCAAGCCCGTTCACATGACGAGCCGGGCCTTCTATCGGCAGATCCTGCGTACGTATCTCCGAACGAGCGCCAGTAAAAAGCAGCGCCGGTATCTCAGGGATCGCTTCGGGGAATCGATATACAAACGGGTGCGCAGGGGCGCCGCGAAGATCACCTGGCAATATATCAAGCTGATCATAAAACCATGAGGGAAGGGGCGATGAACAAGAGGATCCTCTTCATACAGCCGAGCATATATGACGATTACGGCAAGGTCGTCAAGAAATCCAAGCTGTATTTCGTGGGGCTCTCGCTTCCGCTGCTCTCCGCGATGCTGCCCGAGGATTGGACGCCGGAGCTCTGCATCGAGACCATCGAGGATATCCCCTATGATACCGACGCGGACGTCGTCGCCCTCGGCGGCATGGGGCATGCGGCGAACAGGGCGAAGGACATCGCGGCCGAATTCAGGGGCCTGGGCAAAACGGTTATCATGGGCGGGCCGATGGTCAGCCTGGTACCCGATCTCGCCAAGCGGTATTGCGACAGCGTCACGATAGGCGATTCGGAAAGGACCTTCTACAAGCTCTGCAAGGATATCGAGCGCGGCGAGCTCAAGCCGTTCTACAAGGAGCCGCTGGAGACGCTCAGCACCCCGCTCCCGCGCTACGACCTCGTGGCTAAAAAGCGGATAGGCGATTTCCTGCCCGTGCAGGCGGGCCGCGGTTGCCCCAACAGCTGCAAGTTCTGCTCGATCTATTGCCTGTATCGGAATCGGTACCTCAAGCGTCCGATCGACGAGGTCATCCGCGACATCAGGTATATCAAGGAACTGGGATTCAAGAAATTCCTCTTGATCGACGACAACATCGTCTCCGACACGGAATACATGAAGGGGCTTTGCCTCAAGATCAAGCCGCTCGGAATGACATGGATGTCCCAGTGCGCGATCCAGATCGCCGACGACCCGGAGCTGCTCAAGATCGTGGCCGACAGCGGTTGCTACGTGCTGAGCTTCGGGCTCGAAAGCATCAGCCCCGAGTCGCTCAAGGCCGTCAACAAGGACTGGTGCGACCCCGGGGACTATGCGCGGATAATCAAGACGGTCACGGATGCGGGCATCGAGGTCGCGAGCGAAATGATCGTCGGCGTGGAAAGCGATACGCGCGAAAGCCTGGATCGCACGGTCGATTTCGTTAAGAGCAGCAATATCATCGCGCCGAAGTTTTACTGCCTGACGCCCATTCCGGGCACCGACCTCTACGAGGAACTCAAGGGGAAGAACGCGATTACCGAGTTCGACGTCTTCAAGTACAAGCCTTCGATCTCCGTCATCAACACTCCCAATTTGACCGCGGAAGAGGTGACGGAGAAGTACTGGGACATCTACGGCAAGCTGTACACGATACGCAATATCCTGGGCCGTACGATATTCAGTAAACGGATGCTTAAGCGGCCCCGCCGCACGATATTCTTTCTCATGGTCAACCTGGTATATCGCTCTCAGATCAAGCGGAAAATCGCGCCGAATATCCTGTAGGCAATATTGAGGTACTGTTCGAATTCGAACACTATGCATCGAATAGGTACAATCAGCTCTGGTTTATTGCTAGATGTAAATTATCAAATCTTTGTCGGAGCAGAACTTATCCAGTCTGGCATGCTACCTGCAATATATTTACCAGGTTGCAGCATGAGTATGGACAGGGTTATAGCCAAGAAAAAACCGCCGCTGGGCTGGATAGCGGGCGCATGTCTCCTCCTCGCCCTGATAATCGTTTTCGTCTATCAAATCCTCATCGTCGATAAATCTCCGATCCAGATCGCGAAAAAGTCCGAGATCAAGATAGCGACGGCTAAGCAGGGGAGCTTTCAGGAGTATTTCCAGGCCAACTGCTACGTCGCGCCGGCTAAAAGCATGTTCATCGATTCGCAGGAATACGGAATAGTCCAGTCGGTCCTGGTCGATCAAGGATGCGTCGTGAAGAAAGGCGAAGTCATGATCAGACTGCGGAACGAGGAGCTGGAATCCCAGGTTCAGCAAAAGGAAACCGAGCTCCGGGACGAGATGCGCGATCGGGACTGCAGCGGTATCAGGCTCGAGCAGCTCGAGACGCGCCACCGGCAGCTCCTCCTGGAGCTCGACCACCAGCTCGAGGTCGCGAAGGAGGAGTACGGGAGGGACCAGGCGCTCTTCGAGGCGAGCGCCATCACCAAGAACGAGCTGCGGAAGGCGAAGGAGGAGCTGGACTACCTTTCCGAGAAGCGGCCGATAGTCCTGCGGTCCAACGAGCTGGACATCGACCTACAGAGGCAGGAGGACGAGAAGCTCCGGAGCCTGATCGAGATCCACGGGATCGACCTGCGCAGGCTGCGGGAGAGGATAGCGGCCCTGACCGTAGTCTCGCCCGCCTATGGCCAGATCACCGACTTCAACGCCTCGACGGGGGAGGTGAAGAGCTCAGGCTCGAGGATAGCCAAGCTCGACATCATGGAGACGCTCAAGCTGAAGGCGGACATGGACGAGTACTATCTGCCCAAGCTCGAGGTCGGGACCCGGGGCTCTTTCACGGGCATGGACGGCAGGGGCGACGACGTGGAATGCGGCGTGAGAGTCTCGTGGATATCCCCCGACGTCAAGAACGCGGCTTTCGAGGCGGACTTCAAGTTCGACTCCGCCCCGATGAACCTCCGGATAGGACAGCGCTTCCTCGTGCGGATCGAGCTGGGGAAGAAGCGCGACGCCGTGATGCTGGAGCAGGGGCCCTTCTTCCAGACGAGCGGCGGCAGGTGGGTCTACCTGGTCGACGCCTCGTGCCGCGGGGCTATGAAGAAGGACATCTCGATAGGCGGGAGCAATCCGGACTTCCTGGAAGTGACGAGCGGCCTCAAGCCGGGCGACAGGGTCGTCGTCTCGGATTACTCGCTCTTCAACGGCCTTCCGAGGATAAGCCTCAAATAGGAGACAAGGATGATCAAGACGACGAACCTGAAGAAGGTGTTCAGGACCGAGGAAGTGGAGACCTACGCGTTGGACGACGTGACCCTCGAGGTGGCCGAGGGGGAATTCGTCTCCGTGATGGGGCCTTCGGGCTGCGGCAAGTCGACGCTGATGAACCTCCTCGGTCTCCTGGACAATCCCACCGAAGGGAGCTACTCCCTGATGGACGAGGAAGTGTCCGGCTACTCCGAGGCGAGGAGGGCCGAGATCAGGCGGGGCAGGATCGGCTTTATCTTCCAGAGCTTCAACCTGGTGGACGAGCTGACAGTCTTCGAGAACGTCGAGCTCCCCCTCCTGTACCTCAAGGTCCCCAAGGCCGAGCGGAAGCGCAAGGTCGAGGCGGTGATGGAGAGGATGAACATCGGCCACCGGAGCAGGCACTTTCCCCAGCAGCTCTCGGGCGGGCAGCAGCAGCGCGTCGCGGTGGCCCGGGCGGTCGTCGCGGGGCCGCCGCTCATCCTCGCCGACGAGCCCACGGGCAACCTCGACTCGCGGCACGGCGAGGAAGTTATGAACATCCTCCTCGACCTGAACCGCGAGGGCACGACTATCGTGATGGTGACCCATTCCTCCGAATTCGCCGGGTACTCGAGCAGGACTATCCGCCTCTTCGACGGGAAGATCGTCGCGGAGGGAACGAAGGCCCGGGCGGAGAGGGGGGCCTAGGATGCTCAGGAACTACCTCGTCACCGCCCTCAGGAACATCAAGAAGAACAGCCTCGCTTCCCTCATCGCCATCATAGGCTTCTCGATCGGCATCGCCGGGGCCCTGTTCATCTTCCTCTATATCCAATACGAGCTGTCCTTCGACAAGTTCCTCGAGGGGCACGAGCGGATCTACCGGGTGCTGGTGAAGGCCACCTCCGCGGACGGAGAGGAATTCCTGTCCTCGAGGGTGCACTACGGGATCAAGAACGCCCTCCTCTCGCGGGAGAACGGCATCGAGAGCATCACGCAGTTCACTCGGAGCGACGCGCTCGTGGGCTACGAGGATCGCCGCTTCTACGAGGAGAACGAGATCATCATGGTCGATCCCTCCTACCTCGACGTCTTCAGCTATCCCCTCGTAGCCGGCGACCGGAGCAGGGCGCTGGAGAAGCCCATGTCCGTCGTCCTCACGAGCGAGAAGGCGAGGAAGTATTTCGGAAACGAGAACCCGATCGGCAAGACCCTCAGCTTCACCAATTACATACTCGGGGACAAGGTCTATTACTTCACCGTCACGGGAGTGCTCGCCCCCCTGCCCAAGAACTCGAGCTTCAAATTCAGCTTCCTCATGCAGTGCCCCAACGACAGGCTCCTCGACGACGCCATCGACTACTACAACCGGGTCTATCAGGTCAACACGAGCCGCAGGTGGGTCTACCCCTCGGCCGAGGTCTTCGTGAAGCTCAAGGGCAACGCCCTGTCCTACGTTTTCGAGAAGGGCCTCCGCCGCGCCCTCGAGGGGCTCCCGAGCGCCGACATGCAATTCACCTACAAGAGCTACCGCCTGGTCTCCGAGTCTCTCGACTCCAAATATCTTTTTTCACGGATAGATTCTCCGGGCGAGCGGAGGGGGAACTTCCTCTTCATCCTCCTCCTCGCGGGGCTGGGGATCATCGTCATCGCCATCGCCTGCATCAACGTGATCAACCTCACGACCGCCAGGGGCATGGCGAGGGCCAAGGAGATAGGCATACGCAAATCGCTCGGCGCCTCCCAAGCGGAGCTCAGGCTGCAATGCCTCGTGGAATCGGTTCTCCTCAGCTTCATATCCCTCTGGTTCGCCCTCGCCCTCGTGGAGCTTCTCCTGCCCTCCTTCGGCGCACTCATCCGGCGCGAGCTGTCGGCGAGCTACCTGGGCAATCCCGCCTACCTCGTCGCGATCCTGGGCATCGCCCTCGCCGTCGGGCTGCTCTCGGGCCTCTACCCCGCCCTCTACCTCTCGAGCTTCAACGTGATGCACACGCTCAGGGGGCAGAGGACGCCATCCTCGAAGCGCTTCCGCGAGGCGATGGTCGTCGTGCAGTTCGCCTTCTCGATCGGGCTCTTCATAGCCTCGACGGTGATACTCAGGGAATTCCGGGCCATGAAGGATGAGGACCCTGGCTTCGACGCCAAGGGCATCGTCCTCGCCCGGCTCGACTTCTCAGAGGTGGAGGCGAAGCTGCCCGGCCTGAAGAAGGCGATCGCGGGCCTGCCGGGGGTCCTCGGCGTCTCGGCTTCCTCCTTCGCCGCCTGGAAGGAAGGGAATTTCGTACGGGACTACCCCCTGACGATCGACTCGAAGATGAAGTACTGCGACGTGATGGTCGTCGACCCGGATTACCTCCGCATTCAGGGCATCGGGATGAGCGAGGGGAAGGACTTCGACGCCGATTACGGCGATTCGGAGCTGGCCCAGCTCATCGTCAACGAGGCGGCCCAGAAGCGCTTCGGCTTAGTCCCCGGCGCCTTCATCCTGAAGCTCAAGGGGCGCGTGGTCGGGGTCTCGAAGGACTTCGCCTACGCCTTCCCTTCCAAGAAAGTGAGGCCCCTCATCATGATCGCGCGCTCCCCGTTCCTGATCAACAACGCCTTCGGCAGCATGCCCGTCCACTTGAACCGCATGCTCATCAAGCTCGGCGAGGGGGATCGGCAAGGGACGCTCGACGAGGTCGGCAAGCTCTGGAAAGGCTTCACCAAGGGATACCCCTTCGACTACGAGTACGCCGAGGCCGCGATGCGCTTCCAGCTGGACGACTACTACTTCTCCTTCGAGAGCGTCCTGGGCATCTCGACCCTGCTGTCCTTCCTCCTCTCCGGCCTCGGCCTCTTCGGGCTCGCCTCCTTCGAGGTCGAGCGCCGCACGAAGGAGGTCGGCATACGGAAGGCCCTCGGCGCCACTTCGATGCGGATCGTCCTGCACTTCGTGGCCGGATTCTCCAAGCTGATAGCCCTGGCGAACCTCATAGCCTGGCCCCTGACCTTCATCCTCCTCCGCGCCGTGTTCGAGCTGATCCAGTATCCGCGGCCCCTCGTGATTGGGCCCCTCGCGTTCCTGGAGGCGGGCATCGTCTCCTTCCTCGTGATGGTCGCCACGGTCGGCGCGCAGACCCTGCGCGCGGCGAGGGCGAATCCCGTGAACACTATACGCTATGAATGACGGAGGTTAAAATCGAGCCATGGAACAGCCCAGGATATTGAT
>Ga0265342_10002642_pt1 | contig 15322 bp, 9 predicted proteins | sample 4CB327metaG_FD_203125 | JGI IMG/M metagenome (GOLD analysis project Ga0265342, IMG submission 203125) | Rhizosphere microbial communities from Carex aquatilis grown in University of Washington, Seatle, WA, United States - 4-CB3-27 metaG | ecosystem: Host-associated > Plants > Roots > Rhizosphere...
TAGCCGGCGATGAAGCCGGCAAAAAACGGAAAGACGTACCTCGGTCCGCACACGGTTTTGAACAAAAAAAAGAAAAAGATAGACAATGGAATACTGATCGCAGGAGCCATCACAAGACGACGGGAATCGTTCGGATAATCGTGATGAACGCCGTGCATGATAAAATGAAGCCGCTTTCCCCATATATTCTCTGGAATGAGGTGAAACACATGCCGGTGAAGTGCATACTCTGTCAGCGTCCAAATAAACACACCGCCGACGAAAAGGAAGAAACGGGATGAAGCGCTCATCTCAACGCGGACGACGTAGAGTGAATAGAGCACTACGGGAACATATATCACCAGCGGGAGCGCAGGATGAATGTGGGTAAAAAATTCCATGAAACCCGAATCGAACATCTTTGCCGATTTATCTTCATTCGACACGTAGTTTTTCATGACTCCTCCTCATATTGATCCTATTGAATTCATCGATGTATTTTTAGACTCTGAGAGATGAACATCGGTTTAAGATCAATAAGTTTCACTCCGGCCGTTTCTATAGCTTTTCTCTTAGAAGTTAACTCAAAAATCCGATGACTGATCCTTCGATGCGCTCTCCCGCCTTTGGCGGGATCTCTTACTCAGGATGAACAAGGGACCTGCTCACCCTGAGCATTGAGGAATTTTTGAGATAGCTTTTAGAAAATCAAACTATTTTTTTCGGAATCGCTTGAAGATGTCGGAAGGCTTGCTGAAAAATGCCGGAATCTTTTCCTTCCACTCATCGACTTTCATGTAAACGACCGGAACGACGACCAACGTGAGAAGCAATGAGCTCGTCAACCCGCCGATTAAAGCCCACGCAAGCCCTGATTTCCATTCCGACCCCGAAGCAGTCGAGAGCGCAATTGGCAGCATCCCAAAAATCATCGTCAACGTGGTCATAAGAATCGGACGCAAACGGGACTGGGCCGCTTCGAGCAGAGCGTCGTACACCGACAGCCCGTGATCGAGCCGTGTCTGATTCGTCCTGTCGACGAGCAAGATGGCGTTCTTTGCCACAAGACCCATCAACATGATAATGCCGAGCATCGTAAAGATGCTCAGGGCTTTTCCGGTTGCTGCAAGTGCAACCATAGACCCAACCATTGCAAGAGGAATTGAGAACAGAACCACAAATGGATAAACATATGAATCATAGAGTGCTACCATGATCAGATAGATAAAGAGGATGCCGGTCAGCATCGCGAGGAAGAGACTAGTGAATCCCTCAGCCCGCATTTTTTCCATCCCAAGATACGAGAGCGTAATTCCCGGCGGAAGCTGAACACCTGCGACCCTGCTCTTGAAATCCTCCATGATCGTTCCGGTCGGGCGGCCGAGCGTCTGGCCGTTGACATAGATGATGCCAATACGATCTCTTCGTTCCAGCTTTGTAGGACCCGACGATAGAGAAATCGTTGCAAACTGCTGGAGCTCTATCTGTTGACCGCGATTATTAACAAAGACGATGCTGCCGATGTCGTCCGTGCGTGTCCTGTTGAATTCATCGAACCGGATGCGAATATCGTACTCGGTATTGCCGTCGCGGTATTTCGATTGGTCATCTCCCGTGAGGGCAATGCGGAGCGTTGTGCCGACATCGGCAACCGAGAGGCCAAGCTGCGCCATCTTCGCGCGGTCGATAGCGATGCGCATCTCCGGCTTCCCCGTTTCGGACGACAGCCGAACGTCCGTCGTTCCCGGGACACTCCTCAAAACATCTTCCACTTGCACCGCAGCTTTCGTGATTTCATTGAAATCCGTTCCGTTGATAGCGATCTGAATTGATGCCTGGTCAGCCGAGCCGAATAAACCAATCGGGTTGACGTATACTTTCAATCCGGGTATCTCTTTCAGCTTCGATTTGATTTCCTCGCCCACATCATTCGTTGACTTCTTTCTCTTTTCTTTCGGAACGAGGGTCACGTTGAGCTGGGTGAGATTGTTGCTTGAAAGGGACAACGATCCCATGGCCTGGGCACCGACGCCGGTAAAAACTTTTTCAATCTCGGGCATCTGTGCAAAAATCCGCTCGATGCTCAATGTCGCTTGATTATTCTGTTCAATAGAAATACCAGGTGCCAATTCAATCGACACGCTGAACTCTCCACGATCCGATTGAGGCATAAACTCATTCCCAATCAAACCGAGCACTGGGAAAAGGAGCGAGAGAAGAAAGAGCCCTGCGGTCGCCAGACCGACTCTTGTCTTGTGGACGAGTGCCCACTTGAGCAGCTTCTGGTAGAAGTCGGAGAATCGATGGTAGTATCGTTCGAATGCGAGGGCGAATTTTCCCAGCAGCGTTCGATCCGTCAAACGCTCGAGTTTTGCAAAGCGCGACGCGAGCGTCGGCGTGATGGTGAAAGAAACAAAGAGGCTTGTAAGCGTCGAGCCGACGACAACAAGGGCATACTGCCTCATGATCTGGCCGACGATCCCGCTGACAAGAGAGAGTGGAAGAAAAACGACCACGTCTACCATGGTAATGGAGAGCGCGGCAAATCCAATTTCATTTCTTCCATGCAGCGCCGCGGCACGCTGTTCCTCTCCTTTCTCGAGATGATGATAGATGTTCTCAAGAACGACGATGGAGTCGTCGACGAGGATACCGATAACGAGGGACATCCCTAGGAGCGTCATCATATTCAGGGAGAAATCCATCGCGTACATGAACCCAAAAGTGGTGATGAGCGACGCCGGGATGGCTACGAGTACAATGAGCGAATTTCTGAAACTGTGGAGAAACAAAAGCATTACGATCGCAACCATAAGAACGGCCAATAAAAGGTCCTGCTTCACGGCATTGGCGGCATCGAGCGTAAACGTGGAACTATCCTCTGCTATCGTGAAAACGATTCCCTCTTTTTTGTATTCGTCCTGGATTTTTTTCAATTCTGCCCGCACCAATTTGCTCACGGAGACGGCGTTGGCGTCGGATTGTTTGACCACTTGAATTCCGACCGAGGTAACGCCGTTGACGCGATTGATCTGTGTGTAGTCCTTTTTTCCATCTTGGATTTCGGCAATTTCGTCGAGGTGAATATCGCCTCCCAACCGTGTGCGGCCAACAACGAGGCGCCGCAAGTCTTCTATGGATGAAAACTTGCCGGCAACACGGACGACAAATTGTTCATCGGCGTCTTTGAAATTGCCAGTCGGGAAATCCATATTAGCGCTGCGAACCGACTGCACCACTTGGGGAACGGACAGTGAGTATGCGCGCACTTTGTTTGCGTTGAGATTCACGTGGATTTCCCTCTCATCGCCGCCCGAAAGCGAGACCTGTGCTACTCCCGCAATCTTCGATATCCGAGGCTGGACCCGGTCGATCATGAATTGATAAAATTGGCGTGAATCCATCTGGCTCGTCACACCCATGCGAAGAACAGGGATTTCGTCGAATGCAATTTTGGAAACAGTCGGTTGTTTCGCATCGGTCGGAAGGCTTGCAAGAATTGCGTTTACTTTACGTGAAGCATCCTGCACTACAAAATCGATGTTGGCATCCTGTTTAAACTCGATGATAACGAGCGATAGTCCCTCCAACGATGACGAGCGCACGTTGTCTATCTTGTCGATACCCGAAACTGCGTCCTCGATGATTTTGCTGACGTTGTTTTCGACTTCATAGGGAGACGCACCCGGATAGACGGTCATAATCGTCACAACGGGGATGGACATTTTGGGCAGCAGTTCATAGTTAAGCTGGAAGTAGCTGAAAAGACCGAGCACTCCCAGAACGGTGAAAACGACAACGACAAGGGTCGGCCGTTTGATTGATAATTCTGTAATCGTCATGTCAGTTTTCCTTTATGGTCATTTGTTACGAACGATGACCGGAGTGTTGTCGCTCAGATTATTCATGCCGTCGGTCACGACAGTCTCTCCAACTTCAAGCCCGCTCGAGATTTCCACGTTTGTTCCGACTTCTTTATCCGCCACAACGGTACGGAGAAAGGCGATTTTGTCTTTTATGACAAATACTTTTGCATCCTGAAAACTTCCGATGATTGCCTCGCGCGGAATGACGATCGATTCTCCGCCCGAACGCGATTTGATCGTGATCGTGACGAACATCCCGGCCCGCAACTGCTGTTTGGCATTATTGAGAAGGATTTCCACGGGATATGTGTGGCCTTCATCCCCCTTCGAACCGATGGTGAAGACTGTTCCCGCGAACGGGGTCTCCGGATACACATCCGTCCTAACCTCCGCGGGATCCCCGACGTGGATGCGGAATACGTCTTTTTCCGCAACAAAAATTTTTGCTTTCACTTTTGAAATATCGACGATGTTAGCAATTTGAGTCGCCTGGGGTGCACCCACAACCATCGTTCCTTCGTTCACGTAGCGTGCTGTGACAATTCCGGAAATCGGGGTTGTGATCTTCGTGTCGTTGAGCTGCCGTCTCGCCGTAATATACTGTGCTTCTGCCGACTGACATGACCACCGGGCTTGTTCGATCTGTGTGTCGGAAATCGATCCTTGCGTCGAGAGGGTGTCATACCGCTCCAGGTCTTTTTTCGCGCGCTCGTAGGTTACCTGCGCGGTCTTGTACGCAGCCTCTTTCAGTTCCCTGTCCACTTCGACCAAAACCGAGCCGGCTTTCTTGTAATCCCCGACCTCACAATCCACCTTCAGAATCCGTCCTTGCGTTTCCGACAAGACAACGACATCGTTAATTGCATTAAGCGTTCCAACCGCCGAGATTTTCTCTTCGACCGATTCTTTCTGAACGGTGACAACGGAAACCGAATATGCTGTCGCTATCGAACCGGCGCTCGACGCAGAATTGAGTACAGCCTTGCTTCTGACGATCAGCGCGATCAGGACAACCGCGATGATGCCGCCGATGAGTAATAGTCTATTTCTTGTGCTCATGAGTAATAACCTCTTCTGTAGTGTTCGATTCTATTCGCCAATCGCTTTCGAGAGCTGTGCGATCGCGAGTTCGTAGTTAACCAATGATTGAGTTAAATTCAGTCTTGCCTGCAGCAGTTCAACTTCCGCATCGCGAAGATCGGAGTTCATGGCGAGTCCTTGTTTGAACTTGCCCGTCATAATTCTGTAATTCTCTTCTGCCTGAGCCACACCTTGCTCGGAGACCGCTTTCCGTTCCTTTGCTTTCTCTATTGAGAGAAAGCACTGTGTCACTTCAAGCGTAACGCCATCCTGAACCATCGAGAGACCTTCCTGCGCCTGCGCCAACTGTGCCTGCGCCTCAGCCGTCTGATACCCTGTTTGTCCCCAATTCCAAATGTCGTAGGAGAGGGAAACAGATATATCCCAAGTTCCTTTGAATTGATCTACCATCGGAAAGTAACGCTGGTTCGGTTGAAGGTAGCTGTAGTTTCCGACCAAGTAAATTTGGGGCCACCAACTGCCGCGAGCTGATTCGAGGCCTGCCTCCCCCGCTTTCACACGCGCGCTCATGCCGAGAATCTCCGGGCGTTTTTCCAGAGCGCGCTTGATCAGCGAATCGACCGCATCCCAGGATCTTTCGTTGACCTGGATTGTAGACGCGAGAACGATCTCCGTACGCAGAGGGAGACCGAGTGTATTGTTGAGCGCGTACATCGCCAGCTGAACGCCGTTTTCCGCATCGATCTGACGGACAAGAGCATCGGAAAGTTGAACCTGGACTTTCATGAGATCATTCTTTGTGAGGAATCCCTGTTTCATGAGATTGTCTGCGTCGGTGGCGTGGCTTTTCACTTGCGAAACATTCTCGTCGACAAAACGCTTGGCCTCGATCGCGCGGTATAGAGTCCAATACGCTTCTTCGATGCTGTAGATGATCTCAGCTCTGTCTCTGCGGAAATCTTCTTGGGATGCCCGTGCAGAGTAGTCGGCGGCTTCGATGGCGCCGGATATTTTACGCCCGGTGAAAAGCGGCTGCTGGATAGTGGCCCGTAAAGTATAGTTATCGAGAATTGTCGGCGACAGTGTCATCGCGATATCGGCGGGGGGAAAGCCCGGGGCAAAAGAATTTGCCAGAAGGGTGATCGCTTCAGGAGGAACATCGCTCAACCTGGTATAGGCACCGTTGAATTTCAGCGATGGCTCTCCAAGAGTGCTTGTTGCGTTCGCTCTGGCAGCCGCGGCATCAAGCTTGAACTGCGAGGTGTGGAGCGCCTTGCTGCTTTCAAGCCCAAGGCGGGTCGCCTCCTCGATTGTCAATGTGAGTTTCTGTTGTGCGCCTGTGCCGAATGATAAAAAGAGAAGGAGCACGACGGTTGATAATGATCGGTGTATCATTGTTTCCTCGTATTATGGGTGTGTGCGGCTTTGCTCTTCCAAAAGAGCTGTATACTCAAGACGACCTTCCGGAGTAAGAATTGCATCCGTGAGAAGGCGGAAGGACGCATCCAGCGTTTTCATTAGATCGATATTCCTTTCCTTCTTCCAGATCTCGCCTTCCCGGTCTATTCGCGTCATCAGCGTTGTCGCGTTTGACCAGATAATAATCGCTATGTCGACAGGATTGATATCATTCCTGATCTTCTTTTCCCTCACACCTCGATTAAATAGGCCAATAATCTGTTCCCAGTTTTTCTGACTTTCAGCAGTGTATGTTCTTCTCATTTCCTCCGAAACTTCTTTGTGGACATTGGGACGATAGGCAGAGTCCAGCATGCGGAAGTAGTTCCTCTGTGTGTTGAAAAACTCTGTGTATGCTCCCTCCATCTGATGGAGAATTTTGACGACCGACGTTTCACTGGAAATTATTTCATTGAACATCGTATAGAGAAGCCGAAGCCCCCGCATCATCAAGGCGATATAGATATCCTCTTTACTTTCGAAGTAGAGATAGAGAGTTCCTTTGCTCAATTCAGCCGCAACTGCTATGTCATCAACTGTGGCGGTCGTAAGCCCTTTCTCGACAAATACTCTTTGGGCTGCATCGAGAATTTCTTCCTTCCTGCGCTCTTTTTCTCTCTCTTTGCGTTCTTGAATGCCCATAGACTCTCCGAGTACAAATTATACTAATAGTCATTTATTGTAACGATAATATACGAAAAAAATTGCAGTATTGTTGCAGAATTCTTGTTAATTTTTCTTCATTCGCCTAGTTTCCACGGAATCCGGCTTATCGCACACATGAAGGGTATATGAAAGCACAAAGTTTAGCGACAATAACGGAATTAAATTTGATACTACCGCAGATTCCTTGAAAAAGCCAAACAAGGGTGATCCAGGAATACTCTAAAAGATTCGATTCTGTACTTTGTTTCCGGGATCCTCTAGTTGCTGTGTTCCTCTGTGAAATACTCTTTTCATTGCACAGAGATCCGGGATACAGCCGATTCTACGGAATGATTCAGAAACGGGGGGAAGAATTATCGTGGTCTGAGCTTGACTCACTCAGCTTGAACATCTATCTTCTGTCCTATATCACTTAAATTTATCTGGAGTAAGACATGCGGAAATTGCCTGATGCCAACTTCTATGACAAGAGAATCTGGCTTTCTATGCTCTTTGTATTTTTGGTAATTCTCTTCTCGAATTCAACAGCAAACGCAGGTGATTATGCTGCTGCATTCGGCAAGAAGACGGCATGTTTCCTTGCCGATGGTTTTCCAACTGTTGATGCACCGAGGATCGACCCGAACATGTTAAAAGAATCGCTGAAAGAATTTGATGTCGAATATTTTAAAAACATTGATTCAGTTAACGCCAATCTGACTACCGGCAACTTCAGTGCATTACTCCTTCCCTACGGCAGTGCTTTTCCAGTTGATGCGTGGGAGACAATCTATAATTTCATTTTGCACGGCGGCAACTTAGTCATTCTCGGCGGGTATCCGTTCCACCAGCCAGTGATTAAGGATCATGGAAATTGGATATTAGGAACCCCACAGCCGACATATGCCCACCGCCTCTTGATTGGCCCGGCAGATACGATCGTTTTCAACTCTTCGCAGTTCTACAGTAAGAATTCACGGATGATGTCGCCCGAAGGCTCAAACTTCGATGCCGGAACATTCACCTTCCCGACAAAAGTTTACGAGCTTACTGTCAGGTTCACGACCAGGAATGATTTTACGGGCGAAATCGGAAGTGCCGGCCCTCGCGACGCCGTCTTATTGCCGCTGCTTCAAGTTGTCAATGACGACGGTTTGCCTATTGCTTGTCCCCTGCTTGAAATCGATAGGCTGCGCGGGAGCGAAGCCGGCGGACGATGGATTTTTGAACCCTCCGATGCTGCGCTCAAACCTTCGACGATAAAATATTGCGTTGAACGAGCACTCGAAGGCTCCGCAAGAATCGAAGCCTTCCCGGTTCACTCGTCCGTCGAAGAGGACGAAATTCCCGTAGTGAGAGTCAATCGGTTTCGTCCCTGCCCAGATGAAGCTGATCGAAGCTCCTCTCGCGCCGACCTCGTTGTCTTCAATACATCCGGAAAACCTGTTTTCACATCCTCATTGAATCTCCTCGGCACGGGACAATTCATCTCCGGAGAAATTGAAATCAAAACAGAGCGACCGCTTCAACCGGGTTTCTACAAAGTAGAAGTAAAAAATGCCAATACGACATGGCAGCCCAATTCGTTCATCTCGGGATTTTGGGTAATGGACAAAAAGCTTCTCGGCTCCGGTCCGCACCTCTCCGTTTCGAAAGATTGGCTGTTGAAAAATGGAAAGGTTTTCCCGGTTATCGGCACCAGTTATATGGGAGGCGATGCCGGCAGAAAATTCTTATTAGAACCCAATCCGTACCTGTGGGAAAAAGACTTTTCTCAAATGGAAAAGCAGGGAATCAATTTTGTCCGTACCGGCTTCTGGGCGGGATGGCAAAGGACCATGCTCGACCCCGGGGCGATTGACGAAGGATTTCTCCGTTCATTGGACGCGCTCCTTCTCACTGCTGCCAGGCACAACATCGTCCTTTGCTTCAACCTGTTTGCATTTTTGCCCCCCGCGAACGGCGGTACAAACCCGTACCTCGACCCGCGCGCAATTGAATGGCAGGATACATTTGCGGCGTTGATCGCTTCACGGTACAAAAATATCGGATGGATCAACTATGACCTGATTAATGAACCGTCCTATTCAACGCAGGATAAAATCTGGACACAAACTCCAATCGGGGACGACTATGAACGCGCTGAATGGAAAAAGTGGGTTCTGCAAAATCACTCAAAAGGTCTGGCCGAAGTGCTTGACGACTGGCGCGACGGAAGCAACGATATTTTTTCCTTGCCCGCTGCGGACGAGTTGTCGTACCAACGAATCCGGGAAAATCGGCGGCCAAGAAAAGCTCTCGATTTTGAGCTTTTTTCACAGGATGTGCTCACAAGATGGGCAGGAGGACTGCGCGACATTATTCATTCTGCCGGCGGAAACGAGTTAGTGACACTTGGCCAGGATGAAGGAGGCATGTCCCTCCGTTCATCCCAGCAATTTCATTACACCGCCGTCGATTATACATCGATCCACACATGGTGGCTCATCGACAATTTGCTCTGGGATGTTGTGTCTACAAAAGTACCGGAGAAGCCGAGCTTAATATCTGAAACCGGCCTTATGCGCCTCGAAAACATTGACGGCGAGCCGTGGCGTTCACCAGTCGAAGCGGAGAAACTTCTCGAAAGGAAATTTGCCTATGCGTTTCAGGGAAGAGGCGCCGGAGTCGTTGAATGGTGCTGGAACATCAACGAATACCAGTCTACAGACAACGAAGTCGGCATCGGCCTTACGCGCGCCGACGGGACGATGAAGATTGAAACGCAAGTCATTAAACAATTTGCAGACTTTTTCAGAAGGGCTGCGCCCTATCTCAGCGACTACAAGAAAAATCCCGTCGTTCTTGTCATTCCGGATTCCAAACTCTTTTCCGGAACATCGAACTCGATGGCCGGAACACAAACAATTGTCAGAGTGTTAGCCGACAACTTCGGCATAGTTCCGGCTATGATTTCGGAGTTTAAGTTGTCGGGTGAACGATTGAAAGGTGTAAAACTGATTATTGTCCCGGACCCGAAGATGATTTCCGATTCAGCGGCATTGGAACTTTTTGCAGCTTCGCGGAATGGAACAAAAGTTTTATTCACCGGGGCAGTGGAAGGAAACCAATACGGAAAACTCACCGATCAATTCCGAATGCTAGGACTTAATACCAAAGCTGTGGCCGTTTGCCGCTATGAACCGACAAATTGGCCTTCGGGCAAAAAGGGCTCCGAACGCATTGTAACGTTTGAATCAGGAATGAGCGAATACGAACTGAAAAACGATTCGCCATTTCTCGATACATTGCGAGGAAATATCCTGAACGAGCCGCTGCCGATTGAGATTGCTGTTGAGAAAGAACCGTTAGTTGCGATGCTCAGTGCCGTTCTAAAATATTCGGAACTCAAGCCGGAAATTTCTGATACGCCCATTGCGTCGGGGATATTAGAAACTGAGACCGCTGCATTGATTGTCTGTGTCAACGAGTCATCGGCTAACCTGACGAGAGAGGTCTCCCTTGACGGCCGCAAATTTCAGATCCCGGTTGAAGCCGGACGATCGAGGCTCGTCCTCGTCGATCGCGCCGACGGTAAAATAATTGTTGCGACAGAGGGTAAGGCTGTGATGGTTCAGTGAGACCGATGGTAGTAACAACTTGATCTTTGTCGGAACTGGCTTAGACCGCAGAGATAGATTCGGAGAAGATGCTAGCCTCGTCTACTTTCGGCAACCGCGAAGAAGCCGGTGAACGGCATCAAAAAACCCACCGTTCGACAAGCTCTTTGCCGTGTTTCAGCTCTTTGTCTAAGGCCCGATATTCCTGACAATGTGCTTCCACCAATTTCCAGTATTTTTTCGAATGATTCATTTCGACGGTGTGGCAAAGCTCGTGAATCATGAGATATTCCACCAGTTCCGGACGAAGAAAGACTAATGTTCGATTAAGATTGATGTTCTTTTTTGCAGAACAACTTCCCCACCGAGTCCGTTGGAGCCGTATCCCGGCTTTGTTGTACGTAAAACCGTGTTCTTTGCCGACTCTTTTGAGCCAAGGCAAAAGAATTTCAATCGCCTTTTCATGGAGCCATTGTCTGAGGAGTGTGAATGGAATCTTCTTCCCGCGAGGATCAAAAAACAATCTCAGAGAGTTGTTATCTTCAATGAAATAGTTTTTGCGTGACGAATTGTGCTCAATCACGACATTCGTGATTCGGCCAATACTCTGCAAATTTACCAGAACAGGAATTTCCGGCGTTGGTCTGCCCCATTGGACTTTTTCGATGGAACGTCTTATCCACTCTTCCTTTTGAGCAATTATTGCCGGAACACGTGATGTCTCAAATCCAAGAGGGACAACTACGACAACACCGGAATGCTGAGAAACCGATAACCGAACGTTTCGAGCTCGTGCGCTTGTGCGGATTGTGTATTCAATCATCTGAATAAGATATGATCCTCTTTATTAGAAGCCATCTCAAAAACATGTCACTTGATCCTTCTCCCGAAGGGATGGCTTCGCCAGATGCGCTCACTCCGTTCGCTTACTCAGGATGAACGGATGATTTGTTCACCCTGAGCAAGTCCCCCAAGGGGGGACGCGTCGAAGGGCCAACGCAAGACCATTTTTGAGATAGGTTCTAATATAATAGACGGGAACAGCATCTGCCAGATCCTAAAGGAAAATTCACAAAGTAATGAGGCTCTGATTTCGACGGGGCGAGCATCAACTCACAGAACCCCTATTATTCTCATTCCCATGCTTAACCAGAAAGCAAGCAAACGTGAGTCTTCCGATGGGCGACCGATGTGGAATCCTTATTTCCCCTCTTGCGTATAGCCCCTTTCTTTTTTAGATTTGAACCACATTATTTATTCACTCACTGCGCACACAATTAAGGAAAGAACATGGATCATTCTATGAAACACCATTCGAACAAGCACGATTATCTGTCGGGAAAAAGAGTTCTGCCCAGTCCTATCTCGAAAGAAAGCAGCATTGCCAGCGTCATAGACAATATGGATGCTTACAATGGTGGAAGGTTGAGAGCTGCCTGTCAACTGATGCGCGACAAATACTCCGCGGAAGATGTTACAATCGGAGTGAGTATTGCGGGTGCGCTGACTCCGGCCGGTCTTGGACCATCCACTATTATCCCCCTTATGAACCACGGGTTCATAGACTGGTTGGTGGCGACGGGAGCCAACATGTATCATGATATGCATTTTGCCCTCAACATGCCTCTCTTCCGCGGGACACACAACGTGGACGACGCCGATCTGCGCGACAAGGGAGTGACCCGCATTTATGATATTCTGTTTGACTATCAAGACGTTCTGATGGCAACCGACCGCATCTTGCGAAAGATCATGCTGAGGCCGGAATTCCAAAAAGAAATGGGAACGAGAGAATACTATCATCACCTCGGCAAGGCGCTCGACGAATACGAGCAGAAAAACAAATTGGGAGAGGTAAGCGTTCTGGCCGCAGCGTACCGAAATGGTGTGCCCGTCTTCACATCGTCCCCCGGTGATTCGACAATCGGAATGAATGTGGCGGGACTCGAACTTCTGGCAGATGCGGCCGGGCTCCGGAACTATTTTAAACTCAAGATTAACCCGAGCATCGACGTCAACGATTCGACTGCCATCATCCTCAATGCCAAGAAATATGAGAAAGGAAAAACCGGCGTTCTCCTCATCGGCGGCGGCAGTCCTAAGAACTTCCTTCTGCAGACGGAGCCTCAGATCCAGGAAGTTTTGATGATTCCGGAAGCGGGTCAGGATTACGACATCAACATCACGGATGCACGTCCGGACACGGGCGGGTTGTCGGGCGCACCTCCGAGCGAAGCGGTCAGTTGGGGAAAGATTGATCCCACGAAACTGGAGGAGACCATTACCGCCTACGTGGATGTCACGGTCGCTTTCCCCCTGCTCGTTGCTTACGTTATGCAGACCACAAAGCCGAAGAAACTGAAACGATTGTATGATCGGGGAGATGAAATGCGGAAGAAGCTGATCGAATCGTATCTTGAGAACAACAAGGAAGTCGATGAGTTGAAATCTCTTATGAAAAAACTTCCCGCATAAGGCGCTTCACTCAACGCAGAATCACTATTTGGAGAGATGATTGGACAGACACGAGGAACTCCTGAAACTGGTGGAGCACTATGGCTCTCCCTTGTTCATTGTTGACCACGAAAAACTCCGGGAGAACTACCGGACATTTAAGAAATGCCTGCCGAGGGTTCAATGCTACTATGCAGTGAAGGCCAACTCCGAGCAGCAAATCGTAGAGACCCTCTTTGAAGAAGGCTCGAGTTTCGATGTCGCCTCTTACAACGAGTTCATGCAGGTCTATCAGTACATAAAACATTTCGACCGGAAGGAAAAGAAGCACTTTGTCTGGGACAAAATCATCTTCTCCAACACGATCAAAGACAGGACAACCCTCGCGAAGATAAAGCAGTACAAACCGCTGGTGACGTACGATAACAGCGCGGAAGTGAAGAAGCTCAAGCAGCATTGCGAGACCGCGGGACTGGTATTGAGGCTTAAAGTTCCGGACACGGGATCGCAGGTTGAAATGGCCTCGAAGTTCGGGGCGGAGCCGGGCGACGCACAACAATTGATCCAGGAGGCATTCGATTTGGGACTGAATGTCGAGGGGATTAGTTTCCATGTCGGCAGCCAGTGCACGAATTTTGACAACTACACGGTCGCTCTGGATCTCGCCGCCACGATATTAAACGACGCCAGGAAGAGGGGGTTCCCTTTAAACCTGGTAGATATCGGGGGCGGATTCCCAGTCCCCTACGACCCCTCGGTCCCGCAATTCGAAAAGCTTGCGTCCATGCTGAATTCCGAGTTCTCGCGGTTATTCCCGGACGATATTCAGATTCTCGCAGAGCCTGGAAGGTTCATGGTCGCCACCGTCGCAACGCTGGTTTCGGAGATCATCGGCAAGGCGAGAAGAGACGGCAAGATATTCTACCACATTAACGACGGTGTCTATCAGACATTTTCAGGCGTTGTGTACGACCATTGGATTCCTAACTTCCACGCATTCAAGAGGGGCGAGCCGGAAATCTGTGCGGTGGTCGGTCCCACTTGCGATAGCTTTGACAAGATTTCGCTCTCAGTCGAACTACCTCGGACCCTGGAAGTCGGCGATTATCTCTACACCGAGAATATCGGTGCATATAGCACCGCCTCTTCAACAACGTTTAACGGGTTTGACGGAGCGAAAATCTACCATCAAAAATCCTGATATCCGGCGAAGAAGAATAGAACGGGATGCCATGCTCTTAAGGGCGAGCGACGTTGAAAATTGTTAACACGCTTGTTCAGGAAGTCGCAACATTGTACGACGGATTAGCAACGGTCGGAGAATATCATCAGTCTACGTTCGATATTCCGTAGTTGGCAAGTGGAACATACTTTTCGCGGTTGGAATTTGGCCGGAAAATGCAGGTGATAAAAATGCTGCTGCTGAAATAAATTTTCCGAGCTTTCCGCAATCGTAATCAGCCCAGACTCATCTCCGGGCTGTTGCATTTATATCCAATTAGCGGTAGTTTTGCAGGAGAGACAACGCGCCCTTTATTGTTGGGAGAATCTTGTCACATGTTTATAGCGAACAGGAGAAAAGAATAAGGATTCATATCGCCGCTTGATTCGTCAGGCTGGCAGTAAAAGGAGGCGATGATGTTACACACGATTGAGAGATTAATAGAAAACTACGGAGGGGAGTTCCTCAATGCTCTCCTTAATAAACGGCGAATTCGAGTGCTAGTCCACCGAGCGCTGCTCGAAGATAAACAAAAGGAAGCTTTTTTCATTACCGTCACAAATCTCACACTGGACCGAGAACTTGAGATTACCAACATCTGGTTCAATTCAAATCCCAAGGTTCATGTAATTCGAAACGATAGATTGTTGCCCAAGAAACTCAAACCCAATGAGACTTGGGACACTTGGCTTCCTGTTAGTAAGTTGCCGTCAGCATATTACCCATATGTATTCAAGATGGTAAGGGCGAGACTATCCAACGGATCTCTTGCTTATTCAGAAGAGAACTTAACTCATCCAGAGAAAGAAATAGTTCCGGCCGAGGAAATTAAGTTTGACTGACATTGGCATGGCAATTGAGAATGTTTTTATTCTTATAGAACAAAAACATATGAATCATTGAGTCATTCAATTCATTCACAATGACGGTATAAATCCATGGGACAGCAACAGCTTCTTCTGGTCATCTTAGGCGTCATCATTGTCGGTATCGCAATAGCAATTGGTATTACGATTTTCCAGGATAATGCTGTAGAGCAGAACAGAAGCTCTCTGATT
>Ga0265342_10002644_pt1 | contig 15321 bp, 14 predicted proteins | sample 4CB327metaG_FD_203125 | JGI IMG/M metagenome (GOLD analysis project Ga0265342, IMG submission 203125) | Rhizosphere microbial communities from Carex aquatilis grown in University of Washington, Seatle, WA, United States - 4-CB3-27 metaG | ecosystem: Host-associated > Plants > Roots >...
GCGGTTGATCTCGCTCTCGTGCCACCTCGAAAACGCGGCGACCGGCGCTTCGGTCACGGACATGGGCAACCATCAGGGCTCCTCGACAAACTCGTTTTGCTTCTTCGCGGAAATCTCTGCGGTAGGCGGAATCGACTGCGCCGCGGCGGCCGGCGAAGTCTGGAGGGGCGGCTCCCGTTGTCCAACAAGCCGATGCAGCGGACGAAGGCCGTCAGCTCTCGGTCGGTGCTCATCGAGCCGGGGCCGCGCGGCTCTTCAGATGGTGCAAAGGACGCCGCGCGGCCCCGTCAGTGCTACTATCGACCATCACCTTCGGCCTTCGCCGCTGATCGGCAGATCGTTGGACGGACTTGGTACTTGGGGTGGAGTTCGGAAATTGAAAGGTGGCAACTGTTTGGTGAAGGCGAATCTGCCAGGCCGGATCCTGGTGTAACCTTCGGCTCAGGAAGGAAGAACAAATGGGCGGTCACACCTGGCGCAGGGAACACACGAACGGCAATCGCGGTTGCTCGTGGTTCGGATTCTTGGTTGAAGAGCCGTCCAACAAGCCGTTGAAGCGGATGGTCGGCCGCAGACGGCCGCCCACCGCTTAACGGCAAAGCGTTCGACGGACCACCAATGAAGAAGCTGCTGCGAATAGTTGCGCTCATCGTTGCCGTTGCCGGTGTCGCTGTCGCCCTCGGCGGGATCCTGATGGTGGCCTTAGGAATCTTCGGGAAGAGACAGCCACCGCCGAGTCTAAATGAAGGCCCCGCACTGGCGTTCGTGGTTGGCATCGGGACGGGGCTTGCCGGCCTCCTGCTTCTGCTGGCTGGCTTGGCTGTGCGGGCGGGCCTGGCTGAGAAGACCGGAGATCGACCCGCAGTTCATAAGGATCCTAAATCGGCGTCCGGCCGTCGAACAAGCCGTTGACTGACGACCCGCCGCAGGGACATTGGTGTAACATCAACGGACCGGCTAGGCGGCGGGCTCGCAGCTTAACGGCAAAGCGTTGGGCAGTCGCCGATGCTCGGGAACTTTCCGGCGGTTTTGATGTCTTCTAGATGCCACCTTGAAAGTCTCGTTGATAGCTCCGTCTATTGCCTTCTTGTCCTGCCTGGCATCCTTCTCGCAGGTTGCCGAGGCGAATCCAGTAGGAACGTCGGGCTCGTCGACGGATGCTCCGTCGACAAGCCCGACAACCCCGCGAGCGGCCGCCGATTCCCTTGGCATGCCGGGAAGCGAACCGAGTGACGCAGAACCACCGAGGGCTGCGTTCAAGGAGATGGAATCGGACTGGGAATACGTGGTGGCACCAACTCCTCCGCCGGGCAAGCAATCTGGCGAAATGTGGAAGGGATTTGAGAATTCGGACGCATGTCCCGAGCCCTGGCCCTTCTCAGCCAATCAGGGCCTCGAACCGTACGATCGCGCTGTGAATCGAGCCCTTGGGTTGCCTCCAAAGCGAGACGAAGTGCTAGTCATTCGAATCAGCCCGTCGTTCAGTCCGGAACGATCGCTTGCCCTTGTGCGAAAGCCCGACGGAACCTATCGGCTACGATCGCGGCGGCTGATTCACCAGGTGTGGGCGGACATGATGGATCAGATGCAGAAGGAGCAGGGGACGGTGATCCGTTTTGATGAAGAACACCAGACCAGCGCACTTTCGGTCTTGCGGTCGTCGACATCCACCAAAGAAGGTCGGCTGGATATTCGGACAGCGGAACTAATGTGGCGGTTGTGGACAGCGCTCGCAAAGCGAGCTCAAGTGGTTCGGGAGATCGGCATCCACACCGCAACCCTAGACGGCACGTACTACAGGATTTGGCAAGGAACCGGACGAATCTCCACGCATTCCCCCAAGCCAGGAAGTGTCCTCGATCTCGCTGTCTCAACGGCAGAGAGCCTTGAGAATCTAGTTGCAGAGGGCTCTTCCGACGAGGACGCGGTTCTCGAGGAAGCCAAGTTTGAGATGGCAAACGCTCTGCAACGTACTCGTCAAAGGGAATCGTGCCTGGAGGAAGTGAGAGGCTGGGGCCACTGAGGTGCGCTGCCCAACATGCCGTTGCAGCGGACGTGGGCCTGTCAACTCTCGGTCGACGGTCAACGAGCCGGGGCCGCGCGGCTCTACAGATGAACGAAGGCCGCCGCGCGGCCCCGGCAGTGCTACTATCGACCATCACCTAACGGCCCACGCCGCTGAACGGCAAGGCGTTAGGCGCACAAACGAGGATCACGTGAAATCGACACGACTCATAGTTGAGTATTCGGACCAGAACGAGGCGTTCGCGCGATTTCTTCCGCGTGCCGGTTCTGTGGTCTCCGAGTTCAACGATAGATCTGGGAACAAAGGTTGGTACCTTCTGGTCCTCGACGATCCGTTTGAGTACCAGGTGAAGATAGGCGAGCCCTTTCAGTTTCGGGGCACCAACATCACGCACTTCTTGATCCGGTCGCGATGGCTTGGGGTGGTCGTTGGTGCCAGGGAGCCCGCGTCGGTCTTTATCCTGCTTGTCGAGGAAGGTTCGCATCCGAGACATGACCCGATTGATGTAGGCGACTACATTCATGCAGCTTGGGGTATGGTGCGACTGGAGAGCGCCGCGGGAGCGGTTCCAGAGGTTTCAAGGGAGGTCGACGAACGAGAGCCCAGATGGCGATCAACCAAGCCAACGGAGGCCTGGTGAATGGTGGTCTTGTCGTGAAACCGGTCGCCTTCAGGCAGGACGGGGCCAAGATCGGAGCGACGAAGCCGGAGATTTACCATCGACGGCAGTCGCCGGGCAGAGCTTTCCCAACTCCACTCTGGCCAGTGAGACCGTCAGCGTCGTTGTCGGCGGCCTTGGTCAGGCCGGGGCGTTGAAGGGCAGCGGCGGCGGGAAGGCCCAGAGGGGAAACATGTCCCTGATCTCGCGTGCTCGCTCGCGCAGGCGAAGGACCCCGGTGCGGAAGGCGTCGACAAAGGCACGGTAGGCGACGCGAAACTCCATCTCGGTGGAATCGTCGCTGGCGTGGACGAATGGTGCCGGGCTGCGGTCGGTGGTGGCAGGCTTGCTGTGAGGGTCTTGGGAGAGAATTGCTTCGACGGTCATGGGCGTCCGACCCTTCTCCTTGTTGTCAGCCTCGGCCTTGGCCTGGATCTCGCCAACGACGCGGCGGTAGTGGGCCTGGCGCTCGTCTTCAGTGATGTCCAGAAGGCAGGGGAGCGGCGAGAGCTTGATGTCGAAGGTGGTCGCGAACTGCATGGGCAGGGTGTGCTCGCCGCGCTGGCGCGCGAGGAATTCTTTGCTGCGGTCGAACCATGTGCCGCGGAGGAGCGCGCCGGTGGTGAGGGCAGCGATGCAGTTGGGGCCTGGCCAGGACGCAGAGCTTGCCAGAAGACCCTCTTTTGCGGCGTGGGCCAGTAGGTAGCGCATGCGTACGTGCGCGGCTTTCTCGTCGGCGACGACGATGGAGCGGTAGCGACGCGACCACAGGCGCTCGCGCCAGAAGTGAAGGCGTCCGGCCTCCTTGGCGACGTTGGCATTCACGAACTGCATGAAGCTCGCGTGGGGAGCTCGGCGGCTTTGCCGCCGACGAACCAGCGCGGGAAGGTATGGAAACCCTCCCAGGGTTTCCATTTCAACCAACAAGCTGGCCGGCGCTGGTGGGTGGCATCAAGAAATGTGCGTGGGTGCTCAAAAACACGAAGGCATGGATGGTCATGCCGTAGAGTTCCTGGGCCTTGCCGATGATGCCGAGGATGATGTCGGTGAGCTCGGGGGATGGCCTGAGCAGCATCCTCCCTTGAAAGGTTCGCGTGGTGATTTCGACGAGGGAGCGCTCAGGAACGAATCGCAGTGGTCTCGGCATACGTCTCTATCGGCCACGAGGCGAGGAAGTTGCGTGTGCTTCCCCAGAAAACTCTGGCACCACCTGTGGGCGCCCACTGGGCCAGCCGCTCAAATGCGACGACCGGCACGACCCTATCGAACGGGTCGCGGCTTGGAAAAGCAAACTGCCCGGGCGCCTGGCCTGGGCGGGTGGCCGTGGTACTCTGGCACGCGCGTGGGATTTCGTGGCAGCCGGCATCGAGGTGCCAGAAAACGCCCGCGATTTGCAGTGGGGTTGGGCCAAGCCGCGACTGGTGCGAGGCTTCCCGTCAGTTTCCGCCGGCGCGACCAGCTAGCCCGGATCCGGGCCGCCGGCCTGGCGCATGCGCGCGATCACGCTTTCTTCCATGAGGTCTTCCATGGTTTGTCCGCCGTAGCGAGCGGCGATGCGGTCGTCGTATTCGTCGGCCACGAAGGCGAAGTCGCGAATGGTCTGGGTGAACTCTTCCTTGTCGCCGAGATCGCGGTCGAGCAGGGTGTGACACAGGACGATGGCTTGGCCTTCGGGCACGAAGGCAAAAGCGCCGAAACGTAGGACCGCGTTGAGCTGAAGCAGCTCCACCGCCAGCATGCATTCCATGCTCACGCCCTTGACCAACTGGGCGACCAGGCGAACAAGGGCATGATCCTTCCAGGGATGCACCTTGATCATGATCATCGACGAGCCCTGTTTCACGGCATAGAGGCCGTCCTCTACCTTGCGGTAGGCGGAGCTGGTCCCCAGCATCTTCTCTATTTTTTGGCTGGCGGCTTGAACCGCTGCGCGGGCACGGGCCTTTCGTTCGGGCATACATGATCGGTAGCACGAAGTCGGCCTCTTGCGAAGCCCACGCTTGCGTCACGAAAGTCTACCCGTTCGGTATCTAATCGCGGCGGTCGTCCCGGGCAATGCCGAGGGCGCGCATCTTTTTGTGCAGGTTCGTGCGTTCGAGTCCCAGCACCTGGGCCGTGCGCGAGATATTCCACTCGTTCTCGTCGAGCTTGGCCAGAACGTACTGGCGCTCGACCAGGTCGCGCAGCTCGCGCAGGGGAAGGTTCTTGGCCTCGGCAGGCAATTCCAGGGCTCCCAGCGCTTGCACGGGTCGCTTTCCCCGCGACACCTCGGCCACGATTTCCTCGGGCAGGTCGCCGACCCCGATGTTGTCCTCGGAGAGAATGACCAGGCGCTCGACCACGTTGCGCAGCTCGCGCACATTGCCCGGCCAGGTGTAGGCCGCCAGGATCTCGACCGCCTCGGGCGTGATGTTCTTCTCGTGCAGGCCGTTTTCGCCGGCGATCTGGGCCACGAAAGACTTGCACAGAAGTGGGATGTCGGCCGCCCGATCGCGCAGCGGTGGCGCGCGCAAGGGAACCACGGCCAGACGGAAATAGAGATCTTCGCGGAACTGCCCGGCAGAGACCGCGGCTTGCAAGTCGCGGTTGGTGGCGGCCAGCACGCGCACGTCCACCTTGAGCGTCGTCTCGCTGCCCACGCGCGACAGCTCACCCGACTGGAGCACGCGCAGAACCTTGGCTTGCGCCGACAGGCTCATGTCGCCGATCTCGTCGAGAAAAATCGTGCCGCCGTCGGCGAGCTCGAAAAGGCCCTTCTTGCGCGCGGCCGCGCCGGTGAAAGCGCCGCGCTCGTGCCCGAATAGCTCGGACTCGATAAGCTCGGGCGGAATGGCCGCGCAGTTGACCTTGATGAAGGGCCGCTCGCGTAGCGCGCTTTCGCGGTGGATGGCGCGCGCGACCAATTCCTTGCCCGTTCCCGATTCGCCGGTGATGAGCACGCGCGTGCGCGTGGGCGCGACCTTGGCGATCTGGGCGTAGAGCGCGGTCATGGCCGGACTTTGCCCAACCATCTCGAAGCGACCCTGGGCGAGAGCGCGCAGGCCGGCCACCTCGCGCACCATGGCCCGGCGTTCAAGGGCGTTGCGCAGAGTCACCATCAGGCGCTCGCGATCGAGCGGCTTTTCGAGGAAATCGTAGGCGCCGGCCTTGGTCGCGCGGACCGCGTCGGCCAGGGTGCCGTGCCCGGAGATCATGATGACGACCGGCTCGGGCTGGGCCTTGGCTCCTTCGTCGTCTTGCGCGCGCGCCTTGCGCATGGATTCCAGCACCTCGTGCCCGGACACGCCCGGCAACTGCACGTCGAGCAGAATCACGTCGGGCGCGATATCGGGCAGACGCGCCAGGGCCTCCTCGCCACTCGACGCCTCGTCGACGGTATAGCCCTCGCCTTCGAAAACCATACGCACGGTCCGGCGGATGTTCTTTTCGTCGTCGACGATAAGGATGGTCGTGGTCATTCGCGCCCCCTCAGCAATCTACCGCGTTTGCTCGGGTTTAGAACAGCGAACGCAGGCTGCCGAGAGCACCCAGGGAAGCAGCGACCGAGCGGCCCCAAGGTTCGAGCCCGGTTTCCGGCAACTTGGGTGCGGGCAGGAACACGCGGTAATCCACCAAGTGAATGGGCAGCGATCCGTCGCGGGCGGCGCGCGCATTCTCGCTTTCCACAAAGTCCAAAATGCGACGAAGGGCGCGCACGGCGGCCACGTTCTTGTCGTGCAGCAGCAGGATCACCGGACCGCGTGCGCGGCGAAGCCCGGCGGTCGCGTACTTCACGATGGCGTCCTCGTTCTCGCCACGCCACTCCTGGGGATCCATGTTCCACCCCACCTGGATGATGTCGCGGTCGGCGAGCGTGCGATCGAGTTCGCGGCAGCGCGCGCCGTAAGGCGAGCGGAAGAGCAGCGGCCGAATCGACGTTGCGTAGGCGATGATTTCCGAGGCACCGTCGATCTCTTTGGCCATCGCCTCGCGTTCGAGGCAGAGGTTCTTGTGGTTCATGGTGTGGTTGCCCACCAGGTGCCCGTGCGTGGCCAGCTTGCGCAAAAGATCGCGCCGCGCCAGATCCTCGGGCCGGTCGCGCACGATGTGGTGCCCGTTGACAAAGAACACCGCCTTGAGCCCGCGCCGGGTAAGCTCGTCGAGAATCAGCGAGGTGCCGATCAGGTCGGGACCGTCATCGAAGGTGAGCAACAGACTGCGCCCGCGCGAGACAGCCGACCTACCAGAGGCGACGGCGGAATCGCCGGGCAACGGCCGGAGAAAGCGGGGAAAGCCCCCGGCCGCCTGCTCGCCACGCCCAGGGAGCGCCTGTCCAAACCACAGAGCTGCGATGCCGAACGCGAGAAGCCGCCTTGGCATGCGGCTAGAATGGAATGTCGTCGTCGCTCGGGGGCGGGCCCGCGGGGGCGTCGGCGGCGGCGGGGGTCTGCGACTCTTCGCCCCAGCCGCGCTTCTTGCTTCCACCGCCTCCGCCGCTGCTGCCTTCGGCGCCGGGGCCCTGGCCGCCGAGGAAGACGACCCGATCGGCCACCACCTCGGTGGTGTAGCGGTCTTTGCCTTCCTTGTCCTGCCACTTGCGCGTTTGGATGCGCCCTTCAAGATAAACCGTGCGGCCCTTGGCCAGGTACTTCGAGCAGTGCTCGGCCTGGTCGCCCCACACGTTCACCCGGTGCCATTCCACGCGCTCTTGCTTTTGCCCGGCCTTATCCTTCCAGACATCATTGGTGGCAATGCTCAGGTGGCACACCGGCCGGTTGCTGGGGGTGTACTTCAGCTCGGGATCGGCCCCGAGGTTTCCAACCAGAATGACTTTGTTGACGCTACCCATGGTGACTTGGCCTCCTTGCCGTGCGTGAGTTGTTTTTGCCACCTTCCCGACGGGTTATCAATCCCGTCCTTGGGTGGCAATGAGGGCTATCGGTCACGGCCCCAAAAAGGTTGCTAGCTTTGTGCTCCACGCCGCCTGCTCTCTCTCCTAGTCGCGCTTGGTAGTACGATAGAGGCGTGCCTGTGCAGACTGCCCCGAGCTTCCTTTGTCCGGCTTGTCAGACGCCGCTACCCATTGCCAAGGCCGGCGAACCAACACTGCGCTGCCCGGCCTGCCATGTCGAGGTCGATGCCGCTCGACTTGAAACCCTGGTAGGCAAGCCACGCTTCGTGGCCGAACGGAGTTGGACCGGGGTCGAGCTGGACGGACTGGTCGTCGAAGATCTCATTGGTGCTGGCGGCATGGGCACGGTCTATCGCGCGCGCACCCTCGGCGACGGAGGCGCGCCGCTGGCGGTGAAGTTTCTCTCGCCCAGCCTCGCCGCCGAGCCGGAGCTGGTGGCGCGCTTCTGGCGCGAGGTAGCCCTGCTGGAAAAACTCGACCATCCCGCCATCGTGAAAGTGAAGGCGCACGGGCAAAGCCAGGACGTGCCCTGGTTTGCGATGGAGCTGGTCGACGGGCCTACCTTGGCCGTGCGCTTGGCCAAGGGGCCGCTTTCCATCGAGGAAGCGCGCGCCATCTTTTCCCGCCTGCTCGATGCCCTGGCTCACGCCCACGACCACGGCGTCGTGCACCGCGATCTGAAACCGGCCAACGTGCTGCTCGCCAGCGACGGCGCGCGCCTGGCCGATTTCGGCATCGCCCGCTTGGACCTGGAAGCGGCCACGCGCAAGACCCAGCTCACGCGCGCCGATGCCATTCTAGGCACCTTCCCCTATATGTCGCCCGAACAGCGCGCGGGCCGGCCGGTGGATGCCCGTAGCGATCTCTACTCGGTCGGTGTGATGCTCTACGAGGCGCTGGCCGGCGAACGGCCCGAGGGCGCGTTTCCGCCCCTGCATCGCCGTCGCAGCGAAATCCCCAGCCGCCTGGACCAAGCCGTGCTGCACCTGTTGCAACCGGATCCCAAGGCTCGTTTTGCTTCGGCAACGGAAAGCAAGCGCGCGCTTTTGGCCGCGCTCAAGGCACAGGTCAGCTACAAGTGGCCGCTCGCCTGGGCCGCCGGGGCCGCCGCCCTTGCGCTGATTGCCGTCTTCAGTTTTCGTGCGCACGAAAAGCCTTTGCCAGGCCAGCCCAAATTGCAAAGCCCGGCACCTACGAAACAAGCAGCACGGCCGCCCGAACCTCCCGCGGAGAAACCGGCCACGAATTCGCCAGTACAGGCCGAACGTTTCAAGCAAGAACAAGCCTTGAAGCTGGAGAAGGCTCAGGTCCTCGCCAAGAAGAAAGCGGGGGCGCGGGCGTACACGCCCAAATCAAAAGTCGGGCGCAAGCCGGGATGGTCGGGCGCGAAGGACGGGAAAGACTGGCTGGCTCCACTGAACCAAGCGGAGAGCCAAGACAATCAACAAGCACTTCCGCCGCCCCAAATACAACAGAACCTGCAGAGCAATGAACCGTCTCAGGCGGTCAGCCCTGTCAGCAACGCAAAATCCGCGCCCAAGCCCAGTCCGAAATCCATGGGCAAGAAGGGCAGCTGGAACGACGACGACCTCTTCGGTCCAACGAAGAAGTAGCCCAAGGATGGATCCAGCGTGTGCGCGATCACGCGGCGTCGACTTGAAACAGCTGCGGGTCGAGCCCCGCCTTCCTCGAAGTGATACTCTCGAAAATCGAGGTTCCATGAGCAAGAGCCTGCCTTGGTTCAGAAAGTCGCTGCTCCCTTTCTGGGGGCCTTGCGACCAGGCGAATCTCATCGATCGCCAAAAAGATTCTGACCGCGATGACATCGGCACCAGGGCCGCGAGGCACGCGATGAGAGCGAGCAGCTCAAGGTCGACGGAGCGGCCGAGTCGATCTCAGCGACGCTAGGTGAAGTCCAAAGACTGCGGCACGAAGTTGGCGAATCACCACCCTGGGACGCACCCAGTTTGTCGCTGCTCCGTAGGTCCGGGGAACCAAAGTCCCAATCCATTGGGCTGGTAGTCACGGTTCGATGCAGTCGACGGTTCCGTTCCTGGCTTCGGTGAACCACACCTTTCCGTCCGGGAGGAGCATCGCCCGCCACCACCACCAGCACTTCCGCCGGCGCCAGGCGCTGGCGCTTCTTGTGGCGGATGAGCGTCGACGGCTCCACGGAAGGAGTTGCCTGTACAGGCCGTGGCGCCAAGGAAACCGAAGGCAAGAACGGTGAAGAAGAGAGCATCAGGGGTTCTCATGACAAGCCTTTCCTGCACGGTAGCAAAGCAATGCCTATGCCGCGAACCAAAGACCGTGTTCTGCGTCGAATGTGAAGAAGGCGGTTCCATGCCGTTCTGAGAAGCAACAATTATGTCCGGGTGACGTCGCCACGCAACTCCTCCCCATGTCCGGCTGCCGATGAGGCTGCGTGGGATTCCGGCCCGCCAGTGGGCCACGCGTTTTGGATGAAGCGACGGATCAACGATCAATCGTTGCCATCATCCAATCGGGGTAACGCCGGCCCAGGAACTTTCCTGGCGCCGAGGCGTCGTCGAGGGTCTTCATCTGCGCAGGATCGAGCTGGATGCTGGCGGCAGCCAGATTCTCCTCCAGATATTTGCGGCGCTTGGTGCCGGGGATGGGCACGATGTCGTTGCCTTTGTGGAGCAGCCAGGCAAGCGCAATCTGTCCAGGCTTCGCGTGTTTGGCCGCTGCGATTTCGCGCACCATCTGCGCCGCCTTCACATTGGCGTCGTAGTTGGCGCCCTGATAGCGGGGATCGTTTCGCCGATAGTCACCTTGCGGATACTCTTCCGCGCGTCTCACCTCGCCGGTGAGAAAGCCCCGGCCGAGGGGACTGAAGGGCACCAGGCCGATGCCTAGCTCGCGCAGAACCGGAATGATATCCGCCTCCAAATTGCGTTCCCACAGCGAGTATTCGCTCTGTAGAGCGGAGATCGGATGGACCGCATGAGCGCGCCGGATGTTGGCGGTGCCGGCTTCGGAAAGACCAAAGAATCGTACCTTGCCATGCCGAACCAGATTGCTTACCTCGCCGGCCACGTCTTCGATGGGCACCGCCGGATCGATGCGGTGCTGGTAAAGCAGGTCGATATGGTCGGTGCCCAGCCGGCGCAATGAGCCCTCCACGGCGTCGCGGATATGCGCGGGCCGGCTATCTCTATCGGTCCCGACCTGCTTTCCATTCTCGAAACGAAAGCCAAACTTGCTGGCGATCACCACCTGGTCGCGCCGGCCCTTGAACGCGCGGCCGAGCAGTTTCTCGTTGGCCAACGGACCATAGACCTCGGCCGTGTCGAAGAAATTGCAACCCAGTTCGATGGCGCGATGAAGGGTCGCGATCGATTCGCCCTCGTCGGCCGGACCGTACGACTGGCTCATGCCCATGCAGCCAAGGCCGATCGCCGATACTTCAAGTCCCTGACTGCCAAGTTTGCGTCTGCTCAAAGTCATGACTACGCTCCTGAGTTCCCCAAGCCAGCCTCTGCGCCACGTTCACTGCGCGGGATCTAGCACGTGACTGGCCGCCTGTCAGGGAAGCGCGGTTGCATTGGCAGAAGGCTGCCCCTGTTCTCGGGTTGCCCCGCCGTCGAGGCAACGTATACTGCGCGAACCCCATGGATGCCGCGCTGGGCACGCTCGTCGCGCACCTGCTCGATGGAAACTCACAGGCCGCGCTTGCGGAAGCGCGCCGGTTGCGGACGCCAGGACTCGACGGGCAGCGTCTGGTCGTCGAGGGACTGGAAGCCGCCATGGACCTCATGAGCGCCAAGTGCACCAGCGAGCAGTTCAACCTGCTCGAAATCATGCTCACTGGGCGCGCGGCGATGGCGGTTGCGCGTGAAGTGTTTCCCGAGGGCTCGGTTCCTTGCACGCGTGGCACGCTGGTGATCGCCACGCCCCAAGGCGACGTCCACGATCTGGGCAAGAACATCACCAGGATGGTGCTCACCACCAAGGGCTTCCGGGTCGTCGATGGCGGCAAGGATTGTCCCGTCGCTGAGATGGTCGCGGCAGTCGCGCGGGAACAAGCCTTCGCCGTTCTGGTAAGCGGGCTCATCAGTCCCGTGGTTCCTCTGGTGCGCCAGCTGCGCGGACTGCTGCGCGAGCGGGGGCTCGCGCACGTCGCGGTCGTGGCTGGCGGAGCCGCGCTCAAGCAATGCACGGCCGAGGCGCTGAACGTCGACTATGTGGCGCACGACGCTTTCGACTGCGTCCATTTCCTGGAAGGGCTGGGCGTCCGTCCATGACCGGGCTCGAGCGCGTTCTGGCCACGGTTCGTTTTGAACCCAGCGATCAGGTTGCCGTGATTCCGCAGATCTTCGGGCACGCCGCACGGATCGCCGGCGTGTCTCTGGACCAATATCTGACTGACGCCGCCGTGCTGACCCGCTGCCAGTTGGCGGCTCTGGATCGCTATCGCGGCGATGCCGTCTTCGCCCTGCTGGACGTCAACGTGGAGACCGAGGCACTGGGCTCGCGTCTGCGCTTTCCCAAGGACAGCTACCCGTCGGTGGAACAGTACGTGCTCGAGCGGCCATCTGCTGTGGCCGAGCTTGCGGTCCCCGATCCCACAAAGGCCGGCCGCATGCCGGTCCTTCTCGAAGCGGCTCGATTGCTCAGGCAGGAGCTGCAAGATCGCGTGCTGGTGGCGGGTTGCGTGCTGGGACCCATGACCCTGGCCTGCCAACTTCTCGGGGCTGAGCGCGCCCTGTTTGCGGCGGTGGACGAGCCGGAAGCCTTCGAGCGGCTGCTGGACTTCGCTGCGGATGTGGCGGTGAGCTTTGGGCAGGCGCAACTGGAAGCGGGAGCGCACATCTGCGTCGTCTTCGATCCGTCGGCTTCCCCGGCGGTTGTGCCGCCCGCACTTTTCCGCGAGTTGTTGGCCCCGAGGCTGCGGCTGCTGTGCCAAGCCCTCAAGCGCAAGGGCAGTCCCGTCTCCTGGCTGCACATCGCCGGGCCGGTTGAGCCAATCCTGCCGCTGTACCCAGACTGTGGCGTGGATATCGGCAATATCGACTATTGCGTGGATCCGGCGCGGGCGCGGGCAGCGGCTCCTCAGCTCTGCCTAGACGGAAACATTCGCCCGCTCGCGTTTGTCGACTCCGAGCCGGAGGACATAGCGGCGGCGTGTCGACGGGTGCTCGACCACGCAGACGCGGGCTTCATCCTTTCGTCGGGATGTGAGATTCCGCTCGAGGCGCGACCTGCGTGCGTGCAGGCTCTCGTGGATTCAGTCAAGAGGAACAGCAGCTGACCGTGGCAGTCGTTGTACGAGCCCGATTCGGGGACCAATCGCAGACCATCGCGGCGACACCGGGAGCGAGCGTTCGCCAGCTCTTGGAAGACACCGACCTACGGGTGCGTACCGCCTGCAACGGCAACGGTTCATGTGGTTTGTGCCGGGTCCGCATCTTGTCGGGGCTGGTGTCGACTCCGACATCGGAGGAGAAGCTGAATCTCGGTCCCGCTCTCATCGAGGCCGGCCTGCGCCTTGCGTGCCAGGTGGTGCCCTTGGGCGAGGTGGAGATCGAGGTCGTGGACCTTGCGCCCCGCTCAGCATGGCGCCCCATTGCGCCCGCGGCGCTTTGCAGCCCCGAGCGCCCTAGTGTCCCTGGCGCGAGCGGTCCGGCGCGAATTTCCAGAATTGCCATTGATGTCGGCACCACCAATCTGGGCCTCGCATTCTGGGGCGACGAAAGTCGCGGGCGACTGGCGGCGCGCCGCGGGCTGAACCCTCAAGCCCGTTTTGGCTCGGATGTGGTGACCCGGCTGCAAGCGGCCCGCGATGCGGTGGTGGCTCGGGAGCTGGCACACGCTGTGGAAGTCGCGGTTGGCGAAGCCCTGCGCGAGATGGTCGTCAGCGACGGGTTTGAAGTGGCGGCCCGGCCGACTGTCGTTGCGGTGGGAAACACGGCGATGCTGTCTCTGCTCCACGGATCGCAGGGCGGATTGCTGGACCCCGAATCATGGGCGGCCCCAGCCACATGGCTCTCGGACAGACAGCTCCGTTGGCGCTTCGGCGCCGGATGCGAGGCGGTGGTGCACCTGGTGCAGCCTCTGGCCGGGTTCGTGGGCTCCGATCTCCTCGCCGCCGTGCTCGCGGCAAACCTGCTGCAGGGTGAGGCCCCTGCGCTGTTGCTGGACTTCGGGACCAACACCGAGATCGCCCTGTGGGATGGCGAGACACTGTGGGTAACGAGTGCGGCGGGTGGCCCTGCCTTCGAGGGAAGTGGCATGCGCTGCGCAGTCCCGGCGGATACGGGCGCCATCTCACGGGTACGGGCTGGGACGCCCCTTCGTTTTGAAGTCATGGGTGGCGGCGGGCCGACGGGGGTGTGCGGTTCTGGACTGGTCGACTGGGTCGCGTGCCTGCGCCAGGCCGGTGTGCTGTCGAGCCGAGGCAATCTGGTTGACGGGGCAGCCGAGGGAGCGCTATCGCTTGGTGGGAAAGGAAGCGAGATCATTCTGCGCAAGCGCGACGTGGACGTGTTCCAACGAGCCAAGGCTGCCATCGCTGCGGGCGTGCAACTCCTGGAGCGGCGGGCGGGCGTGGCATGCCAGGACCTGCGCCGCATTGTCACCACGGGCCTGTTCGGCCGGTCGCTCGACGTGGCGAATGCCCAGGCCATCGGCTTGCTGCCAGCGATTGCTCCCGAGCGCGTCGAGACCTACGACAACCTCGCGCTCGCCGGCTGTGAGATCGTGTTGACCTCCTCCGAGGGAGCGCGCGCTGTCGAGGCCGTACGCGGGCGCGCGCGCCTACTCAACCTCGGTCAGTGCGCCGAGTTCGAAGATCTGTTCGTGCAGAGCCTGTTCCTGGCGCCCATGGGAGTCGAGCCATGAGCGTGGCATCCGAACGCCTGACCGCGGTGCTGCGAGCCGCGCAGTACTTGAGCAACTTGTCTCCCGAACAGGATGCCTGGGCGGAGCTGGCGCAGGCCATCAGCAGCTTCTTTGGCTGCGAATTCGTGCTGGTCGTGCAAGCCGACGAAGGTGGTGAGCCGGTGGTCGTGCGCAGCCTCCTCTCGCACGAGATCCCCGTCGCTGAAGTTCTCCGCCAGGCGCGCGACGAGATTCGATCGGTGCTTGCGACTGGATTTCTGGGCTCGCTGGTTCTGTCCGACCCGGCATGCGCGCTGGCCATGCTTCCCTTGCCCCGCGATCGGCGAACCACCGGCGTTGCGGTCGTCGGTCGCCTCACCCAGCGAGACTTCTCGAAGGAGGAGTTGGAGATCTTGCTCGCCTTGGGCGGCCTGTTCGGAAACGTGGTGGCGAGGCTAGAAACCGAGAGGGAGCTCCGGGATCACCGCAAGAGCCTGGAGGTAACCGTCGACCAGCGCACCTTCGAGCTCGCCGCCAGCAACCGTCGTTTGCTCGAGGAATCTGCGGTGAGGCGGCAAGCCGAAGGCGCGCTCGAGCACACGCACGCCGAGCTGGAACAGATCTTCGAGACCGCCGGTGATGGTGTGTGGGTGCTTGATTGCGACGGCAAGATTCTGAGAGTCAACGCGACCCGTGCACGTCGGATTGGGCGTTCGTCGGCCGAGCTGGTTGGCCACCTCTGCCACGAAGGCTCTCCCTGCTGCGAATGCGACACCCAGGTTTGTCCGCTGGTGCGGGTGGCGGAAGGGGCGAGCCGAACGGAATCCGAGGTGAGGCGGAACTACCCCGAAGGAGCCCGGGACGAACTCGTGGTCAGCACGCCGTTGCGTACCAAGGATGGGG
>Ga0265342_10002645_pt1 | contig 15318 bp, 8 predicted proteins | sample 4CB327metaG_FD_203125 | JGI IMG/M metagenome (GOLD analysis project Ga0265342, IMG submission 203125) | Rhizosphere microbial communities from Carex aquatilis grown in University of Washington, Seatle, WA, United States - 4-CB3-27 metaG | ecosystem: Host-associated > Plants > Roots > Rhizosphere...
CAAATGCACGCGGTCGGGGTTGACATCGATGCAGTGAACTTCGCGAACGAGCCGCTTTTCGCCAACCCTTTCGAGTCATGTACTTACACAGAAAAATCCTATGCTGCCGTCCTCAGGGAGGTGGGTGAGGCCTTCACAAAGGCCGGTCTCGCCACCCAACTCTTCGGCCCCGAGCACATGGGTGGCGCCGATTGGAATGCCCGCTTCTTCAGGCACGTGCTCGATGACTCGGATACGGCGCGGTTCCTCAGTTTCTACGCAGTCCATGGTTACACCGACGGTGTCTCAGCCGACTACGGCAACGCCGAGGGTTGGACGAGGCTCTATGAGCATGCGAGCGAAGCCGGCGTAGAGCTTTGGATGACCGAAACCTCGGATGCCAAGCTCCACGGATGGGACAAGGCGTTTCTTATGGCCAAGGAGTTGCACCTTGCCCTTCGCTTTGGGAGAATCTCTGGTTGGGTCTACTACTACATGGCCGGCGAGGTCATGGGTGAGCCGCCAGAAAATGCACCGAGGCCGCTCTACTACGCTTTCAAGCAGTACTACCGCTTTGTGCGGCCAGGGTTCGTCCAGGTTGGTAGCGCGACTGACGACCCGGAGATTCTACCCACCGCATTCAGTTGCGGTGACGGCCTCACCGTGGTGCTGATCAACAACGGTACCTCGGTGAAGACCGCGGTCGTGAGCTTGGTCGACCGGGGAATCCCAACCTTTCAGGGGTATCGCACGTCGAGAACGGAAAACACGATTGTGATCGGGGAAATCGCGGGCGGCAGTGTGGAGCTTCCCGCTCAAAGCATCACCACCCTGGTCGCTCCGGGCACGAAGGAGGCCCATGCGGATGGCGGAAAGACGGCGGATGGCTCCTCGGGAAGAGTGTCCTGGTGTGGGCCACGGAGCCCCGTCTTCCACGTCCAATCTAGGAAACTCGGCTCTTCGCCGCGAGGGAGTTGGAGTTATCGTAGTACGGCCCCTGTGATTGCGGCGGTGATTCTGGCCGTATTCCTTGCAATCGGGTTGATGCGCAGGTCCACGAGAACATGAGCCCGCTGGCGAGCTCGATCGATGACGGATGGCGTCCGGCCGAAACCCAGTGGCCCCAAGAAACTCAAATCCGAACGCAATCGTCACTGGATTGTGGTGACTGGACTTTCGGGCATTCATCCACTAAATTGGGGCTCATAGGTGAGGCATTTGACTTGGCTGAGGTACGTTCGATTTCGCTTGTTTCAGAGCGCTCTAGGGCCGTTCTCTCGCAACATGCGCCGCAAGCGAATGGCGGATCTGGTTGCTAGGTTGGGAATCGGTCGGGGAGCACGTGTTCTCGACCTAGGAGGGCAGCCAGAGATTTGGAACGATGTAGTTCTCCCGCTCGACATAACGATTCTGAACTTGCCAGGGGTGGCCACAAGAGATGTTTCGAGCAGTCACGCCCTTGTCTACGTCGAAGGCGATGCCTGCGCGGTTGACGGTATAGGAGATGGACAATTCGATCTCGCTTTTAGCAACAGCGTCATCGAGCACGTTGGTGACAGACACAAGAGAGCGGATTTCGCGAAGGAAGTGCGGAGGCTTGGAAGAGCCTACTGGGTCCAGACTCCTTCGAAGTGGTTCCCGATCGAAGCGCACACGGGGATGCCGTTCTGGTGGTTTCTCCCGGAATCGCTGCGGCGTTACTTTATCGCTCGATGGAAGGGCAAGCTGCCGGCGTGGACGGAAATGATCGAATCGACCACGTTCGTTGAAAGAGCTGAGCTCCAATCGCTGTTTCCAGACGGAACCCTGGTGATCGAGCGTCTCATGGGAATTCCCAAGTCCTATATTGTCTTTCGTCGCGCCGAGTGAGCCACCATCCATAGCGCCGAGCGTGTGTGGCTCTCGGGAAGCCTCCGGAACGACCCTCGGGAGCCCAGTTATGGCTTAGGGCACTTGTACTCGATAAGAGCACTGCGCTTTCCGAGTATCGCTTGGACGAAGTAGCGGGCCTGCCCGTAGGCTGAAGGAAACTTCCCAACGATGCATGAAATCGCGAACAAGCCCGCATCCGCAGAGACGAGTCCTCGTCGCCGCGTATTGAGATACACACGCATGAGGAGCAGCGGATATCCGAAAAGAAGGATCGCGCTCAACCCCGCCGTCGGCCAGAGCAGCCCCAAGACAAGCGACGGCAACAAAGCCCCCCATACCAGGTTACTTCGCACCTCCTTGGCACGGTATTGGCCGCCCTCGCGACGGTGAAGAGCAAACCCTTCCGCGTAGGCGTGACCGCTGCGCACGGTACGACGCCACCACTGGCCGAATCTAGTGATATTCGCGTCATGCAGAGTCATCTCCGCGTCGATGCGCTGGATGCGATAGCCTCGCTGGCGCAAGCGCAAACATAGGTCGGGCTCTTCGCCGGCAATCAAACTCGAGTTGTAGCCTCCAACCTCGGAAAGCGGCTTGACCCGCATCAGGGCATCACCGCCACAGGCATCGGCGATCCCAATAGGGGTATTCCACTCGATGTCACAGAGGCGGTTGTACATGGATGCCTCTGGGTGCCGTTCCCGCCGCCGGCCGCACACCACCGCCAGGGTTGCATCGCTACGAATGGCCGTCACCGCCTTCTCCAACCAGCCCGCCGCAACCTCGCAATCGCCGTCCACGAACTGGACAAACTCGCCGTCCGGTGCCATCTCGACTGCCTTGGCCCATCCTACGTTCCTTGCGCGCGCCGCGGTGAAGGGAAGTTGTCGGTCGAGTCCCACGACCTGGACGCCCATCTCGGTCGCGAGGGCCACGCTGCCATCGCTCGATCCCGAATCCACGTAGATGAGACGAAACGCCCGCCCTACCAAGGAAGCCAGGCAGCAACGCAACCGCTCGCCTTCGTTGCGTCCTATGATGACGACACTGACAGGAGCGCGCTCCTGCGATTCAGTTGGAGAGCTCACCTTGAAGGACCTCCGGGAGAAACCTGGCATTGGAGGACGCGGACGAGCCTGGCCTCTGCTCGCGTCATTTCGGGAGTGCGGAGTCGGTCTTGGCCAGCATTCATCGCTGCATCGGCTTTCTTGTGCCTGAAAACAAGACGGGAGTGGGGAAAAGTGAGGAAAGAATACTCAGTTTCAATCCGATCACCAAACCTAGAACGGTCGACGTAACTCAACGATTGCCTTGACGATATTGATTTCCGACATTCGTGCGTCAGAATGAGCGTCAGACATGTGCGGAATTGCCGGCGCCATCGGTGACATCGACGATGGTCTAGAATCAAGTGTTCGCAAGATGATGGACGCGCAGGCGCATCGCGGGCCCGATGATTCGGGTCTCTTTCGCACCGCAGCCGGCCCTGGCGTCGTGTTCGGTTTCCGCCGTCTGTCCATCATCGACCTGTCCGCCGACGGTCACCAGCCGATGATCGATCCCGAGCGACAGAACGTCGTGGTCTTCAACGGAGAAGTCTACAACTACGCGGAGCTGCGCAAGGATCTTGAGGCAGAGGGGGAACGATTCCGTTCCAAGGGCGACACGGAAGTGCTTCTTCGTGCGTGCGGCCGGTGGGGCGAGTCCGCCATGACTCGCCTGCGTGGCATGTACGCCTTTGCCATGTACGATCCCAGACGTCGGCGTGCCCTGCTCGTTCGCGATCGGCTTGGCATCAAACCCCTTTACTATGCGACGCTGCCTCGTCCGTCGGGCAAGGTTGTGCTGTTCGCATCCGAGCTACGCGCCTTGCTTGCCACTGGACTCTTTGCGCGCCACCTCGATCCGTCGGGCGTAGCGTCGTATCTGTGGAATGGATTCGTCGTCGGTCCGACAACGGCTGTCAAAGGGATCTCGCTCCTGTCCCCCGGGGCATCACTCGATCTCTCGATCGATACCCCGCATGCCGAGCCCAAGCGCTACTGGACCCTCTCCAGTCCACCGCCGCTCCCTCCCGGGCAAGCGCTGGAAGCGCTCAAGCATGAGCTTGTCACCGCCGCGCAGCAGCACCTGGTAAGCGATGTGCCCCTCGGCGTCTTCCTATCGGGCGGCGTGGACTCGAGCGCCGTCACGGCCTTGGCAGTGCGCGCCGGAAATCAGAAGATCAAGACCTTTCACATCGGGTTTGAGGAGGCGGCGTTCAACGAGGCCGCCTATGCGCGGAGAATTGCGACCCTGCTATCGACCGAGCACATGGAATTCACCCTGACTCAGGCGCGTTTCCGCACGGATCTCGATCAAGCCCTAGCTAGCCTGGACCAACCGACCTTCGACGGTATCAACACCTACTTCGTCAGCCGGGTGGTCCGCGAGGCTGGCTTCACGGTGGCCCTGGCGGGAACCGGCGGCGACGAGCTTTTCGGTGGCTACGCGAGCTTTCGCGATCTTCCGCGCAGCCGCGCTATGACAAGCGCTGCGCGTCTCATCCCAGGGTCCATCATGGGGGTCTTGGCACGGATGGCAACGCGAATCAAAGCGGGGAAGGCGGGTGACGTGCCACCGCAAACACGCTGGGGTAAGCTGGCCGACCTGTTCGCCACGCATGGCGATCCACTGGGGATCTACCAGGTAGCTTACGGCCTCTACACGCGGGAATTCCTCGGTGAGCTGGCCAGTGCCGCGCTGCAGGTCGGGACCGAAAACGGGCTAGTCCCAGCGCGCGCCAAGGAACTCGCGGAGCTCGTGGGCTCGGCTTCGCCCCTTTCAGGCGTGGGGCGGTTGGAATTGGCGTTGTTCATCGGGGAACGCTTGCTGCGCGATACGGACGTGGCCAGCATGGCCTCGTCGCTAGAAGTGCGCGTGCCCTTACTCGACCACCGCGTCGTCGAGGCGGCCCAGGCCGTGCCCGACGCGGATCGATTCTACCCCCTCGGCAAGAAGCAGCTCCTGAAGTCGCTCGCTATGCCCGACGTCGACCCGAGCATCTTCGATCGTCCGAAGGCAGGCTTCGTCTTGCCTATTGAACTGTGGGCGAAGGATCAACTAGCCGGAAACATCGCGACCTTGTTCGCTGATCGCGCGTTGGTCGAGCGAGTTGGACTGAATTCTGATTCTCTCGGCCGCTTGTGGCAGGCATTTCGTGCGGGAGCACCGGGCATCTATTGGTCACGCGTGTGGGCCCCTTATGTGCTGCTCGACTGGTGTCGCCGACACGATCTGACTCTGTCCTAGGCCCGCCCGATGATGCCGCCCACGCGCCCGAAGGGAAGTGGCTTCAAACCATGACGAGAGCGCGACAGTGCTTGCGCGTGTGTGTGATAGTGGCTGCGGTTGTTACAGGCTGTCGCTGCCGCTCGTCGGAGATGGGCCCGACGTCGCGGGGTCGTGGACAAGGCACCGTGACCAGAGAGGCTCCAGATGGCGATTGCGTCAAGGCCAAGCTCCTGTGGTCGGAGGACTTTGAGACGGGAGGCTATTCGCGCTGGACGGGGCATTCCTATTTCGCGACGTGGGGCAACCACTGCCAAGACAATGCGCTTTCGACGCTCAAGGCGTTGAGTGGAACCCACTCGCACCGATCCGAAATCACCTGCGCCTACGAGAAGGAAGCGAACGTACACCGAGGCTACGGCGGGCTGCAGTTCAGCGGCGACGAAGTGTTACCAGAGTACACGAATACTGGCACGGGCACTGACGCCCCCCATGGGCTAGTCAATACCTTCTATCATTGGCTCGATCCGCCTACGACGTTTGATCATGGCAAGTGGGTGAGTTTCTTCACTGTCAATGACGACTGCGGCTGGGTTGAGGCCCCCATGACGTTGGGATTGGAAGACCCGTCCAATATTCTAGCCGCGGCCCACTATTGGGCTGGGGCGGGCGGGACACGCACCTACCTTCCCGGCGCAAAGGCCTTTCCCTTTGGGCGTTGGGTGCGCATCACGATCTACGTCAACTACTTCGACGGAGTCATGCATGTCTGGCAGGACGGACAGCACATTAGCAAAGTCACCTTTTCTCGCAAACTGAAGACCGTTTGCCAATGGCATTGGGGCTTGTACGCGAGCGGTGACAACGACAATTTGGTCCTTTATGAAGATGACTTCAGCATCTGGAAGCTTGGCCAGGCGTGGAACGATTACTCGGTCGAACCGCTGCTGGGTAAGACTGTCGCGGTTTGCCGCCCCTGACAGCGATACGCCAATCATACGGGCCAGCCCGCACTATTCATGAGCCGCACCAAGTCGATGTTTGCGCGGGCTAGACAAACGTGTGCGGAGCCTACGCTTCGCTGGCTTTGCCGGCAGCGAAGCGTCGCGCGAGGCCGAGCGCAGCGAGCGGGGAGGCAGGTGGTGGGGAGGGGCTGAAGGGTTTGGAAACCCTCCCAGGGTTTCCATTACCATCGACCTAGCCCGCCACTCTTCCGTGGACAGCAGTCGGTCTGTTTGCAGATGCCCGCCGGTGGGCTGATGGTGGTGAATCATGCGGGCTAGAGGCGCGGCTGCCCGAAGGCTGGCAGCAGGTACTGCGCAACATCATCCACGGTCTCTTCCTGCAGCAAGGTGGAATGCCCTCCAGGACAGTCGACCGTCTTGAGCCCTTCACCAAGTACCGACGACCATCCGAAGTCGGATGTGGCGCAGAGCGAACGGCTGGAAGGCTCTTTGCCAACCTGGTCCGCAGCACGCACTAGAATCGCGTGCACACCCGTGATCGCCTTAGGCTCATAGCAAGCCGAGGCCCTAAGGTAGACGTCGCGTGCCGAGGGCACGGGCAGCCAATCCGGCCATTTGGATTCCGAACGGGCCTGACGCTTGAGCAGACGCAGGGACAACGAGGCCATCACCTTGTGGCGGACGTTGTTCACTTCGTATCGCACCAGGTTGGACAAGCGGCGGCCTCCCTCGGCAAGGGATCTCCCGACGCCAGTCGAACCCGCACTTTTCACAAGCTCGGCAGCGCGGACCAACCGCTGTCTGGTCACGCGCATCGTTCGCATGGGTGCCCGCGGTGATATGGATTCGATGAGCGCGAGCAAGGCGATGTCCTCGCCGGCCTCTGCCAGCAGCCTGGCCACCTCGAACGCAATCACGCCCCCGGCGCATAGCCCACCCAAGAAGTACGGCCCCTTGGGCTGCCGCGCACGAATCTCCGTTACGTAGTGCGCGGCCATGTCCTCAATAGTCGGGTGCACCATGGGAAAACGGCCACTGGCGAGCGGAACGACACCAAACACAGCCACATCAGGCGGCATGCGCATCGCAAGATTGCGGTAGAGCAGGACCTCTCCATCTGCATCGTGGATCAGAAAGAGCATTCGATGACCCGAGCCTGGCTTGAGCTGAATCAAGCAGGTGCCTGTGTGCGAGTCCGGTGTGGATTTCAGGAGCTCTCCGGCAAGCGCCTCGACCGTGGGAGTCTTGAAGAACACGCGAAGGGGAAGCTCAATGCCAAACTCCTTTTCGAAACGCTCGCGCGCCTGAATCACCAGCACGGACGTGCCGCCAAGCTCGAAGAAGTCCTGGTCGATACCGATGGACGATACGCCGAGGACTTCGCTGAATATCCCGGCAACCCGACTCTCGGTGTCGTTCCTGGCCAGACGCACGGCGACTGGCGCACTCTCGACTGGCTCGGCGGCAGGCAGCGCCTTGCGATCGATCTTCCCACTTGTCGTGAGCGGAAAGCTCTTGAGCCGCAGATACGCGGTCGGGATCATGTATTGTGGCAGCTTTTCCCGCGCCTTCTCGAAGAGAGCCTGTCGTTCGGCTTCGCCAACCCAGTAGGCAACCAAGCGCGGCTCGGACGTGCTCTTCCGGGCGTCGACCGTTACGACCACTTCATGGACGCCCGCGGCGGTACGCAGAACCGATTCAATCTCTCCAAGCTCGATTCTGAATCCGCGAATCTTCACTTGGTTGTCGGCCCGGCCGAGGCATTCAAGCCGACCATCTGGAAGAACACGCCCAAGATCGCCGGTTCGATAAATGCGGTCGCGAGGACCGCCCATCGGATCGGGAACGAAACGTTCGGCTGTCAAATCGGGACGCCCGCGATACCCGCGTGCCAAACCGTCGCCACCGATACAAAGCTCGCCGATGACTCCGAGGGGAACGAGTTGCAGGAACGGATCGAGGACGTAGATCTTCGTACAATCGATGGGGCGTCCGATGGTGATGCGCGAGATACCGCGTTCGATGGGTTCAACGCTTGACCAGATCGTGGTTTCGGTCGGTCCATAGAGGTTCCACAGTTCGGAACCGCAGGTCAGCAGTTCGTGGGCCAACTCCAGGCTCAGTGCCTCGCCACCGATGAACATGCGCAGGCGACCATCGCCCTTGAAACCAGCATCGAGTAGAAGTCTCCAGGTCGCGGGCGTGGCTTGCATCACCGTGATGGGCTGGCTGGCGAGCAGGTCACGCAATCGCCGCGGATCGGTCGATGAATCGCGATCCGCAATCACAACCGTGGCGCCGACGAACAGAGGTAGGAACAACTCAAGGCCGGCGATGTCAAACGTCGTGGTGGTGATGGCGAGGAGGCAATCGGATTCGGCAAGGCCAGGCGTTCGCGCCATGGAACGCAGGAAGTTCGCAAGCGCGCCGCGCGGCACTTCCACGCCCTTGGGCCGTCCCGTCGAACCTGAAGTAAAGAGGATATAGGCGAGTTGCTCGGGCGTATGCTGATTGGACAGCTGGCTATCGTCGAAATCCCTGGTTGCGTCCGACAAGTTGTCAAGCGGCAGGAACGCTGTTCCCGCAGGCAAGGCAGCCAATAGAGGCGAGTCGGAAGGCGCGACAAGTACCTGGGGAGCCGCGTCTTCGAGGATCACGCGCACGCGTTCGACAGGATGTCCTGGATCGATGGGCACGTAGACCCCGCCGGCCTTGAGTGTGGCGAGCAGTGCCGCAAGCTCGCCGGCCCCTCGGGGAACGGCGATTCCAACCCGGGACTCGCGCTCCACTCCGAGCGAAGCCAGCCGTCGTGCAAGCCGATTGGTGATGGCATCGAGCTCCGCGTAGCTGAGCGTTTGATCCGGCCCGGCCACGGCAATATGGTTCGCTCGCCGCCCAGCTACCTCGGCGAAGCGCGCGGTCACGTCGGGCGCCGGCTCGCTGGGCGTCTGCCCCGAAGCCACCGTGCGCAGAAACCTCCGTTCAGCATCGTCGGTGAGAACAATGGCGTCGAGCACCGTCTCTGGATTGTCCGCCAGGACTTCGAGCACGCGCAGCCATTGCGAGCTCATCTGGGCCTGGCTACGAGCATCGAAGGTCGCTTTGTGGAAATCGAAAGCAAACTGCAGATTCCCGTCGGCGAAGTCCATGACCTGAAGACCTAGGGTATCGCGAAAGTCGCCCTGCCCGGCGCGCGCATCCCCGAGCGTGGGCGTGGGCGAGAACTGGTAGCGCGCGGGCATGCCCGCAAATTGGGTGGGTTGCCGTGGCACCAAGTTGAGAGTTACGTATTCCAGCCCGTGATCGCTGACGCAGGCTGGGCTGTGCTCCACGGCAGCGTGCACCTCCTCACGCACGCGCAGGGCAAGGCTGACGAGGGTGTCGCCATCTTGAATGCGAATGCGGAAGAAGAGCTGCTCCATGAGAAGACCCATGGACTTCTTGAAGGGACTCCGGCGATTGCCGATGGGTGCGCCAATGAGCACTTCGCGATTGCCCGTGATGCGGTAGAGCAAAGCCGACAAGGCAGTGGTCATGACCAGCAAGCGTGAGAAGCCGGCCGACCTGGAAGAAAAGGTATCGCTTCGAGCGCGCGCGAGAAGCCGCTCTGCCAGCGACGGCTGCGCGTCGACCCAGACGCGCTGGAGCGCGGCGTTCTTGTCGGTTCGAACCAGGCCATATGGCCGAAGCGGCGGCGCCCCGCCAGCAACTTTGGCGTCCCAGTAGGCTTTGTCGACGTGCGCCTTCGGCGCCATGCGGCAGGCTGCCTCAAATTGCAAATAGTCGCGAAACGAGGCGGTAGCATCGACGGGCCGTCCCAGATAGCGCGCTTCCAGGTCCCGCACCAACAACGCCATCGAGAGCCCATCGGTCACAATGTGATCCTGGCAGAAATAGAAGACATGGCGCCCCGGCCCGATGCTAAGAAGCGCGGCGTCCCAAAGCCACGCCCCCTGATTGAGGCGCCGCGTGGACCGATCCAAGATGAAGGAATCCAGCTGACTGGCGTCGATCGAGAGAATCGGCAGCGCTGGCGGGCGCGCGGCCAAGTAGAACTGCCTGGCTTCATGGCCATCGACGGCGATTCTCAATGCATCGTGCGAGGCGACCAAGTCGGAGAAAGCTTGGGAGAATCGCGACACGTCAAGCGCGCCTTCGATGTCGATCAGCTGAACGAGATTGTGATAGCGAGCATCCGGAAACAGCTGGTCGTCGAGCCAGAGCAGCGTCTGTCGCGCTGAGAGTGGGAGGACCTCAGAAGAGGTGGTGTCGGCCTGGCTTGCAGTATGCTCTGGCAAAGACGTCATAGGGCGTTGGGTCTCAGGACAAGATCGCGCCTGGCGGGCAAAGCCATGCTCGAGGCAGGTTATCGTTGAGGTGAGGGTAGTATAGGCAGCTACTAGTCTTCGTCCAGGTTGAAACAGAATCGTGTCAGGGATGTCCTGCAGCAGGTCAAGGAATTCGAGAAGACGAGAAGAGTAGACCGGTGCTCCGCTTTGGACGATCCTCCTCTGCGCCGCGGCGAGCCGCAACCTTCCGGAGAGAGACGCCCCCCCAACATTCTACGGGACGGGTCGATGGGCTTGAGTTTCGAGGTCTGCGGGTTCCAGTTCCCGCAGGCACCGTGTGAGCGCGCCAGCTAGAAAGAACGGATAGAGGCACCAGAGACCGTTGGGGATCAAATCGACCGTCGCCAACACCAGGATGAGGGTGAACCCTGCCAGTTGTCGCTTCTGACGGCCTGAGCCATGGTCGCGCAGCCGCCGACGCGCCAACAGACTGGGCAGGACCAAGACACCGAAACTTATGAGAAAGCCTGCGAGTCCGGCTTGTCCCAAGACGATGATCCAAAATCCGTCGGTTACGGTAATGTTTATTCCCGCATCGTTGCAGACCAAGTTTCGGCCGTAGGTTCCCCAGCCAAATCCTATCCGCTTCGCAGCATGGGCCAACAATATGTCTTCATTGGCGAAGCGAAAGGCAAGCGACTCCTTTCGCTCATCCTCCAGAGAACCAGCCGCGTTAAGAAAGTCGGCAACTGGGAACAGTTGCGTCGTTCGAAGCAGAGGATACAGTAGCGTCACCACCGCCAATACGCTGGCCACAAGCAATTGCCGTCTGGGCTTGACGAGAGCGAGAAGGAGGACGCCCGCGACGGTCATGACGATTGCCCCAACGCTCTTGCACAAGACGAGCACAAGTGCTTGGAACCAGAACAGCAGTGACGTTGGCACGCCAAGAATTCGACGTCGTGTCTTCGCGACGACAAACAGTGCGAGCGTTGCGACCATGAAGAAGCGAGCAAGAGCCAGTCCGTGGGGCATGAAGACAGTGGGTCGATACCCCCCCCAACGGACTCCCTGATTGAAGGCGCCCAGTCCATAACCATAGACTAAGGCGTGGATTTGGGGACTCATTCGCAGTTCGTAGATAGCCAACGGAGTGTACGCTATCCCCGCAACGCCAAATGCGATAAGCACCTTGTCAATATCTTCCATACCCCGAACCAGTGTGTATCCCAAGTAGAACGTCAGGCAGTATTGAATGAATCCTAGAAGGCCCATGGCAACGCCATCCCTGATACTCATGGCATGCGCCTCAACGGCCCCAGTGATTCCGCAGGGAAACGTATCGCCATTGTTGTAACCGGTAATGATTCCACTCAAGATTGCGAACAACGAAACAAGTACGAACCATTTCTCCTTCGGCAGTTTGGTCACTCGCTTGGGGCACGAGAAGAGGCATCCGACAAGGATACACACATAGGGAAGGTTCTGTTTGTCTAGATAGGGCAAGCCCGGTATGTGGAAGAAGGCCCCCACAGGAAGAAAGAGATCGCCACACAACGCGACTGCAAGCGCTGCAGTCAATGGACGCATGACAAAGAATAGGCCGATGGCCAAAGGGATAAATGCACCCAGCACGACTTGAGCGATTGTGCTCGTCATCTCTGCAGACCCCGGATTGTCACTGTTCTCGACTGTTTGCGCTTGGGGCGTTGAAGCACGGCGCCCACTCGGTTCGCGGTATCACAGGATGTCATCAAGACTGACCAGCCCAAGCCGTGGCGCGACTCGATCGTCCCGATGAGTCAACAACCGTCCACCACAGAATCGTGACGGTCGCCAGAAGCCAACAGAGGCCGAAGACTCGGTTCCTAAACATCTCGGTCCGACCCAAGACTCTCGATGCCAATTCAATGAGGCCGGGCCGGCTCAGGACCAACAGTAGAGGGAGAAGGACCATCTGCCGTCTGAACGACATGAGACCGAGCATCGCACACATCGGAATGAGGAAGGCAGTGTCGTACTCGTGGAAGGGATAGGCCAAGCCCATGATAGTGAAGCAGGCCATCCCGGCCGCCGGCATGGGCAAGCTTCCCACGGGCCTAATCTTCAGCATACTCCAGACAACCAGAACAAGCGCAAAAAGGAAGGCAAGCAGCTGAAGAACGCGGCCATAGACTCCCGAGAGCCCGACTGCGTTCAGCAGGGGGCCGAGCCCAATCATATTCGCCGATGTATTGGCACCAAGGCTGGCATTGTTCAGGACTGATCCCGACAAGTGGGTGAAAGGCATCGCATCGGGCAAGATGGCCAACACCGAGATTCCCACCGCAATCGCGCCCGCCAGCCAAATCCTGCGGCGAACTAAAGGCTCGCCGAGTGCGGTAATGATCAAGGCTGGCGCCGTCAGTTGTGGCTTGGAACTGGCGACAAGTATGGCCGGCACAAGCAAGAGTAAATACCGCCCGTGGAGCATAACGACGGCAAGAGCGGCCAAGCACACCATCAGTGTTGATTGTCCAGTGAAGATTGTTCCCGGAACGCCGCCGATGGCGACGCCAAAAGCGAGCCATAGATAGCGAGGGAGGCTTCGCGAAGCGGGAGCCATGCTGCGAGTGTAGCGAAGGCAGAGCAGTACGATGCCCAACAACGCGGCAAGGTTCATCCAATGGAACAGGGCCCTGGCCTCGGGCCAATCAAGCATTCCCAAAGGGGCAGCGTAGAGGATGGAGCCCGGAAGATAGGCAAACACACCCGACGTGACGTTTTCGCTGAAATACTGGTGCCAAAGCGTCTGATAGCATGAAAAGTCATAAGGGGATTCACCATGCACCCACGCTTTCCCCGCGATGAAGAAGTAGCGCGTGTCTATGTCTCTCGGCCCTTGCGCAAAGGTCCCTCGTAGGAATGCGTAGAGAATGGCCAGGAACGGAATTACCGGATAGAGACGGCGCAATACGCGACGTACAGAATGCGTTTCCTGGTCGCCCGAAGTTTGGGCGGAAACGGGTTTTGCATCGGATGATACGGGACACATTCGGGTGAGCATTGCACTAGCGCGTGCATGTGTCAAAGGCCGCGATATGCGGCGGGACCAGTCGTTCGCCAACACACGGTGGGGAGTCACCGTCGCGTCATCGGCCAGCCGATCGTCATCAGGCCGGTGGTCGTCCTTCGGCGAGCCGCCCACCCCAACGCCGAGTCGTTCAACCTCATCCTCACGACACTGACGCCTGCCTCGACGTCTGCACCCCGAGAGCGATGCCAACCCGCAGTTCCACGGGGCTAAGATGGCCGATGGATGTGCACGGCCACTCCGCACTCTTCGGGGCAGCGCGAGGTCATGGCAGCTTCAGCGAAATCGGGACCGGAGCCGTCGGAAGTAGGGCTCGACTACCGAATCTACAGCATAGGAGTATGCGGCGGAGATGACTATGACCAGAGGTCCCAGAAAGAGAGGCGACTTGAGAATCGGCCAATTACGTTCAATGAAGCTGATTGCTACATAGTGAATGAGATAGATCGAGTAGGAGGCCTTACCGATCCATTGAAGAGTGGCCGCGTTCAGGTATCGGAAGAGAAGATGTCGTGAGTTGGTAATAGAGTAGTAAAAGAGAGGCATGAGCGCGACCCCTTGAATGGAGTACCTCGCGCTCTCGCGGAACGCGGGGTTTCGCACCAGCAAGGCAAAGAGCTGTGCTGCGAACGCCAGCGCAACCAACGCGTAGTCGCGAAACCGCATTTTTGCGACTACCTGAGCGCTCGCGAGGGGATTCCACGCCAACGCGAACACGCATCCCCAGAGGATGGAATCCAGACGTGTGTCGGTGGCGTAGTAGGTACGCTCGGCGGAGAAGCCAGGTTGCCCCACCAGGTGCAGTCGCCAGCCAAGTACGCCGATGCAAACCAAAACAAACACTGCCGCCAGCTGTTTTCGACTACAACGCGCGCCCAAAATGCTAAAGAGAAGCGGATAGGCTATATAGAAATGTTCTTCAACCGCCAGAGACCACAGGATTGCGGTTCCATTGGGAAGAGTCTCACCTGGGTCGAAGAATAGGGTGTAGTAGTTGCTGAAGTAGAATACTTGGGCCGCAAGCCCCTTGAGAGTTGCGCGGCCACCCAGGAGGCCCACACCAACCAGCAGGTAGACAATAGCAAGCGTCAGAAACAATGTGGGCATGAGCCGAAGGAATCGTCGATAGTAGAAGTGCCGAATGTTCAGACGGCCCGTCTTCTGCACTTCCGCCAACATGAGGCTCGTAATCAAGTAGCCACTGAGAAAGAAGAAGATCGTGACACCCAAACCGCCCGGGATCACGTGGCCGAAACCAATGTGGCCCAAGAAGACCACGAGGATCGAGATTGCCCGCCAGCCGTCCAGCGAGGGAATCGCCTTGACGTGGAGCTGCGGTCCTGCCGCAACCGACAAGACACTCTTCCCCTTGATTCCAAGTTCGGTTCGAGAATGAGAGGCTGCTTGGTTCATCACGATCAGATGCAGTGAAGCCTATCAAGCTCTGGCCGCCAAGCAAAATCAGTCTCATTGGGGTGGCTGCCCGAGGTTGCCGCGACGGGCATAGCCCTGCATCGGTACCGAGGAGGCGTCCGGCCGAGCCGTTCTCGGTCACTTGAGGGCCGCTGACCCGGGAGGTCAAGAGGTGGTGCTCTCCACGGGAGAGGTGTCCCCGAGAGACGTGGAGGATACAACGAATGTCTAGGGAAACACCTCGAACGCCCCTATGTCGGGATTTGCGTCGCGAATGCGACCAGTGGCGTCTGCGAAATTCCCCGTAACGAAGCCAGCATTCACGCCAGCGCTGCTCGCACCAGGTCGCGCGAAACCCGCTGCCGCTGGATTGAGGACAGATATCTGAGGGTCGGCCAAGTGGCTGTGCGTATCCTGCCCCGTCTGGCTTTGCCAATCCGCCCACGTCACGGCGGGG
>Ga0265342_10002647_pt1 | contig 15316 bp, 15 predicted proteins | sample 4CB327metaG_FD_203125 | JGI IMG/M metagenome (GOLD analysis project Ga0265342, IMG submission 203125) | Rhizosphere microbial communities from Carex aquatilis grown in University of Washington, Seatle, WA, United States - 4-CB3-27 metaG | ecosystem: Host-associated > Plants > Roots >...
AAACCCGATGTCGGCGCGCCGGACATTCCTTTTGAGCAAAACCAAAAGCAAAGCGACGTCCCTCCCCGACAAGGCCGCCATCCTCGCCTTCATCCGTGAGCAGCCAGGCAAGGTCGGCACCCGCGAGATCGCCCGCGCCTTCGGCCTGAAGAACGCGCTGCGCGCCGAGTTGAAGCGCCTCTTGCGCGACCTTGCCGACGAGGGCGCGGTCGCGAAGCGTCACAAGAAGCTGCATCATCCCGGCGCCCTGCCGTCCACCGTGCTCGCCGACGTCACCGCGCGCGACCGCGACGGCGACATGATCGCCACGCCGGACGAATGGGACGAAGAGGCACACGGGCCCGCGCCGAAGATCCGCATCCTCGTCCCGCGCAACGCGCGCCGCGGCGAAGCGCCCGGCCTCGGCGACCGCGTATTGCTGCGGGTCGACGAAACTGAGGAAGAAGCCGGCATTCGCCACCGGGGCCGAGTCATCCGCATCATCGACCGGCCGAAGCACCGCGTGCTCGGCATCTTCCGCACCGGCCCGCGCGGCGGGGGCCGGCTCGAGCCGGTCGACAAGAAAATGCTCGGCAAGGAGCTGCTCATTCCCGAAGGCGCGACCGGCGATGCGCAGGACGGTGACCTCGTCGCCGTCGAGACGTCGCACGCCGGCCGGCTCGGCCTCGCGTCAGGCCGCGTCGTCGAGAAGCTCGGCTCGCTTTCGACCGAGCGCGCCGTCAGCCTCATCGCCATCAACGCACACGGCATCCCGCACGTCTTCCGCCGCGAGACCGACGCCGAGGCGCAGGCTGCGAAGCCGGCGACGATGGCGCACCGCGAGGATTGGCGCGGCGTGCCCTTCGTCACCATCGACCCACCCGACGCCAAGGACCATGACGACGCCGTGCACGCCGCGCCGACGGACGACGGCGGCTTCGTCGTCAACGTCGCGATCGCCGACGTCGCGCATTACGTCCGCCCCGGCTCGGCGCTCGACCACGAGGCGCTCGTGCGCGGCAATTCGGTTTATTTCCCCGACCGCGTCGTGCCGATGCTGCCCGAGCGCATCTCCAACGATCTCTGCTCGCTGAAGCCGCAGGTGGAGCGCCCGGCGCTCGCCGTGCGCATGATCATCGGCGCGGACGGGCGCAAGCGCTCGCACACGTTCCACCGCATCATGATGCGCTCGGCAGCCAAGCTCTCCTACGAGCAGGCGCAGCTTGCGATTTCCGGCCGCGGCGACGAAGAGTCCGACCCGCTGGTCGAACCGATCCTCAAGCCCCTCTACGCCGCCTACGAGACCTGCGTGAAGGCGCGCAGCGAGCGCGCGCCGCTCGATCTCGACCTGCCGGAGCGCAAGATCCTGCTGAAAGGCGACGGCACCGTCGACCGCGTCATCGTGCCGGAGCGGCTCGAGGCGCACCGGCTGATCGAGGAGTTCATGATCCTCGCCAATGTCGCCGCCGCCGAGACGCTGGAGAAGGCGCGCGTGCCGCTCATCTACCGCGTGCACGACGAGCCGTCGCTGGAGAAGGTCAACGCGCTCCGCGAATTCCTTCAGACGCTCGACATCCCCTTCGCCAAGGCCGGCGCGCTGCGTCCCGAAGCGTTCAATCGCGTGCTGCGCCAGGTGAAGGGCCGCGACGCCGAGCCGCTGGTCAACGAGGTCGTGCTGCGCTCGCAGTCGCAGGCGGAATATGCCGCCGAGAACTACGGCCATTTCGGGCTCAATCTGCGCCGCTACGCACACTTCACCTCGCCGATCCGCCGCTATGCCGACCTGGTCGTACACCGCGGCCTCATCCGCGCGCTCAAGCTCGGGCCGGACGGGCTTGCCGAGAATGCCGATCCGGCCGTGCTCTCCGAGATCGCCGCAGCGATCTCGGCCACCGAGCGGCGCGCAATGCTGGCCGAGCGCGAGACCACCGACCGGCTGATCGCGCACCACCTCGTCGATCGCATCGGCGCCTCCTTCGACGGCCGAATCTCGGGCGTCACCCGCGCCGGCCTGTTCGTGAAGCTGCACGAGACCGGCGCCGACGGCTTCGTGCCGGCCCGCACCATCGGTGACGAATATTTCCGCTACGACGAGGCGCACCACGCCATGGTCGGCAAGCACTCGGGCGAGACCTACCGGCTCGGCGACAACGTCACCGTGAAGCTGGTCGAGGCCGCGCCGGTTGCGGGCGCCCTGCGCTTTGAGCTTGTGTCGGCAGGGCGTAAAGGAAGCGCGCGGCGCTTTCGCCACGAGGAGCGCAGGGGCGACCAGCGCCCGCACAAGAACAAGCACAAGGCAGTACGGAAACGGCGATGAGCGACAACCTCGGCCTGAGACTGACGGAGCGGATGACGAAGTCGGAGCGCGACCAGAATCATCCCGACAGCGAGCCGCGCAATGCCGCGACCCTGATGCTGATCGACCGCTCGGGACCGACGCCGAAGGTCCTGCTCGGCCGCCGCCATCACGGCCACAAGTTCATGCCGGGAAAGTTCGTGTTCCCCGGCGGCCGGCTCGAGCCGCACGACGCCGAGATGAGCACGATCAGCGACCTGCACCCGGACATCGAGGCCAAGCTCAACACGCGCGTCGCCTCGCCAAGCGCCGGTTTCGCCCGCGCACTGGCACTGACCGCGATCCGCGAGACGGCGGAGGAGACCGGGCTCCTGCTCGGCGTGAAGCGCGACGAGCCGCCGGCGACGCCCGGCGAGATCTGGGCCGAGTTCGCCAAGGCGAAGGTGCATCCCGACCTGGGCCAGATTCACTTCATCGCCCGCGCCATCACGCCGCCGCGGCGGCCCAAGCGCTTCGACACCCGCTTCTTCACCGCCGACGCGACCTCGATCGCGCACAGAATCGAGGGCGTGGTCGGGCCGGATTCCGAGCTCGTGGAACTCGCCTGGGCGCCGATCAGCGAGGCGGCGAAGCTCGACATGCCGACCATTACTGGCGTGATCCTCGAGGAATTGCTTGCCCGCGTCGCGGCCGGCATGGACCACAAGCTGCCAGTTCCCTGGTATTTCCAGGTCGACGGGGTGTTTCACCGGGAGCTGCTCTAGGCCCGGCTTTCCTTGACATTTGGCGGCCGGACGCTAGTTTCCGCCGCCAAAGGCATCCCAGACATCGGCGAACCGTTTTCGAGGACTTCAATCCATGGCCAAAGCCATCAGTCTCAAGATCAAGCTCGTGTCGAGCGCCGGCACCGGCCACTACTACGTGACCAAGAAGAACTCGCGCACGCAGACCGACAAGCTCGTGAAGAAGAAATACGATCCGGTCGCCAAGAAGCACGTCGAGTACCGCGAGGGTAAGATCAAGTAAGCCGCGTCACGCGCTTACCGACGATGAAGGGCGCCGCGAGGCGCCCTTTGTGTTTCTGCGACCGCCTGTGTTTCGAACAAGTTGGCCGGCCGGAAGCGGCGACATGAGGAGGCCACTCGCACCGCTTCCGGACCGGCCGAACCCCACGGACCCAGGAGATGCGGCGGACCTGAGCTTCTCCGCAGGGTATTGGGTTGAACCGGGACAACCAGCGCGCGCAATCGCACCGGGGCCCGAGCCGTCACATGAAGGTTAGACCAAACGGCTCGGCCCGGCCAAATGGTTTTTAACCCGTTGTGATCGCGACCTGATTTAGCGCCGACCCAGGACGGCGCACACGCCGTCAGCGAATCTCCTGCAACCGCAAGCCGCGTGTCAGGCCGCGTCGGCGACCACACGATTGCGGCCATCGCGCTTGGCGCGATAGAGCGCCGTGTCCGCTCGCTTGAGCATCGCCGCTGCGGTGTCGCCGGGGCCGCCGATGGCGGCGATGCCGATCGACAAGGTCACGTCGAGCAACTGCATGCCCTGCTGGATCGGGAACGGCTCGCCGGCAATCGCCCGGCGCAAACGCTCGGCCACCATCGTTGCCACCGCCATGTCGGTCTCGGGCATGACGATGACGAACTCCTCGCCGCCGTACCGGCAGGCGAGATCGATGTTGCGGATGGACTTGCGGATGCGCAGCGCGAATTCGCGCAGCACGTCGTCGCCGGCGTCGTGGCCGTGACCGTCATTGATCGACTTGAAGAAGTCGATGTCGAGCACCAGCACCGACAGCGGCTTACCGCGCGAAACCGCCTGCTCGGCCAGCGAGGAGAGGTGGGTCTCCATGTAGCGGCGGTTATGCAGGCCGGTCAGCGCGTCGGTGATCGCCATCTCGATCGACGCTTGAACATTGTCGCGCAAGCGCTCGGTATAGCGCTTCTTTTTGATCTGGGTACGGACGCGCGCCAGCATCTCGTTCTTGTCGATCGGCCGCATCAGATAGTCGTTCACGCCGATCTCGAGCCCGCGCAGGAGCCGCGCATTATTGTCGGGCTCGGCGATCGCCAGGATCGGCACGTTGCGGGTGCGCTCGAGCGAGCGGATCTGGCTGCACAGGCGCAGGCCGTCGAAGTTCTGCAAGCCCAGCGACACGATGACGAGCTCGTAATTGCCCTCGGCGGCGTGGAACAGCGCCTCGCCCGGTTCGGTTTCGATATCCACGGTGTGCTCGGTCGCCAGCATCGTGGCGATGCGCTCGTAGGAGCTCTTGCGGTCGTCAACCAGAAGGATGCGCCCGCCCCGGCCGGTCTCGGTAACGGCGTCGCGCGACGGACTCTCGATGCCGATCTCGAGCGAAGTCTGCGCGCGCATGCGCAGCTCGTCCGTGACCATCTTCAGCCGCGACAGCGAGCGCACGCGTGAGACGAGCGCAATGTCGCTCACCGGCTTGGTCAGGAAATCGTCGGCGCCGGCTTCCAGGCCAGCCACGCGGTCGGACGGCTGGTCGAGTGCCGTCACCATGACCACCGGGATGTGATGCGTGGCCGGATTGGACTTGAGGCGGCGGCAGACCTCGAAGCCGTCCATGTCCGGCATCATGACGTCGAGCAGGACGATGTCGCATTCGGCGCGCTCGCACATGGCCAGCGCCTCGGCGCCGTTGAACGCCGTGCAGACGTCGAAATATTCGGCCGACAGCCGCGCCTCGAGCAGCTTGACGTTCGCGGGAACGTCGTCGACGACCAGAATACGCGCACTCATCGAACTCGACCTCTCACGCAGCTCCGAGGAAGTGGCGCACCGTCTCGATGAATTTGCCCACCGAGATCGGCTTGGACAGATAGGCCTCGCAGCCGCCCTCGCGGATGCGCTCCTCGTCACCCTTCATGGCAAAAGCCGTCACCGCCACCACGGGGATCGCCTTCAACTCCGGGTCGTCCTTCAGCCACTTCGTCACTTCCAGACCGGACACTTCCGGCAGCTGGATATCCATCAGGATGAGGTCGGGCCGGTGCTGGCGCGCGAGGTCGAGCGCCTCGATGCCGTTCCGGGTCCCGACCGTGCCATAGCCGTGCGCCTCAAGGAGATCGTGGAAGAGCTTCATGTTGAGCTCGTTGTCTTCCACGATCAGGACGGTTTTTGGCATGTTCCCGCCCCTCGCTGTCCCCAAGCCGCTGATCGCTCGACGCGTGCAGCGTCGCTTTGGCGCGCGCGCTCGGGCATGATCGGCACCGACCGTAGTGCCGATTTCTTTAGGAAAGGCAAATCCGACCGATGAAAGGGCGTTCCGAGCAGGTCCGCGAGGCGGCAGAAGCGCTTGCTGTTCAGGCGCTTAGCTACATCGCGCAGGACGGCGAGCGATTGGGGCGATTTCTCTCTTTGACCGGCATCGGGCCGGCCGAGATTCGCTCCGCCGCGCGCGAGCCGGGCTTCCTTGCCGGCGTGCTGGACTACCTCGCGGGCGACGAGCGCCTGCTGACCGATTTTGCCAAGGACGCGGGACACGATCCGGAGACGGTCGCGGCCGCGCGGCTGGCGCTCGGCGCCTCATCCTGGGAGCGGGAGATTCCGTGAGCGGCTTCTGCCGGGATTGCCTCAAGGACGTCTCCGACACCGCGACACGCTGCCGGAGCTGCGGCTCCCCGCGCCTCGCGCGTCACAAGGATCTCGACACGCTCACGCTGGCGCACATCGACTGCGACGCCTTCTACGCCACGATCGAGAAGCGCGATGACCCCTCGCTTGCCGACAAGCCGCTGATCGTCGGCGGCGGCAAGCGCGGCGTCGTCTCGACCGCCTGCTATATCGCGCGCACCTACGGCGTGCGTTCGGCCATGCCCATGTTCCAGGCGTTGAGCCGCTGCCCGCACGCGGTCGTGGTCAAGCCGAACATGGCGAAATACGTCGAGGTCGGCCGCGAGGTGCGCAAGCGCATGCGCGATCTCACGCCCTTGGTCGAGCCTTTGTCGATCGACGAGGCCTTCCTCGATCTGACCGGCACAGAGCGCCTGCACGGCATGAGCGCGGCGCGCGCGCTCGCACGGTTTGCCTGCTCGGTGGAGCAGGAGATCGGCATCACCGTGTCGATCGGGCTGTCGGCCAACAAGTTCCTCGCCAAGATCGCCTCCGATCTCGACAAGCCGCGCGGCTTCGCCGTGCTCGCGCCGGCGGAAGCCGCCGCGTTCCTCGCGCCGAAGCAGGTCGGCTTTATCTACGGGGTCGGTGCGGTGAGCGCGCAGAAGCTCGCGGATGACGGCTACCGGCTGATCGCCGACTTGCAGCGCGCCGACGAGCGCGAGCTGATGCGCCGCTACGGCGAGGAAGGCTTGCGGTTGTCGCGGCTCGCGCGCGGCATCGACGACCGCAAGGTCGATCCCGAGCGCGAGACCAAGAGCGTGTCGGCGGAGACGACCTTCGACCGCGACATCGGCGACTTCCGGCCGCTCGAACAGTATCTCTGGCACCTGTGCGAGAAGGTGTCGTCGCGGCTGAAGGCGCAGGGGCTGGCGGGCTCGACCGTGACGCTCAAGCTCAAGAGCGCCGACTTCAAGATCCGAACGCGGGCGCGCTCGCTCGCCGCGCCGACGCAGCTTGCCGCGCGCATCTTCGCCGCCGGGCGCGACCTCCTGAAGAACGAGATCGGCGCGACGCATTTCCGCCTGATCGGCATCGGCGTCAGCCATCTCGACGAGGGTGGCGGCGACGACCTCGCCGACATGATCGACCTTCGCACCGCCAAGGCGGAGCACGCGGTCGACGCGCTGCGCACGAAGTTTGGGCGTGATGCGGTCGTGAAAGGGCTGGCGATCGACGAGGAGTGACGCCGGCGGCATCAGCTCACTTGCACGGCTTTTCCTTCTTCATCTCCAGCGAGGTCATGTCGCCTTCGATGGTGAAGTCGTTGTAGTCGAGCACGAGCTTGCGCGAAATGCCGTTCTCGTAGAGCTCGAAGCCGATGACGTAGACCGGCGTCTGCTCGCCCTTGCGCCGCTCGGAGTCGGCGAGCTTGTCGAAATAGCTGATCGTCACTGGCCAGCGCGTCAGCTTCTCGAGCGCCGGCACATTGGCGGCGGCGTCGGCCGGCGGCTTCGCGCCGGGCAGGATCGCTTTTCCGATCAGCGTGAACGTGTTGTAGAGCTTTTCGCCGGTCTCCGAGCCGTCATAGACCGGCAGCTCAAGCATGTTCTGACCACTGCGCGCCGCGGCGATGATGCGGCGCATGTGCTCGGTCGGAAACACGGCGTCCGGCGGCATCTTGAGCGCCTTGTGCTTCGGCTTCGACAGGCTGATCGCGACGGCCTTGGCGCGCCGCTCCGCCTCGCCGTTCACGGGGTCGCCGGCCTTGTCGTTGGTCCGCGTCTGCGACGAGAAGCGGAACGCCTTCGCCTTGGCGTCCTCCCAGGTCGTCGAGTTCAGGTCGCTCAAAACCGTCTTGCCCTCGCCGGAGTCGAGCTCGGAGAGCTGGCGGAATTTCAGGTCGTAGCCGTCACAGGCATTGCCGGAGAAGTCGTAGAGGATGCGGCCGCGCACCGAGGCGACACCGCGGGTGCCGTGCGACTTCAGGAGCTTGAGGTCGTAGACGGCGCGGTGCGGCGCGAGCGTGACGCCGTCGGCCGGCAGGGCCCGGGCGGCCGGTATGGCGGCCGTCGCGGCGAGGGCGGCGGCAAGCATCAGGCGCGGAAGGAGCGAATAGGTCATCGAAGCGGGTATCTCCGAGGCAACGGCCGACGACACACAAATGCGAGGATCGCGGCAGGATAGAGGCCGCCCCCTGCCCCGGCAACGGGCCGCCTTGCGCGGTCCCCACCGATCGTCCAAGGATCGCACGAAGCACAGGCAAAAAGAGGTAAAGCCATGGCCGGATCCGTCGAACAGAAGCTCGCATCGCTCGGCATCACATTGCCCACGCCGGCGGCGCCGGTCGCCAACTACGTCGCCTTCGTGAAGAGCGGCAACCTGCTCACCGTCTCCGGTCAGCTTTGCTTCGGCCCGGACGGCAAGCTCGTCGCCAAGGGTCAGCTCGGGGGGGCGGTGTCGATGGAGGACGGCGTCAAGGCGGCGCGCGCCTGCGCCATCAACCTGCTGGCGCAGGTCAAGGCTGCCGTCGGCGACCTCGACAAGGTCGTGCGCGTGGTGCGCCTCGGCGGCTTCATCAACTCCGCGCCTGGCTACGGCGACGGGCCGAAGGTGATGAATGGCGCCTCCGACTTGATGGTCGAGGTGTTCGGCGACAAGGGCCGCCATGCCCGTTCGACCGTCGGCGTTGCGGCGCTGCCGGCCGAAGCCGCGGTCGAGGTCGAGGGCCTGTTCGAGATCGGCTGATCCATGTCGCTCGCTTGGCTCACGGCGCGTCCGGTCGCCCATCGCGGCCTGCATGACACCGCGCGCGGCGTGATCGAGAACACGGCATCAGCCTTTCAAGCGGCGATAGACGGCGGCTACGGCATCGAATGCGACGTGCAGCTCTCGCGCAACGGCGAGGCGATGGTGCATCACGACTTCGAGCTCGGCCGCCTGACGGTCGGCAGCGGCCCTCTGTTGGCGCTGACCGCAGCCGAGCTCAAGATCGTCGATTTCCGCGGGAGCGCCGACCGCATGCTGACGCTCGCCGAGCTCTGCGCGCTCGTTGCCGGGCGCGTGCCGCTCTTGGTCGAGATCAAGAGCCGCTTTGAAGGCGACATGCGGCTGACGCAGCGTGTCGCCGAAGTGCTCGCGCCCTATGCCGGGCCGGTCGCGGCGATGTCGTTCGATCCGGGGGTTGTCGCAACGCTGCGCGAAATCGCGCCGCACATCACGCGCGGCATCGTCGCCGAACGCCACTACGCCCACGCCGAATGGTCGCGCATGACCCCGGCGCAGCGACGTAGCCTCGCCTTCCTCCTGCATGCGTCTCGCTCACGGCCGCAGTTCGTCGCTTACGCGGTGCGCGATCTGCCGGCGGCGGCGCCGCTGGTCGCGCGCCACGTCTTTGGCCTGCCGCTCCTGACCTGGACCGTGCGCAGCGAAGAGGACCGGCGGCGCGCGGCCCGCTTCGCCGACCAGGCGATCTTCGAGGGCTTCACGCCGTAACGAGCGCGGAACACGGTATCCTCTGACGGTGTTCTTCGACACGACACCTCTCGATCAGGGATCACGCCGTGACCATCCGCTCGACCATTGCACTCGCTGCGGCACTCGCCATTTTCGGCACGGCGCCCGCACTCGCCGCCCCCAAGCCTTCGGACACCGTCGCATTGTCCGCGGCCAAGAAGAAAAAGGGCGTCGTGCGCTACCGGCGGGCGCAGGAACCGCAGGGCCAGATCGCCTGCGGCCCTTGGGGCTGCCGGCGCATCCCGCCGAACTGCCGCATCCAGGGGACGGTGCTGGACTGGCACGGCAATCCGACCGGAATCGACGACGTCCGCTGCCGTTGAGCAGAAAGCCGGTCCCGATTTCCGATTTCGGGCATAAACTGGGGCTAGAAGAGCCCCGATGACCGTCGAACTCCACATCCGCATCGCGTCGTCGCTCGCCGAGGTCCCGGCCGCGGACTGGGACGCCTGCGCCGCATTCTCCACTGAATTCTCAACACGAGGACAGGTCGACAACCCGTTCGTATCACACGGCTTCCTGTCCTCTCTTGAACAGTCGAATTCGGTCGGGCCGCGCACCGGCTGGCAGCCCCAGCACCTGATCGCCGAGACGGCAGACGGCGACATGCTCGGCGTTGCGCCCTGCTACGCCAAAAGCCACTCGCGCGGCGAATACGTCTTCGATCAAGGCTGGGCCGACGCCTTCGAGCGCGCCGGCGGGGACTACTACCCAAAGCTACAGGTCGCAGTGCCGTTCACCCCCGTTACCGGTCCCCGCCTCCTTGCCCGGCCGGGCGCCACGGCGGAGAGCGTGCGCGGCGCGCTCGGCGACGCGCTGGCCGAGATCACCAAAGCGAATGGCTTGTCGTCGGCGCACGTGACGTTCCTGACCAAGGCGGAATGGGATCTGCTCGGTGCCCGCGGCTATCTCCAGCGCACCGATCAGCAATTCCACTGGGAGAACGCTGGCTACGCGACCTTCGAGGACTTCCTCGCCGCGCTCAATTCGAGAAAGCGCAAGACGATCCGGCGCGAGCGCAAGGAGGCCGTCGGCCCCGGCATCACGCTGCACTGGCTGACCGGCGCGGACCTGACCGAAGCGGTCTGGGACGCCTTCTTCGCCTTCTACATGGACACCGGCTCGCGCAAATGGGGCCGGCCCTATCTGACGCGCGAGTTCTTCTCCATCGTCGGCGCGGCGATGGCCGACCGCATCCTGCTGGTGATGGCCAAGCGCGCCGGCCGCTACATCGCCGGGGCCATCAATTTCATCGGCGCCGACACCCTCTACGGCCGCAACTGGGGCGCCGTCGAGCACCACCCGTTCCTGCATTTCGAGGTCTGCTACTACCAGGCCATCGAGTATGCGATTGCCAAGAAACTCGCCCGCGTCGAGGCCGGCGCGCAAGGCGAGCACAAGCTCGCCCGCGGCTACCTGCCGAGCCCGACCTATTCGGCGCACTATATCGCCCATGCGGGCCTGCGCCGCGCCATCGACGACTACCTCGCCCGCGAGCGACGCTACGTCGAAGCCGCCGGCGAGGAGCTTGCGGCGGCCGGCCCATTCCGCAAAGATTTGGTCGAGCAGGAATGACCGCCCCAACGAGGACCGACGCGATGCCCGCCTACGACCCGAACAACATCTTCGCCAAGATCCTGCGCGGCGAACTGCCCTGCTTCAAGGTCTACGAGGACGACAAGGCCTTCGCTTTCCTCGACATCATGCCGCGCGCGCCCGGTCACACGCTCATCCTGCCGAAGGCGCCGGCGCGAAACCTGCTCGATTGCCCGCCCGACGACCTCGCCCACGTCGCCAAGGTGGCGCAGAAGATCGCCAAGGCGGCGATGACCGCCTTCGGCGCCGACGGCATCACCGTGCAGCAGTTCAACGAGGGCGCCGGCGGCCAGGTGGTGTTTCACCTGCATGTGCACGTGATCCCGCGCAAGGCCGGCGTGACGATGAAGCCGCCGGCTAGCGAGAAGGAAAAGCCGGAAGTGCTGGCCGAGCAGGCAAAGAAGCTTGCCGCCGCGCTCGCTTCAGTGGCCTGACAGGAAGCCGCCGACGATCAGCACGATTTCGGCGATCGCGACGCCTGCGAGCAGCGAGCGGCGGATGGCGAGGAAGGCCGCGAAGCCGGACGCCGCGGCGATGACACGCACGGAAAGCGGCATGGCCGCGAGCTCGCCGGATGGAAACAGGATCAGCTTGGCGATCACGCCGGCGAGGATCGCGGTCGCGACCGCGCGCGACCACAGCACGATCTCCGACTTCTCGTTCAGCCCGCGCGCCATGATGAGCCCGAGCAGCCGCCAAATTTCGTTCGGCAGGAAGCCGAGCAGCACCAGCATCAGATAGGGCGAGAGCTGCGTAGCGGCGCTCATGCGCTCGCCCCGCGCAGGCGGTGGACGGCGTAGGAGATGGTGCCGGCGATGATGCCGGTCCACATGATGTCGAGGCTGACCTGGAAATAGACGAGCGCCGGGCCGATGATGAGCCCGAGCGCGAGCGCCAGGCGGTCGAGCATCGCGACTGCGTTGCGCGCGGTCGAGATCAGGAACGACACCGGCGTCAGGAACAAGAGCGCCCCGGCGAACAGGGTCGGCAGTCCGGCGGCGAGATAATAGCCGACGAGACCGAACGTGCTGGCGACGAGCATGAAGCCGATCGACAGGCCGTTGCAGAAGGCGAGCCGATGCTCGCGCGCCATCGCCGGCAACAACCGCAGCGACTCCACCCACATGCTCACCGAGGTGAAATGCGTCGGTAACAGGAGTTCGCCCATGCCCCTGCCCGGCCGCCTGATCAGCGGCAGCAGCGCCACCACCATCGGCAGGAGGCGCATCGCGCTCAGCGTCACCGCGAGCGCGACCTCGAAGGCGGTCGCCCCGCCGCCGACCGCCGACACCATGATGACCTGTGCCGGTCCCGCCCATACGACGATTGTCGATAAGGTCAGCCATAGCGGCGACAGGCCGGCGTCGTGCGCCAGCGCGCCGATGCCGACGTAAGTGCCGGACATGACCATGGCAAACACCGACGTCCACGCCGTTCGCACGCCCGCGGCAAAGGCGGCGTTGGACGACTCGAAGGTGCGGGTGGGCGGCATGGCGGGTCGGCCACCTGTCCCATAGGCAGGCGCGCGCCGCAATGCGGAGGGCCGCATCGCCGCCATGCGGCTCAACCGAGCGGCGCAACGAAAAAGGCCGGGCGCGACGCCCGGCCTTTTGCATTTTCGGCGGCGATCAGACCTTCGCCAGCGGCACCTTCGGCACCGACGAGCGCTTCGGCGGCCGCGGCCGCGGCGAGCGCCGCTTGGCCTTCGGCCGCACCGCCGGGATCTTCTCCGGCCGCGGCGTCACCGGGCCGTCGAGGAACTCGAGCCCGAGCTTATCGCGCCCGTTCTCGTCCCTGGTGACGACGACGCGGACGTGGCCGCCGTTCTTCAGGTGACCGAACAATACCTCGTCGGCGAGCGGCTTCTTGATGTGCTCCTGGATCACGCGCGCCATCGGCCGCGCGCCCATGAGTTCGTCGTAACCGTTGGCGATGAGCCAGCGCGTCGCCTCGTCGGTCAACTCGATCGTGACGTTGCGGTCGCCGAGCTGCGCCTCGAGTTGGAGCACGAACTTCTCGACCACCTTGGCGATCACGTCCTGCGAGAGATGCGCGAAAGTGACGACGGCGTCGAGCCGGTTGCGGAATTCCGGCGCGAAGATGCGGCTGATCGCCTCCGTGTCGTCACCCTCGCGTTTGGTGCGGGTGAAGCCATAGGCGGCCTTGGCCATGTCGGCGGCGCCGGCATTCGTCGTCATGATCAGGATGACGTTGCGGAAGTCGACCTGCTTGCCGTTGTGGTCGGTCAGCTTGCCGTGGTCCATCACCTGCAAGAGGACGTTGAACAGGTCGGGATGCGCCTTCTCGATCTCGTCGAGCAGCAGCACCGAATGCGGATGCTGGTCGACAGCGTCGGTCAGGAGACCGCCCTGGTCGAATCCGACATAGCCCGGAGGCGCGCCGATCAGGCGCGACACCGTGTGCCGCTCCATGTACTCGGACATGTCGAAGCGCGTGAGCTCGACGCCGAGCGACTGGGCGAGCTGCTTGGCGACCTCGGTCTTGCCGACGCCGGTCGGGCCCGAGAACAGGTAGCAGCCGATCGGCTTCTCCGGCTCGCGCAACCCCGCGCGCGCGAGCTTGATCGAGGCCGACAGCGACTCGATCGCCTTGTCCTGTCCGTAGACGACCGTCTTGAGCGTCTGCTCGAGATGCCGCAGCACCTCGGCGTCGTCCTTCGACACGGTCTTGGGCGGGATGCGCGCCATCGTCGAGATCGTGGTTTCGATCTCCTTGATGCCGATGGTCTTCTTGCGCCGGCTCTCCGGCAGCAACATCTGCGCCGCACCCGACTCGTCGATCACGTCGATCGCCTTGTCGGGCAGTTTGCGATCGTGGATGTAGCGCGATGAGAGCTCCACCGCCGCCTTGATGGCGTCGTTGGTGTATTTGAGCTTGTGATACTCCTCGAAATACGGCTTGAGCCCTTTCAGGATCTCGATCGCGTCCGGCACCGACGGCTCGTTGACGTCGATTTTCTGGAAGCGGCGCACCAGCGCGCGGTCTTTCTCGAAGTACTGGCGGTACTCCTTGTAGGTGGTCGAGCCGACGCAGCGGATGGTGCCGCCGGCAAGCGCAGGCTTGAGCAGGTTCGAGGCATCCATCGCGCCGCCGGAGGTGGCGCCGGCGCCGATCACGGTGTGGATCTCGTCGATGAACATGATCGCGCCCGGATAGGCCTCGATCTCCTTGATCACCTGCTTGAGACGCTCCTCGAAGTCGCCGCGATAGCGCGTGCCCGCGAGCAGCGTGCCCATGTCGAGCGCGAACACGGTCGCGCCCTTCAAGACGTCCGGCACCTCGCCGTTGACGATGCGGCGCGCAAGGCCTTCGGCAATCGCGGTCTTGCCGACGCCGGCTTCGCCGACGAACAGCGGGTTGTTCTTCTGGCGGCGGCAGAGCACCTGGATGGTGCGGCTGATCTCGCTATCGCGGCCGATCAGCGGATCGATCTTGCCTTCCTTCGCCTTCTTGTTGAGGTTGACGCAATAGGCATCGAGCGCGTCGCCCTTCTTCTTGGGCTCGTCGCCCGACTTGGTGTCGGCCTCCTCCTCGGCGCCGCGCGCCGGACGCGACTCGGTCATGCCCGGTCGCTTGGCGATGCCGTGGCTGATGTAATTGACCGCATCGTAGCGCGTCATGTCCTGCTCTTGCAGGAAATAGGCGGCATGGCTCTCGCGCTCGGCGAAGATCGCCACCAGCACATTGGCGCCGGTCACCTCTTCGCGGCCCGACGACTGCACATGAATGACGGCGCGCTGGATGACGCGCTGGAAGCCGGCGGTCGGCTTGGAATCCTCGGCGCCGTCGGTGATGAGGTTTTCCAGCTCGGATTCGAGATAGGCCGTGAGGCTGCGGCGCAGCTTGTCGAGATCGACATTGCATGCGCGCATCACGGCGGAGGCGTCCTGATCGTCGATCAGAGCGAGCAGCAGGTGCTCGAGCGTGGCGTATTCGTGGTGCCGCTCATTGGCGAGCGCGAGCGCCCGATGAAGCGACTGTTCGAGGCTGCGCGAGAATGTGGGCATTCAGGTTTCCGTCTTCTTTCGTATTGTTGGACGCCCCCCGGCGCTCATTTCTTCTCCATCACGCACTGCAACGGGTGCTGATGCTTGCGGGCGAAGTCCATGACCTGCGTCACCTTGGTCTCGGCGACCTCGTAAGTATAGATGCCGCATTCGCCGATACCGTGATGATGCACATGCAACATAATGCGCGTGGCGGCTTCGTGGTCCTTGCCGAAGAAGCGCTCGAGGATGTGCACGACGAATTCCATCGGCGTGTAATCGTCGTTCAGGATCAGAACGCGGTACATGTTCGGCCGCTTGGTCTGCGGCTTGG
>Ga0265342_10002648_pt1 | contig 15311 bp, 12 predicted proteins | sample 4CB327metaG_FD_203125 | JGI IMG/M metagenome (GOLD analysis project Ga0265342, IMG submission 203125) | Rhizosphere microbial communities from Carex aquatilis grown in University of Washington, Seatle, WA, United States - 4-CB3-27 metaG | ecosystem: Host-associated > Plants > Roots >...
AGCTCGCGGAGCACGGCATCGACCCGCAGGTGCTCCAGCGCAGCGTCTCCTACAACCGCGTGCGTGGGACGCTGCGTGGCATGCACTTCCAGGCCGCGCCTCACCAGGAGAATAAGTTCGTGAGCTGCGCGCGCGGCTCGGTCTACGACGCGATCATCGACCTGCGGCCGGAATCGCCGACTTTTCGCGCCTGGTTCGGGACCACGCTGACCGACGCCGGCTTTGAGATGTTGTTCGTGCCCAAGGGGTGCGCGCACGGGTTCATCACGCTCGCCGACGAGACCGTGGTTCAGTACGACATCTCCGAGGTCCATCACCCCGCGTCCGCGCGCGGCATCCGCTACGACGATCCCGCCTTCGGGATTCGCTGGCCCCTGAAGCCGGTCGTCGTCAACGCGCGCGATCTCGGGTTCCCCGCGTACGTCGAGCCATGAGCGCCAGCGCCAGCGAAGAGCGCGTGGCGTGGGTCGACGTCTGCAAGGGGATCTGTATCGTGCTCGTGGTCTACGGCCACATCGCGGGCGGCCTCGAGACCTCGGGCGTCTTCAAGGTCGGCTCGGTGTTCGACAGGCTTCGAGACTGGGTCTACCTGTTCCACATCCCGGCCTTTTTTTTCCTCTCCGGCCTCTTCGCGCACAAGGCGGCCGAACGGCCCTTCGTCCCCTTCTTGCGCGGACGTCTGCGCGTGCTCTTCTATCCCTACCTTCTCTGGACTGGGATCATCCTGATCTCGCAGATGGTCGTCACCAGCGCGGTCAACACACCGGCCAGCCCCACGCGCGCGCTGCGCTGTCTCTGGGAGCCCTACGGCGTCGGGCTCTGGTTCTTGTACAGCTTGTTCATGATCTCACTGCTCTCCTATGGTTTGCGCAGGCTGCGGTTGCCGACAATCGCGATCCTGCTGATCGGCGCCGTGCTCTTCGTCCTGGCTCGCCGCGAGGTCTTCGGGTTCTGGTACATCCTCAACGAGTCGATGTTGCACGCGATCTACTTCCTGATCGGCGCCTGTTTCCCCGGCGTCGTCGCCGCGCCGTTCAGAAACGCGCGCCGATCGCTATTGGTCGCTGCAGGTATCGGATTCTTCCTGGTCATGACCGCCGCGCAGATCCTGCTGCCGGTGGATCCCAACGGCGCGTTCAAGCTCGTGCGCGCGCTGCTCGGCATCGGCGGCGTGGTCTGCGTGTCGATGGCGCTGGCGCGTACGGCGGCACTCGCCCCGCTGGCGTTCCTCGGCGCCTATTCGCTGGAGATCTATCTCGCGCACCCGCTGTGGGGGACGGCTGCGCGCGCGGTGCTGCTGCGCAGCGGGATTCACGCGCCGCTGGTCTTCGTGCTCGGCGCCGTGTCGTGCGGGATCGCCGGGTCGCTCGCGATGGCGCTCTTCTGCAAGCGCTTCAACTTCCCCTACCTGTTTCGCTGGCCCGCGAAGCGCCGGAGCGCCGCCAGCTCAGGGATCTCGCCCGACCGGGCGATGGCGCGATGACGACCACGCGTCGCCGATGACGCCGGCTGCGATGTCGATCCCCGCCGCGTTCCAGTGCGTGTCGCCGCGGAAATAGATCAGCTGCCGCCGCGCCAGCGCATCGCGCGCCGCCTGGTGCAAGGGCTCGGTCAGGTTGACGTAGGGGATGCCGAGCTCGTCGAGCGCGCGCCCCATGGTCGCGAAGCAGCTCCGCGCGGCGCTCGCGCCCGCGTTCACGCTCTCGGCAGGGCGATCCCGGTTGGCGTCGGTCAGCGAGCCGTAGACCATGAACTTGCTCGGCGCGAGGATCACGAACAGGTCCAGCCCGCCGAGCTTGTCACGGAACCACCGGAAATAGTCGCGCGCGTGCTCGGGGGTCACGCCGGGGCAGGGCGTGATCCCGCTTTCGCTGAACAGCATCGGCGCTCCGTCGACCGGCACCGGGACCCAGCCGGCGCCGAGCGAGTTGGGCAGCCACACGTCGTCCTCGAGCCAGTGGTACGCGCGCCGGCTCAGGATCTCGACCGGCGAGATCGACAGCCAGCCCTTGAGGCGCAGGCAAGCCTCTCCCAATCGGTCGTAGCAGATTTGCTTCACGCGCGAGATCGGCGGCGGCGGGCTGGGAAACCCGATCGGCTCGAGCTGTTCGTAGAAGACCGTGCCTTTCTTCATCCCGAAGCGACCGGCGATGGCGTTTGCCTGATCCGGTGACGGCGGGCTGCCGGCGCCGTTGTAGATCCGCTGCCCGGTTCGCGCGCCCAGGCGCACGGCCAGGTTCTGGTCGTCGGATACGCCGCAGCCGACGCTGAATGACGTGCCGATCAGGATCGCGTCGGGTGGGTTCGTGCGCGAGAAGGTGTCGGGGTTCCGATAGCCGAACCGGTCGGTGCTGAAGACCTCGCGGTGGTACTCGCGCAGCTCGGGGCGGTTGCTCATCGCCGCCAGATCGCCGTACGACCGGTCCTTGTCGAAGTGCTTCGACGGCTCGAGCGGAACGCCACCTTCGGTGAAGGCGTTCCGGGTCATCGCCTCCCAGGCGCGGATCGTGAAGTGGTCGAGCGACAGGAAGCGCGAGAGCCCGTCGGCGAACAGCGCCAGCGCCAGGATCGCCGGCACCATCAAACCCGCCCAGTTGCGCCGGAAGCTGTTGGGCGTCGCGTTCATCAGAACTGGAAGTAGAGAAAGGGGGATGGCTCGGCGCCGTAGAGAACCGCGAGGCACGCGGCGACGCCGAGGCCCAGCGCCAGGGCCGGCGCGGGCCGCCACTCATGCTTGAGCTCCCAGGTGTTGCGTCCCAGGTGCGCGAGCGCGGCCGCGATCAGCAGCAGCAGGGCCAGGCCGGGGCCACCAGCGGGCCAGGTACCGCCCTTGGGCGTGAACATGGTCTTCAGCAGCGACGCCGCCATGGTGAAGTCCCTGGCGCGAAAAAAGACCCATCCCACGACCACCAGGACGAACATCAGCGCGCGGCGCATCGGGGCGGGCAGGAGGTCCCAGGACGGAACCAGCCGATACAGGACCAGCAGCAGGCCGTGATAGGCGCCCCAGAGCACGAAGGTCCAGCCGGCGCCGTGCCAGAGCCCACCGATGAGCATGGTGAGCACCAAGTTGCGATAGGTGCGCGCTGCGCCCTCGCGATTTCCGCCGAGCGGAATATAGACGTAGTCGCGCATGCAACTCGACAGCGACATGTGCCAGCGCGTCCAGAAATCAGAGGGGCTCAGCGCCTTGTAGGGCGAGGCGAAGTTCTGCGGGATGCGAATGCCGAACAGGTAACCGAGCCCGACCGCCATGTCGCTGTACCCCGAGAAATCGAAGTAGAGCTGGTAGGTGTAGCCGAGCATGCACATCCAGGCGCTCGCGGTGCCCAGCGTGTCGGCGTGAGCCAGTGCCGGATCAATGACCGCGGCCAGGCTGTCGGCAAGCAGGACCTTCTTGATCAATCCAATTGCGAAGAAGGACCAACCGACGCCCCAGAACGCCCGGCGCTCGTCGGGTGTCTTTCGATCGATCGATTCGAGATCGGCCTCGACCTCGCGGAAGCGGACAATCGGTCCGGCCACCAACTGCGAGAAGAGCGAGACGTAACAAGAGAACTCGAAGAGATCGCGCGTGGGGACGATCTTCCGGCGGTAAGCGTCAACGATGTAGCTGATTGTATGGAACGTGTAGAACGAGATGCCGATCGGCAACACGATGTGCAATGCGGGCATTTGCACGTGCACGCCCAGCAACGAGAGCGCGCCGCGGGTGGTGTCGAGCATGAAGCCGGCGTACTTGAAGAAGCCGAGCAGCAAAAGGTCGACCGAGACCGACAGCGTCACCCACAATTTCCGCCGTCTCGGATCGTCGGTGGACGCGAGCGCCCGGCCGACTAAGAAGCTGACCAGCGTCGAGAACGCCATCAGCGCGCAGAACCGATAGTTCCAGAACCCGTAGAAGACGTAGCCGGTGATGGTGAGCCAGACGTAACGCTGCCGCTTGCTGCGCAGAGCCCGGAACACTAGATAGGCAACGGGCAGGAAGACGTAGATGAATTGGAAACTGTTGAAGAGCATCCACGAAGCCGACGGCAGAGCGGGGTCGATCTCCTGTACCAGACGGGCCTTTCAGCTGTCCAGCCGCGCTTGACCGCCTCCCGCCGAACAAGGTATCAACAGAAAGCAGGCTGCTGTCTTATTTCTTGAAGGAGATCCATGGCGTACAAGGCGAAGGTTCTAGTCACCGGGGCTGGTGGCTTCATCGGTCACCATCTCGTGGGGTACCTGGTCGACCGCGGGTACTGGGTGCGTGGGGTCGACATCAAGGCGCCAGACTACGAGCCGACGCGTGCGCACGAGTTCGAGACGCTGGATCTCACCCGCTGGGACAATTGCTTGCAGGCCACGCGCGGCATCGACGAGGTCTACGGCTTGGCTGCGAACATGGGCGGCATCGGCTTCATCGAGACCAACAAGGCGGTCATCGTCCGTGACAACACGCTCATCAACCTGCACACGCTCGAGGCGTCGCGGGTCAACGGCATCAAGCGCTACCTCTACACGTCGAGCGCCTGCATCTACCCCGGGTACAAGCAGAAGTCGCCGGACGTCACGCCCCTCAAGGAAGAGGACGCGTATCCCGCCGACGCCGAGGACGGTTACGGCTGGGAGAAGCTCTACATGGAGCGCAACTGCCGCCACTACTACGAGGACTTCGGCATCGAGACGCGCGTCGTGCGCTTTCACAACATCTTCGGCCAGCTCGGCACCTACGACGGTGGCCGCGAGAAGTCGCCGGCCGCGATCTGCCGCAAGGTCGCGCTGGCCGCGAACGGCGGCGAGATCGAGGTCTGGGGCGACGGCCTGCAGACGCGTTCGTACTGCTACATCGACGACTGCGTCGAGGGCATCTACCGGCTCATGCGCTCGACCTTCCGCGAGCCACTGAACCTCGGTCAGGATCGCATGGTTTCGATCAACCAGCTGGTCGACATCGTGTCGGGCATCGCCGGCAAGACGGTCAAGCGCCGCCACGATCTCACCAAGCCGCAGGGCGTGCGCGGGCGCAACAGCGACAACACCAAGCTGCGCCGCGTGCTGGAGTGGGAGCCGGCGATCTCGCTCGAGGACGGCCTGCGCAAGACCTACGCCTGGATCTTCTCCGAGCTCGCCAAGGAAGGACGCAAGCCGGTCTGAGCCCGATGACGACCGGCACCACCGGCGCGGCTCCGTCCGCGCCGCGGCTCCTCCTGCTTTATCACTTCTTCCACCCCGACGACGTCGTCAGCGCGCGCCACTTCGGCGACCTGGCGGAGGAGCAGCAGCGTCGCGGGTGGCAGGTTACCGTGCTTGCCAGCAATCGTTCGTGCCGGCAGCGCGGGAAGATCTTCGCGCCCTACGAGGACTGGAACGGCATCGAGATCCACCGGCTGTTTCGCCCCGACTGGGATCAGTCGAAGCCGCTACCGCGCCTGCTCAACAGCGTCTGGATGATCGCCGGGTGGTTCCTTCGCACGCTGCAGCTGCGGCCATTCGACGCGATCGTCGTCGGCTCGGACCCGGCCTTCTCGCCGGCGCTGGCGCTGGCGCTGCGCCTCGCCTACCCGCGCGCGGCGATCGCGCATTGGTGCTTCGACCTCTACCCGGAGGCGATCGAGGCCGAAGGGACCAGCGCGGCCGTGGGCGCGCTGGCGCCGGTGGCGCGGTGGCTGATGGCGCGGTCGTATCGCTCTTACGATGCGCTCGTCGATCTCGGATCACGCATGCAGTCGCGCCTGGCCGCGTACGGCGCGGCCGCCGCGCAGGAGACGCTGGTGCCCTGGGCGCTCGTCGAGACGGATCGTGTCGCCGCCGCCGACCCCGCGGTGCGCGCCGAGCTGTTCGGCGACGCCAAGCTCGGGTTGCTTTACTCGGGGAACCTCGGCCGCGCCCACGAGTTCGAACCCTTCGTGCGCCTCGCACGCGCCTGCCGCGCGCGGTCGGGCAACGCGATCTCGTTCTGCTTCGCCACGCGCGGCTACCGCGAGCCGGAGCTGCGGCGCGCGGTCGGGCCGGAGGACAGCAACATTCGATTCGCGCCGTTCGCCGACGAGAGCGCGCTGGTGGCGCGCCTCGAGGCCGCCGACGTGCACCTCCTCAGCCTCCGCCCCGAGTGGTCCGGCATCGTGGTGCCGTCGAAGTTCTTCGGCTCGCTGGCGGTCGGGCGCCCGGTGCTGTACGCCGGCCCCGCCGACTCCGAGGTCGCGACCTGGATCGCCGAGCACGACGTCGGCCTGCGCATCGCGGAGGATCAGGTCGACGCCGCCGCCGATCGCTTGCACGCGCTGGTCGCCAATCCCGCCGACGTCGCGCGCTGGCAGGCCAACGCGCTCGGTGTGTACCAGCGCGAGTTCTCGAAGCGCGCCGTCAACGATCGCTGGGACGCGCTACTGCGCCGGCTGGTCGCGGAACGCGCGGGGGGGGCGTAGTCGCAAGGCCGGCCCCTCTCCCTAACCCTCCCCCCGCAGACGGGGGGAGGGGACCGGAGCTTTGCGAGACGCGAGCTCAGGTCCGTCTGAGCACGACCCACTGCGACGTGCAGAGGCGGCGCGAGAAGAAACCGCCGGCGTCTGGGATCGTCGCCGGCAGGTGGACGATGTCGCCGCGCAGTCGGTAGAGCAGCCGGTGCACGTAGCGGGTCTTCACGTTCCCTTCGAGCCACGCGGGCAGGAAGAAGCCGTGCTCTTCGAGCTGCAGCCCGACTCCGCGCGCGAGGGTGATCAGCTCCTCCCTGGTGTAGAGAAAGCGGTGCGCGTCGCCGTCGAGGCTGTTCACCTCGGCGGTGTCGATCACGTCCTGACGGACCTTGCCGTAGCTCGGCAGATACGAGAAGAGGTAGTCGGCGTTGGGGGTCGTGAGGCAGACGTGGCCGCCCGGCCGCGCCTTGCTTGCCAACTGGGACAGGAGGCGCGCCGGCTCCGGTACGTGCTCCAGCACCTCGGTGCACACCACCACGTCGTAGTCGCTTCGTGGAGGCGTGTTCTCGTCGAGCAACCCGACATGGAAGTCGACGTCGCCGCGCTCGTAGCGGGCGCGGGCGTAGGCGATGTTGGTCGCGCGCACGTCGAGCAGCGAGACCCGGAAGCCGCGCTCGGCCAACAGCAGCCCCAGCGTTCCTTGCGCGCACCCGACGTCGAGGATCCGGCCGCCTTCTCCCGCGAGCCTCGAGACCACGCCCAGCATCAGATTCAGCCGCGCCTCGTACGTGCTCGCGAGGTGGGGGGTGATCGACGGGTCCCAGGTCTCTTCGAGATCGTGCTGGCGAAGGTGAGACCAGTCGTGATCGGGTTTCGGCGGCGGTAACTTCATTCGCGTTCGGCGCGGTTCCGATCAAGATACACGGGAGGCAGTTCCTTTACCAACGGCGGTCGCTTGACTAGAGTCACGGCGAATGGGCCGGCGACTCCTGGTCGTCACGACAGACTGCGGGATCGCGGACGAGGGGACCTATCGCCCCGGTGGGCTGCAGCTATTTTCGCGGCTGGTGGTTCGCGCGCTGGTCGAGTCCAAGCGCATCGACGCGCTGGGCGTCCTCTCCCTGTGCGACAGCCAGCGGGCGATGGAGGAGATCTTCGGCGCCTTGCTGGCGCCCACGAAGTCCGCCGGGCTCACGCTCGGCATGTATGGTTGCGGCGGGAGCCGCGCCCGGCTGGGCCTCAACTATCTGCGCCGGCGGCCCGCCTACGACCAGGCGCTCTTCCTGCACATCAACGTCGCCCGCCTCGGCATCCTCACGCCGTTCTCGCCGCTGGCGCTCTGGCTGGTCGGGATCGAAGTGCGGCGCCGGCTCGGGATCCACGAGCGGTTCGCCGTTCGCAAGGCCGACCCGCTGCTGAGCATCTCGACGTTCTCGACGCGCGAGATGCAGCGGTTCAATCCGGACCTGCCCGACGCGCGCACCGTGCACCTGTCGATCGAGCCCGACGAGGGCTGGCTGCGCCAGGCGGTCAACGGAGGTGCGAACGGTGAGGCGCGCGCCGCGGCGCCGGCATACGAGGCGGCTGCGCGAAGCCCCGCGGTGCTGGTGGTGGCGCGCCTGTCGGCGGCAGAGCGCTACAAGGGGCACGACCAGCTGATCGAGGCCTGGCCGCGCGTGGTCGCCTCTCGTCCCGACGCGCGCCTCTGGATCGTGGGCGAGGGCGACGACGTCCCGCGCCTCCGCCAGCGCGTCGGCGCGTTGCCCGCCGTGGTCGCGGGGCAGATCGATTTCCTCGGGCGCCTCGACCACGCGGCGCTGCTCGACCGCTACGCGCGCGCGCGGGTCTTCGCCATGCCCAGCACCGGCGAGGGGTTCGGTCTGGTGTTCGTCGAGGCCATGAAGGCGGGCCTACCCTGCATCGCCAGCTTCGACTCCTCGGCGGAGATCGTGAAGCACCTGGAGACCGGGCTGGTCGTGCCGCAGGAGCCCGAGGCGCTGGCGCAGGCCTGCATCCAGCTCCTCGGCGACGATGCGATGGCCAATCGCTTTTCCGCGGCGGGGCTGGCACGCTATCAGACGGAATTCACGTATCCTGCTTTCAGGGACCGCTTCCTGCGATCCGTGGGTCTGGATTGATATCGATGACGACCAAGGCCGAGACGATCAAGCCTGACACGACCAGGCCCAAGACCGCGCTCATCTGCGGGGTCTCGGGCCAGGATGCGGCCTATCTCGCGCGGCACCTGCTGAGCCTCGGCTACGAGGTCGTCGGGACCTCGCGCGACGCCGCCGTCGGCTCGTTCGCGAACCTGACCAAGCTCGGCATCCGCGATCGCGTTCGGGTCACGTCGTGCTCACTCAAGGACTTCCGGAGCATCATCCGCGTCCTCGAGGAGGTCTCACCCAGCGAGATCTACAACCTTGCCGGGCAGACCTCGGTGGGGCTCTCGTTCGATCAGCCGGTCGAGGCGCTGGAGAGCATCGCTCTCGGCACGCTCAATTTGCTTGAGGCGATCCGCTTCTACAACCGCCAGCTGCGGTTCTACAATGCCTGCTCCAGCGAGTGCTTCGGCGACACTCACGGCATGCCTGCCACCGAGAACACGCCGTTCAACCCGCGCAGCCCGTACGCGGTCGCGAAGGCGGCGGCGTTCTGGCACGTGCGCGGCTACCGCGAGGCGTATGGCATGTACGCCTGTTCCGGAATTCTGTTCAACCACGAATCGCCGCTGCGTCCGGAACGCTTCGTGACTCAGAAGGTCGTCGCTGCAGCGTGCCGCATCGCCGACGAGGGCGCCGGGCGGCTGCGTCTGGGAGATCTCTCGGTCCGGCGCGACTGGGGGTGGGCCCCCGAGTACGTCGAGGCGATGTGGCGCATGGTGCAGCAGGAGCAGCCGACGGACTTCGTAATATGCACCGGACAGACCGAGTCGTTGTCCGCCTTCGTCGAGGAGGCGTTCGCCGCGGTCGGGCTGTCCTGGAAAGACCACGTCGACGAGGACCGGTCCCTGTTCCGTCCCGGCGACATCCGCAGCAGCGCAGGGACGGCGGCCAAGGCCCGCGAGCTTCTTGGATGGACGGCGCGCTATCGAATGCGCGACGTCGCGCGCGCCATGGTTTCGGCGGCGCGGGCCTCGGCGCCCAAATCTGACGTCTGAGCTCCACCCACGACCCCGCGTCCGTGATATTGCTATGCGACGCTCGTGAGGAATGACCTGTGCGCTATCTGCTGACCGGCGGCGCTGGATTCATAGGCAGTAACGCCGCTGTGTGCCTGAAGTCACGCGGTGATGAGGTCGTCGTGGTCGACAACCTCTCGCGCAGGGGCAGCCCCGCCAACGCTCGCTGGCTCGCCGAGAAACATGGCGTCACCATAACCGAGCTCGACCTGCGCGACGCCAGCGCCATCGCCGCCTACGTCGCGAAGATTCGGCCGGGCGTGGTTCTTCATTGCGCCGGGCAGGTCGCGGTCACGACCTCGGTGCTCGATCCGCGCCGCGACTTCGAGGACAACGCGCTCGGCACGTTCAACCTGCTCGAGGCGGTGCGCCAGGGCGCGCCAGAGGCGATTGTGCTCTACACCTCGACCAACAAGGTTTACGGGGGCATGGAGGACGTCGGCATCGAGCTTCACGACGGCCGCTACCGCTACGTCGATCTGCCCGAGGGCTGCGACGAGCAGCGCACGCTCGATTTCCATTCACCCTACGGCTGCTCGAAGGGCGCCGCGGATCAGTACGTGCGCGACTACGCGCGAATCTATGGGATGCGCACCGTGGTCTTCCGCCAGTCCTGCATCTACGGCTACCGCCAGTTCGGCGTCGAGGACCAGGGCTGGGTGGCCTGGTTCAGCATCCGCGCGGCGTTCGGCAAACCGGTCACGATCTTCGGCGACGGTCGGCAGGTGCGCGACGTGCTGTTCATCGACGATCTGATGGACGCTTTTCTCGCGGCGATCGCGCGCATCGACGTGACCGCCGGGCGCGTCTACAACATCGGCGGCGGCGCCGCCAACCAGATGTCGCTGCTCGACCTGGTGGCGCAGCTGGAGCGCCTCAGCGGCCGCCCGCTGCGCGTCGAGCACGCGGCGTGGCGGCCCGGCGATCAGCGGATCTTCGTCTGTGACATCAAGAAGGCTAAGAAAGAGCTCGGCTGGACGCCGAAGATCTCCAGCTCGCAAGGCGTCGAGCGGCTCTACCGCTGGATCGAAGCCAATCAATCGCTGTTCGGGGACGCGCGTTGAGCGGAGCTCTCAACGGAACGTCGAATGGTGTGGAGGAGCCGGATAAAGACTTGAACTCCGTGCTGGTCACGCTGGATCCGGGCAATCGCGGCGGGGTTCGCACCATGCAGCGAGCGGTTTGCTTGGCCCACCAGATGCTGGGACTCACGCCGCATCTGGTGTTTTCGCGCCGCGGCCGCCGGTCGCGCTGGAACCCGTCGCTGGTGACCACGCGTGCGGACGGATACCCTGCGATGACCACCGGGTACCTGCCCACGGTCGAATACCTGAACTACGTGCTGCCCGCGCTGCGCCTGCGCCACGAGCTCGGGCGCTTTCCGATCGTGCAGCTGGTGAGCGGTTTTCATTCGGCGAGCATGATTCCGATCCTGGCCAAACGGCCGTTCGTGTCGTGGGTCGCCACGCCATTCGCCGACGAGATCGCGAGCCGCCGCGCGGGCGGGACGCCAACGATTTCGATCCGGCTCAACAACTGGTTGCGCGGCTTCAACGAGCGCGTCGAGCGCTGGTCGTTTCACTACCCGTCGGCGATCTTTGCGCTCTCGACCTACACCGCCTCGCGGCTGTCGGAGATCACCGGCATCGAGCGCGAGCGGTTCCAGGTGCTGCGCTGCCCGGTCGATGTCCGGCTGTTCCGGCCCGAGGGCCGGCGCTGGCAAGAAGGACCGAGCCGCTATCTGCTGTCGGTGGGCCGCGTCGAGGATCCGCGCAAGAACTTCGCGTCGCTGGTGCGCGCGTTCGCGCCCGTCGCCGAGCGCGTGAAAGATCTGGATCTGGTCATCGTGGGACCGATGGATCGGCGCGACAACAGCGTCGCCGAGGCGGCGCGCGCTGCCGGCATCGCCAGTCGTGTCCACCTGGTCGGCGTCAAGGCAGGCGCCGATCTCGCGTCGATCTACCGCGGAGCCGACGCGTATGTCATGGCGTCGCGGCAAGAGGGGCTCGGCATCGTCGTTGCGGAAGCTCAGGCGTCGGGGCTGCCGGTCGTGGTCATGCGCTGCGGCGGCAGCGACGAGCTGGTCGAGGAGCGCGAGGACGCGCGCGACGGCTGGCTGGTCGCGCAGGGTGACGAAGCCGAGCTCTCACGGCGGATGCTGTTGATCTCGGGCGACGCGCAATTGCGCGCCAAGATCGGGGCCGCCGCGCGCCGCAAGGCCGAGCGCGAGCATGCGCACGAGGTGTTCGCGGAGACGCTGGCTCGCGCTTATCGCCGGACATTTCCAGAGGCCATGGCGCTCTTGAACGGCGAGGCCCGGACCGTCGAGCACAGGGTCTGATACGTCGCCAGCACGCGCGTGGCGCAAGCGGCGGTATCGAAGGCGGTGGAGCGCTCGCGGGCCGCGCGACCGAACATCGCGCGCAGCGCCGGCTCGTCGACGAGGCGCCCGATCTGGGTCCCGAAGTTTTGCGCATCGCCGGGCGCCGCGCAGAGGCCGTGGGTTCCCTCGGTCACCAGCTCGGGCAGCGCGCCCTCGCGCGTGACGACCGGCGCGACGCCGGCCGCCATCGCCTCGGCCACCACCCGCCCGAACCCCTCGTGGCGCGAGGACAGCACGAAGACGTCGAACGCCTTGAAGGTCTGGGGCATGTCGCGGCGAGCGCCCGGGAAGAGCAGGCGGCCTTCGAGCCCGAGCTCGGCCGCGGTGGTGCGCAGCGAAGCGAGGTAGGCCTCCTCGCTCGGTCCCTCGGTCGCGCCGACGACCACGAAGCGCGCGCGCGGGCGATCCTTGGCCGCGATCGCGGCCGCGCGCACGAAGGTCTCGAGATCCTTGCGCGGGTGGATGCGACCCACGGTGCCGATCAGCACATCGTCGGGGCCGGCGCCCAGCTCGGCGCGCACCTGCGCCGAGCGCTCGGCGGCCGCGAATGCCACGGTGTCGATCGGGTTGTATAGCGTCGCGACCTTGGCCTGGTGGCCGCGCTTGATGAAGATCTCCGCGGTCACGTCGGAGATGCAGAAGATCTGATCGGAGAGCCCGGCCCAGATCCAGGTGAGCACGTCGAAGACGCGGCGGGGCTCGTCGAGGCTATTGCCGCGGTAGTGAAGCACGTGCGGCACGTCGAGCCAGCGCGCGGCGAAGCCGCCGTCGAGCACGACCTCCATGTTGGTGTGAATCAGATCGGCGCCGATCTTCCGCGCCAGCGTCGCGATCGCGCTCGCGCCGCGCAGCACGGTCGGTCCCAGGAGCGCGATCTCGCGCGCGGCGAGCTGGCGGCGCAGGATCGAGAGCGGCGCGTAGTGGACGCGGACCCCCATCTCCTCGTAGCGCGCGACCTGGGGGCCGGGGCGCGGCAGTACCAGATGCGGCTCGACCCCGAGCGGGATGAGCGCGCGCAGCAGCGTGCGCAGGCTCTCGTCGGGGCCGCTCACTTCCTGCGAGAACGGGTTGATATAGAGGACGCGCAGGGCGGGCCTCAGCAGAACCGCGCCGCCCAGAATTCGAGCGTCGCCAGTGAGAACATCTTGCGGCCGAAATCCTCGCCGGCGAGGTGGCCGTTGATGACCTTCTTCACCGCTGTCTGAGACAGACCGAGGACGTTCACCAGCGCGCCCGACGCCATCCGGTCGCGCAGCTGCGCGGTCGATTCGTCGCGGAACCAGGCGTCGACCGGGATCTCGAACCCGCGCTTGGGACGATCGGTGATCGCCAGCGGCAGGTTCGCGCGCAGCACCTCGCGCAACAGCTCCTTGCTGCGCCGGAAACCAGCCTTGGCCCGCGGCGCCAGCGCCAGGCCGAACTCGACCAGCCGGCGGTCGAGCAGCGGCACGCGCACCTCGAGGCTGTGCGCCATCGAGAGCTTGTCGGCCTTCATCAACAAATTATCGAGGAGGCTGGTGTGGAAATCGACGTACTGGAGCCGCTGGACCTCGTCGAGCGCCATGTCCGAGGCGCGGTTGAACAGCTGCTCGATGTACGCCGCCGATTCGACCGCGTCCTGCCCGCACAGCGCGCGCTGCTCGGCGGGCGCGAAGATCTCGAACCAACTGAGGTAGCGGCTGCTCGGCGACAGATCGAGAGAGTGCGCGAGCTTACCGGCGCGGCGGATCAGATTGAGCGGTCCGAGCGTGCGCGCGGGGACCAGGCCTGCGAGACGGTTGACCAGCTGGGGCCAGCCGATGGCCGAGTGGCTGAGCTGGTCGGCGATGCCGGCCCAGAAGTAACGGCCGTAGCCGCCAAGCGCTTCGTCGCCGCCCTCGCCGGACAGCGCGACCTTGACGCGCGCGCCGGTTCCGGCGCAGAGGTGCCAGAGCGGCAGCACCGCGCTGTCGGAGAGCGGCTCCTCGAGGCAGCCGACGATCCGCTCGAGGTCGCCGAGCGCGTGCGGCGTCAGCTCGAAGCGCGTGTTGGCGCTGCCCACGGTCTCGGCCACCCGCGCGGCGAAGCTGACCTCGTCGCCGCGATCCGACGACGAAAATCCCATCGAGAACGTGGTGAGCGGCTGCGAGCTGTGGCGGTTGGCGAATGTGGCGATCGCGCTCGAGTCGATCCCGCCCGAGAGGAAGATCCCCATCGGCACGTCCGAGATCAGGTGGCGCCTGATCGCGTCGTCGAGCCGTTCGCGGAGCGCGTCGACGAGGTCGCTGTCCGAGGCGCGGTCGATGTTTGCGGGGCGCAGCTCGTAGTACTTGGTCGTGAGCTCGGCGCCCGACGCGAGATCGACCTCCATCACCGTCGACGGCGGCAGCTTGACGACGTCGCGGAAGGCGGTGCCGGGCGAGGACATGTAACCCACCGCGAGATAGGAGCTGACGAACGCGGGGTTGACCGCGGGCCGTCCCAGCCCGTCGTGGTTGAAGGCGCGGATCTCGGAGGCGAATGAGAGTTGCTGCGCGCTGCGGCGCAGGTAGAGCGGCTTGATGCCGAAGCGATCGCGGCCCAGCACCAGCTTCTGCTGCCGGCGATCGAGGATCGCGAACGCGAACATGCCGTCCAGGCGCTTGGCGAGCTCGACCGCGCCGAAGTGCTCGTAGCCGTGCACCAGCACCTCGGTGTCGGTGGTGCTGCGGAAGACGTGACCCTCGTTCTGCAGGACGTCGCGCAGCTCGCGGAAGTTGTAGATCTCGCCGTTGAAGACCAGCTGGATCTGGCCGTCCTCATTGGGCATTGGCTGGTGGCCCAGTGGGCTGAGGTCGATGATCGAGAGCCGGCGCATGCCGATCCCGGTCCCGCGCTCGACGAACACGCCGCAAGCGTCCGGGCCACGGTGCTCCATGGCCGACGCCATCGCGACGATCTCGCTGTTCTGAACGGGGTTGCTACTGCCCCAGCGGATCACGCCCGCGATGCCACACATTGAAGAGTCGGTGCCCGTTATACCATGTGGCCTTCGCAGGTCGCGTTTGGCTGACGTGAATATCTCCTATACTCTCGTCGCGATGGCTCTTCTATTGCCTCTTCTTCTACCTCTTCTTCCGACGAGAACCGGTCTTAGCCTGTGTCCCTGGGTGCGCGCTGCATGAACATTCTGGGGATCAATGCTTTCCATGGCGACGCGTCGGCGGCGCTGATCAAGGGTGGTCGTCTCGTGTCCGCGATCGAAGAGGAGCGCCTCAATCGCCGCAAACACTGCGCGGGGTTCCCGGCGCTCGCGATCCGCGCCGTGCTCGAGGGCGGCGGCCTCAAGGCCGGTGACATCGATCACGTGGCGATCTCGCGCGATCCCAAG
>Ga0265342_10002649_pt1 | contig 15309 bp, 15 predicted proteins | sample 4CB327metaG_FD_203125 | JGI IMG/M metagenome (GOLD analysis project Ga0265342, IMG submission 203125) | Rhizosphere microbial communities from Carex aquatilis grown in University of Washington, Seatle, WA, United States - 4-CB3-27 metaG | ecosystem: Host-associated > Plants > Roots >...
AACAAAAGATATCTGGAGAGATGGCCGAGTGGCCGAAGGCGCATGATTGGAAATCATGTTTACCGCAAGGTAACGTGGGTTCGACTCCCACTCTCTCCTCTCAATTGTAATGGGAACCCTGGGAGGTTCCCAAACCCTCCCGCGCTCTGGCTACGCCGGGCAAAGCCCGGCTCCGCCAACGCGGTCATGGTAAGGTTCTCGACCGTTCACCCCAAGGCAAGGAGCGCGCATGCAACACCGCATTCCCGTCATGACTACCATGGATCCGCCGCCCGGCTTCGTGGTCGAGAAGGTTCTGGGATCCTGCTGGGGAATCACGGTTCGTTCGCGTAGCGTGGTCGGCACCCTGTGCGCAGGCTGTCAGACGTTTTTTGGGGGTGAAATCACTGCGCTGACCGAGCTGGCCAACGACGCGCGTACTCAGGCTATGAAGCGCCTGGAAGAGCACGCCGTCGCGCTGGGCGCCGATGCCGTGCTGATGATGCGGTTCGATTCGGGCGAGCTCATGCAGAACACGAACGAGATCGTCGCCTACGGCACGGCGGTCAAGTTGGCACCCAAAGCCTCGTGACGGGTTCGCGTATTCCGTCGCTGCTGGCGCGACGAATCGACCGGCTGTCACGGCGGGCGCATGCCTTTCACCGCTTCGCCCACCATCCTCTGTGCGACCCCTACCGGAACGAGGTCCTGCGCGTGGGCCGGCGCTTGCGCGTGTGTAAGGGGTGCACGTTCCTGGCCACGGGTCTGGTCGTGGGGGTCGCGGGTGGGGGGCTCGCGCGGCCGCTGCCTTTGTGGGGTGCTTGTGCCCTGCTGCTGGCGCTCGTGCTGGGCGCGGCCTCGCTGCGGCTGCGTGTGCCGAAGGTTGTGGGACGCCTGCTTCCAGGCGCTGGACTGGGGATTTCGCTGTGGGCAGGCTGGCAGTGTGCGCTGGCGGCGCTCTTGATCGTGGCCACGTTTGGCGTCCTGTACCGCCGGCGTGGCATGGAGCGTAGCCGTTGCAAAACCTGCCACGAGCGACTGCGCAGCCCCTGTTCTGGATTCGCACCTGCGGTTCGTCGTGAGCGCGCGTTCCGGCGGCGGGTGGATGGCTGGCTTGGCGAGCTTCCGTAGATCAGTACGGGGACGCCACGTTCGGAAGCGCCGGGATGGGCGCATCGCCGCGGAACCCGAGCGTGCGAGCGCGGTCCAAAGCCTCGTGAAACTCATTATCCTCGTGACGGCTGCCGTGGGCGGCGGCGAGCACCAGCCACGCCTGCCAGGCAGCCGGATACCTCGAGGTCAGCGAGCGGGCCGTGTCGAGGTCGCCGACGTTCTCGCGCATGCTAAAACGCTCCACCAGCCGTGCACGAAGGTTGAGCGGCTCTTGGCGGAGCGCCTCTGTCAGCTCAATCCGCATGCGCGCTGGTGCGTCGTCGTCGTGCCCCCTCGCTGTCCCATAGAGAAGGGCGCGTAGCGCATGGACCTCACCGTCCGGGACCGGTCGCGTGACGAAATTGAAGTGCGGGCGCGGAATCCAGAGTTTGTATTTCGAGTACCTGCTGCCCTCTGAGTAGCTGTCGAGTGTTCGCTCGAACGCTTCAGGTGTGGCCATATCGGGAAAGACCTGCGCCCACAGCAACTTCGCGTCGCTTGCGCTGGCCAGGCCGGCCTGGAAGCGCTGGAAGCGTTCGCGTTCGTAGTTGAACAGGTAGTGCACGAAGAACCAACTTGTCGCTTCGTGGCGCGCCTGTTCGAGTGGCTCCGCCGGCCACGACCACAGCTCACGCCAGGGCGTAAGACCACGATACGCGAGCAGTCTCAAGGCCTCCGTGTCTACCGCGCCGAAGGTCACCTCGTCGTTGCTCTCCTCGTACGAGGTCATGGCCAGGTACATGGCCACGCCTTCTCCAAACCAAGTCGGTGCCTTGCGATCGAGGTCGAGTTGCCTCATGAGCGCGTGCACGACCTCGTGCTTCAGCATCTTCGCGCGCGCGACCTGGTTCGTGGTTGGCGCCACCACGATACCAGTGCCAAGGTAGCGGTAGAACATTCCCTCCGCGTGGGGGGGCAGGAAGACGTCCGCCTCGCTCCAGCCACGCAAGGCCGCGACCTCGATAGGCTCGCCCGCATCGGGCACGTCACGCCACGCAGCCGCCACGATGGCCGCCCGAAAATGTTCGAGCTGTGTCGCCAGTGTCTCCGCCTCCTCATCGTCCTCTACGTCGGTCAACACGCGAAAGTGGGGCGACGACCACTCGCTCCAGCGCGGGCCCCCTTCGCCCGGGCAAGCTGGCAAGTGTGCACACCCAGCGGTCACGACCAACGCCGAGATGGCAAGGATCCGAGGACAAAGCATCGTCGCGAGTCTACACCGCGGCAGGTCGTTGCTGACAGGGACCTCTCACCAGAGCTCAAGGCCACGCAAACCGGACCGCCACATGTCCAGGCAAGAGCCGGATCTGGGACGATTTCAGTACGGGTATCCGGGCAGGTTCATGTCTAGGCTGTAGAGCGCCTTGCCAGCCGTGATGTACAGGGTCTTGCCGTTGCTCCCGCCGAAGGCCATGTTGCTCAGGCTTGCGGCAACGGTCACGCTGCCGAGCTTGGCACCCGATGGCGAAAACACCTGGATCACACCGGGGGTACCGGACGCAACGTAGAGGTTGCCAGCGCAATCGACGGCGAACCCGTCCGGTGACGAGACGCTGGCGAAGTCCTTGCGATTGCTGGTGCTGCCATCCGCAGCCACGGTGAAAGTGCGGACCACATTGTCGGTGTCGTCAGCGACGTAGAGCACGCTCTCGTCGGGTGAGAGCGCGATGCCATTGGGCTCGCTGAAGGTATCGTCGACCAGCGAGGCTTGTCCCGCGGGATTCGCGCGGTAGACGCCTTTCTTGCCGGTCTCCGACGTGCGGCTGCCAAGTTGATAGTCCGGATCGGTGAAATAGATGGTGCCGTCCGAGCGCAGGGTCAGATCGTTGGGCGAGTTGAATTTCTTGCCGTTGTAGTTGTCGACGACCGTACTGAGCGTGGCGGCGGCAAAATCCAGCTTCACGATGCCCTGCACCTTGTGGGAACAGGCGAACACCACACCGCCGCCGTCGACGGCCATGCCGTTCGTGCCCGAATCTTGGAGGTAGGTCGCCTCCGTGCTCGGCGGGGTCAACTTTAGAATCTGGGATGGATCGACTGGGGTTGTGAACGTCATGTCCGAGAACAGAAGGACGCTGCTTCCTTGCACCCAGACCGGCCCCTCGTAGGTGCCACTGCTACTGCCCGAGGGCTTGTAGAGAAGCTTTGGAGTGGCGGTGAGATCCGGTGTTGGGTACTGGGTGCCGGCAATACAGAAGGAGCTGGCATGGCCGCCGCCACTGCCGCCGGTGGCTGCCCCGCCGCTGCCGCCCATGCCGCTGCCGCCCGAGCCCTTCGATGCGCCGCCACTGCCGCCGGTAGCGCCGGTACCGCCAGTGCCGATGGTGCCGCCAGCGCCGACAGTCCCCCCTGTGCGGAAGGTGCCACCGGTACCGATGGTCCCGCCAGAGCGGAAGGTGCCGCCGGAACCGATGGTGCCGCCAGCGCCGAGGGGCGCGCCGGTGCCGAACATTGCGCCAGTGCCAAACATCCCGCCAGTGCCGAACGTTCCGCCGGTGCCGAAGACTCCTCCGGTTCCGCTGATTTTTTCGGTTCCGCCGGCGCCGAGGGGACCTGTGTGAACGGTGCCGCCTGAACCGTTGCCGGCGCCGTTGGTGCTGCTGGTCCCCCCACTGCTGGTCGCACCGCCGGTGTCGCCGGTGACGCCTCCGCCCATGCCGCCGGTGCCGGTCTGGGCAGGCTTGGCCGAGCTTCCGCAGGCACTAACGGTGAGGATTGACAGCAACGCAATCCCTCGGCTGATGCCAAGCGCGGTGGTTTTCACCCGCCGAGTATTCTTCGGCCACATGCGTTCGTCAATCAACCTGATGGCACTGGCCTAGGGTGAAAAGCACGGTGACCGAAGGCGCTGGCGCCTCGGCTCGGTGTTCTATTGCCGGCCTGCCCGCATCTTGGCTCGAACGAAGGCGCCGCTAGGGCTGAGCTCCTCGGGACTCCAAATGGGATAGCCCTCGGGCCCCATGGTTTCGGGCACGAGTAGCGACTCGCGCTCGGCCAGAGCGGTCTTGCCCCGTTTCATCAACTCGTAGAGGTTGACGAGCGCAGCGGAGGTCTCACTTTTGTCGCAAAGCGACCAATTGGTCCAACTAATCATGTGACGATCCAAGAAGGCCAGCCATTCCTCGGACTCGGGAAGGAATGTTCCCCCCGTGCCCGAGGCCTGGCTCGTCCCCCATTCGGTGGCGAAAACGGCAACCCCTCGATCGAGAGCGGCCTGCACCTTGTCGCGCAGGGCTTGGCCGTGTGTGCCGGCGTAGAAATGGAACGAGTACATCAGGTTCTTTCCCTGCAACGGATCGGCAGCTGCGACGTCCACGTCCTGACTCCACGTGCCCGAGCCAATGAGAATCGGGTTGTCGGGATCGTTGGCGCGAATGGTCGCGACGATCTTTTCCGCGTACGGCTTGAGGTCGTCGGCCCAGCTGACCTTTCCGTTGGGTTCGCTCATGATTTCGTAGAGGAGGTTGGGGTACTTGCCGTACTTCTTCGATACCTCGTCGAAGAATGCCTGGGAGCCGCCGTAGAGTGGGTCATTCGGGTTTCCCGGGTTCAGCATCTGCCAATCCACGTTCACGTACATGCCGTATTGGATCGCCAGCTCGATGCCTTGCCAAACCAGCTCTTTGAGCTCGGGATGGAAGGCATAGCCGCCCTCGCCGGGGTACATGGCAAGGCGAACCACGTCGGCCTTCCAGTCCTTCTTCAGCGCCTCAAAGGCGGCGTCGTTCAAGATCCCGCCGTACCATTGCAGGCCCATGGTGCTCACGCCTCGCAATTGGATGGGCTTGCCGCTGCTGTCGCACAAATGGGTCCCAACCACCTGCAACTTGCCATACCTGACCGGAAGCTTGACGTTGGCCGGTACCGCCGATGCCATCGCTGGCTTCGCCAACTTCGGGCGGGAAGCCGAGGCACAGGCCGAGGTATACAGTGCGAGGAGAACAAGGTCGCAAACCGCGTGAGGGATTCTCATCATCGCGGCCATTCCTACTCCGGGTCTCGCTCGGACACAACGGCCGCGGCATAGCATCCCAGTCGATGTGCTTGGGAGCGCCACCCATGTTGCGGGTGGGCAAGGAACCCGTAAGATGCACCCATGCACGCAGTCGCCATTTCAGGAAGTCCACGCAAACACGGCAACACCGAAACTCTTCTTCAGCGCTGTCTCGACGGCTTGGCCCAAAAGGGCGTTCCCGGCGACCTGATTTCGCTGCGGGACAAGACCATCAAGGGCTGCCGCGCATGCAACGTGTGCAGCCGCAACCAGGACAAGCGCTGCAACACCAAGGACGACGATTTTCATCCCGTGTTCGAGGCCATGGTCAAGGCCGACATCATCGTGGTCGGCTCACCGGTGTACTTCGGCTCGGCCGCGCCCGAGATGATGGCACTCCTCGATCGCGCAGGCTACGTCTCTCGCGCCAATGGCAATCTGTTTTCGCGCAAGCTGGGCGGCCCCATCGCGGTCGCGCGCCGGGCAGGCCACAACTTCACTTTCGCCCAGCTTCTGTTCTGGTACATGATCAACGACATGATCGTTCCGGGCTCTTCCTACTGGACCGTGGCCCTCGCGCGCGAGCCAGGCAAGGTGCTGGAAGACACCGAGGCTCTCGAAACCGTGGATCGCTTCGCCGAGAACCTGGCCTGGCTGGCCGAGCGGACGGCGGGCTGAAGTCCAGACCCCTGGACATACGTGACCCTTCTTGGAGCACGACTCAATCGCCGAAGAGCGATCCCAGAAACCCAATCAGGTCGAAGAGGATATGGAGATTCGACGGTGCCGGTCCAATAGTTCCTGCCTCGCACGCACCAAGGAGTGTGGGGGGCAAGCTCTGTTGCTTCTCTAGTTTTGCAACGCGCGCTTCCAACTCTTCGGTGTTGACATGCGACGCACGGTCTTCGAGCTCGGCCATTCGCCCTGCTTCGAAGAGGAAAAAGAACTTGGCTGCATTGGCACCGTCGAGCCAAACCCCGCAGGTCATGCACCGGTGAACCACAACGCCCGATACCTTCTGGTATTGCGCCACGTTCATCGAAGCGCGGCATACCGGGCACAGGGGGTAGACCTTGCGAGCGGACCTACGAGCCGCAAGCCGGGCCACAAGAGCTTGGATTTCGCCCGAGAGATCCTCGGGCGAGACTTCCCTGGGCAGGCGTTCGAGCTCATTGCGGTCAAACCAAAGCCCGCCGCAGGCATCGCACAGATCCAGCTCCAGCGTGCCCAAGCGGACGATTTCGGAGGTGCTACCGCAATCGGGACAATTCAATGGCTGGGTTTCGTCCCGTCGACGGAACTCCACAATTCGTCGATCGCAGTGAACACATCGAGCGGCAGCCACGGAGGTTGGTTTGCGGCAGAATGGGCACTGTCGCGATAATGGATTCGCCGAGGAGCCCACAACCAGATTCTACACGAAGACGCAGCTGAGCGTTCCTCGAAGACCTGGCGGGTGGCCTATCCTGACTGTCCCGTCCAGCGTTTGTACGCGCGGCGGACGTAGGCCAGGCGATCACCCGCCGTCGGGTAGCGGCGACGGAACCACTGCACCAGGGCCTGGGTATGTTCCATCTCCTCTGGCGAAAGCGGAATGGCCAGGCGTCGGCGCCATTCTTCAAGAGGCAGTGGCTGTTCGGCCAGGGCCTTCAGTCTGGCGCGGGTCTCGGGCGAAGCCGGTCGGATTCCATCGCTCATGACTTGGGCTCTTCGCGGAGCAGGGTCAGCAGCAGCCGGATATCCTCGAGATCTTTGGGCCGTTGAGCGAAGCGCTTGGTTAGGATCAGATCGGCAAGGCTCGGGAGGGTGACCGGCGTTTCGGGATCGAGGTGCAAGGTCTGGCGCCGGCTCCAAAGATCGTCGAAAGCAACCACAAGACCGTCCGGAGTCGAGACTGTGCGCGCGGCAAGCACATCCACGTGCTCGTCGTTTTCCAGGACGTAGCGGCCCCTCTTGCGCGCCTCGTCCGATGTGTGGCTTGCAACCAAGCCGAGCACGCTTACTGCTGCGTTGAAGTTTTCAGTGTCCTCGGGATGGACCCAGAAGTCATAGTCAGCGGTCAGCAAGGGCAAGCCGAGTGCCACCAAGGCACGCCTTCCAATAAGTAACGCACGCGCACCGCTTGCAGCAATGCGCTGAAAGAACCCGCGCTCGTCGAATTCCGTGCCCTCCACGGTGGACAGTATATCGCGAATCGCGTTCACAATCCGCGAGGGGAGATTCCAAAGGCAAGAGAAAAGGGGTCCGGATCTCCTCGATCCGAACCCCTCTTGTCTCCGCGCCCTCTGTGCTCTCTTCTTCCCTATTTCTGGTCCAGCACCTTGATGGGCGGCATCTCCTTGCCCTCGAGATACTCCAGGCTGGCGCCGCCGCCGGTGGAGACGTGGGTCATCTTGTCGGCCAGGCCCATCTTCTCGACCGCCGCGGCTGAGTCGCCGCCACCGATGACCGTGACCGCGCCGCGGCCCGTGGCTGCTGCGATGGCCTGGGCTACGGCCAGGGTGCCGGCCGCGTAGTCGGCGGCCTCGAACACGCCCATGGGGCCGTTCCATACGATGGTGCTGGCCTTGCCGATGATGTCGCTGAACGCCTTGATGGTCTTTGGGCCAATGTCCATGCCCATGAGCCCGTCAGGGATGTTGGCCCCGGTCACCACGGTTGGCTTGTCGCCGGTCATGGCCTTGAAGTCGAAGGCGCCCGCGGCCGAGTGATCGCAGGGCAGGACGATCTTGCCGCCGGCCTGGCCGAGCAGCTTCTTCATCTCCTCGACCTGATCTTCTTCCACCCGGCTCTTGCCCACGGCCACGCCGCTTGCTTTGAGCAGGGTGTAAGCCATGGCGCCGCCGATGAGGATGTTGTCGACCTTGCCCAGCAAGTTCGAGATGAGCTTGATCTTGTCGCTGACCTTGGCCCCGCCGAGAATGGCGATGAACGGCCGCTTGGGCGACGACACGGCCTCGTGCAGGTAACGGATCTCTTTCTCGACCAGGTAGCCGGCCACGGCGGCGCCACCCTTGGCCTGGATTGCCTTGGCCACGCCGAACATGCTGCCGTGCTTGCGGTGGCAAGTGCCAAAGGCGTCGTTGACGTAGGTGTCGCCCAGCTTGGCCACACCGGTCACGAACGTGTCGTGCTTCGCCTGCTGCTCGGCCGTGAGCTTCTTGTCGGCATTCTTTTTGGCCTTATCGGGCATGGTCTCGCCGGCGTGGAAGCGGACGTTTTCAAGCAGCACGACGTCGCCCGCCTTCATCCCGGCAACCAGCGCCTCGGCAGCGGCGCCGATGACCTCGCTCGGGCCAAGCTTGACTGGCTTGCCCAGAAGCTCGGCCAGGCGGTCGGCGCACGGCTTGAGGCTGCCTTCGGGATCGTAGGCGCCATCGGGACGGCCGAGGTGGCTCATGAGCACGAGCTTGCCACCCTGGTCGAGGACCTGCTTGATGCTGGGCAGGGCCGCGCGGATGCGGCGGTCATCCGTGATCTTCCCGCCCTTGAGGGGCACGTTGAAGTCCACGCGCATGAGTACGGTTTTGCCGCTGGCATTGATGTCGGAGATGGTCTTGGTAGCCATGGTCGCTGCCTCGTAAGTGTGGGTTGACGGGTTGATGGGACGCCCCATTGGGGACGACGGCAGCATACTACGGTTCGAGCTGTTCGCGACCCACGGTTGCTAGGATGGTCAAGGCGGCTGCGCCCTCAAGGCGGACAGCATCATGGCGCTCGTGAACGGCGGCGTCGTGGACTGACAGGGACGATTTTTCATTTGCTTTGTAAGGCAGCGCGAGCCGAGGGGACGAGACAGGTATCGGCGACGATCGCCGCCGTCGTCGAGGGGCCAGTCGAGTGCAGCGAGCCCGGTCGCCAACCCGATGACCAACCTGATTGCTCGTGCGTGCGGGTGCCAACCCGGAAGTGGCAGGTGCCAACCGGCGTTGGCAGTGGGAGGCAACTTGTCGTGCATTTTCGCGCGACAGATCGCCACGGGTGCGGGCACGACACTTGCTGTCTAGCGGCCAAGGAGGAAACCATGAACACCAACACTTGCACTCGCTCTTGCCTGATGGTCCTGCGTTTCGTGCGCTGGCCGATGGTCTTCCTGGGTCTCCCTGTCGCGCTTTGGGCGTGCGTCTCCCATCCCCTGGACCAACCTAAGCCCGAGCCACGCCAGGTGACCAATGCCTACATCACCGTGGCGCCCGTGCGGCACCTGGATCTGCTGTTCATGGTCGACAACTCGAACTCCATGGGGCCCAAGCAGGACAAGATGAAGAAACAGTTTCCCGAGCTCATCAATGCGCTTCGCGACCCGCTCGACAAGACCTTGCCCGATCTACGTATTGCCATCGTGGACAGCGACCTGGGGGCGGCGGGCGCCTGCAAGAGCGGGTATGGGGACATGGGACAATTCCAGATGCGTGGTGCAGCGGATTGTGGGGCCAACGCCGATGCCCGATGGTTGGTCTATACCAAGGATCAGCCGATCAATTTCACAGGCAAGATCGAGGACGTCTTCGGATGTCTGGCTGGCAATGTTGGCGTGGGTGGTTGTGGCTACGAGCATCAGCTGGGCGCACTGGAATGGGCCTTCTATCTCACGGACAACCAGAGCCAGCTCGACTTCTTGCGACCGGAGGCCTATCTCGGCATCGTGCTCTTGACCGACGAGGACGACTGCTCTGCGCCTATGCAGAGCCAGATGTTCGCCAAATCGGCGCCAGCGGAGGCCGGGAGCTTGCGCTGCGCCACGCGGGGACACATCTGCGATGGCGTCGATCTATCATTCCCCACCACATCGCCGGTTTCGGTGCCCTTCGAGTCGTGCCACGCGAGGATGGACGACACCTGCGATCCCTCGGTGGACACGTCGGGAGCCACGTCTTGCAACGCGCTGATGAGCGTCAGCCAGCTTGCCAGCGAGGTGAAGCAGCTCAAGGGTGGCGGTGCCGAGGCAGACGACAAGATTCTGGTGGCGGCCATCTACGGAACGCAGCGGAAAGGCGACACCACCGCGAGGCCGTACAAGATCGACCTGACGCCCAATCAAAATGTGGGGCCGGCCGAGGTTTATGACTACTGGCCGATCTGCTACGACCCGGATTTCACGCCGGCTGGATCGTATTTTGATAGGACGGCCGCCGATCAGGGAGCCACGGGGGGGCTGCGTATCACGGCGTTCCTGGACCAGTTCAAACCCGACAGCCGCCTGGCCTACAGCATCTGCGAATCCGACTTCGGACCGGCCATGGCTGGGATTGGCAAAGCTCTCGCCAGCAAGATGGGCAACCTTTGCGTTCCGTTCAAGCTCGCCGATTCCGACGATGCGCCCGGCATTCAGGCAGACTGCAGGGTCGTCTATAAGATTCCGAGGACGGTGACCGACGACAAAGGCATCACGAGCGTTACCCACGATGAGAGCCCTGAATCGCTCCCCCGCTGCGACGGCAAGCGCACGCCCTGCTGGGAGGTCAAGTTTGGCAATGCCAGTGGTACCGCGGACGAACAAGAGACTGCCAAGCGCTGCCCGGCGGCTGGCTCGGCGCCGAGCCAGATGATCAATGTCGTGCGCGAGCCAGGCACCACGCTGGCGGAAGGAACCCAGGTCGGCATGCAATGTGTGACGTGCGTCGACTTGCCCCCGGGGATGCCACCCGTCAAGGGGTGCGACTACTAGGTCGCCTTCGTCAGTTTCGCTAGGGCCCACATGCGAGCCCCGGGTGACAAGCCACTTTGTCACCCGGGGCTTTCGTGTTAACAACGCCTCCTGTCGAAAATTTCACAGCGAATCGGAGGGCCCATGAAGAAGTCGCTCGTTCTCGGAATCGGCATACTAGCTCTGGCTGCCGTTACGGGCTCCGCCCACGCGGCGGATCTTCCCACCAAGCAGGAAGGGCGCGTCTGGATCGACCAGAACTTCGTCTTGGCCTTCTCGCCGGAATGGAGCCTGACCACCATGCCGGGTGCTCGCGCAGAATTCGCGCGCAGTCGCGAAGGCGCGGCAGGGATGCAATTCCTCGAGCTCTTCTTCGGGCCGAATTACACCTACAGGCACGGCAACTGGACGATCAAGGGATCGCTTTGGTACTACTACATGGGCTACCCGCAGCGCGGACGCACGAAAGACAGCCCGTCAGCAGACAACTGTTCGACCAAACCGCTCAACGATGCCACGAGCCTCTACTGTACGTCGACGTACAACGCCTCCCACAACCTGGAAATCATCCCGTCGGCGGAGTATCGCTGGGGCCGCTGGTCGATCTACGACCGGGTCATCTTCCACAACACCTTCTACGCCGACTACTATTCCACGCCGGCACCAACGGCGAGTGTGGCGGACCAGCGTTTGGGCTGGGGAACCGTGCTGCGCGAGCTTCTGCAGGGGCGCTACGCCGTGACCGACCGATTTGGCGTATTGCTTGCCGACGAGGTATTTCTGGGCATCATTGAGGACGGGGATACCAGCAAACTGGCCGACAACAAAGGCTACAACCCCATGGGGTATTGGAAGCACGGTCTGCGCTACAACCGTACCTACCTCGGCTTCGACTACAAAGTGACCCCGAACTTCACCATCGCGCCCATGTACATGGTGGAGATCGGGCTCGGCCCAACGGATTCGACCGATGTCACGGACATCGCGCACACCTTGTTCGTGGTCGCGACCGTCACCGCTTCGATGTTCGGCAACAAGTAATGCTACAGCTGAAGTAGCTCTTCGCCGGAGAGCACGCGTAGGCCCTGCTTGACCAGCAGGGCTCGTGCGCGTTCGATGTCGTGGGTCTCGACGATGACGACGGCACGCTGGTTGGCGACGAAGCCGCTGGTGTTGTCCAGGTTGATATTGTCCTTGGCCAGGCACTCGGCCACCGCCCGCAAGGCGCCGGGCTGGTCGGCGACTTCCACCGGGATGACATCGAGGAAGCTGGCCATCACGCCGTGCTGCTTGAGAACCTCGTGGGCGCGGTCGGGCTCCGCCACCAGAAACTTCATGACTCCGAACGGGCCACTGCTGGCGATGGTCACCCAGCGGATGTTGATGCGGGCCTCGGCGAGCAGCTTGGTGATGCGCGCGGTCTGGCCGGGCTTGTTCTCGACGAAGACGGCAAGTAGTCGAACGGTGCTCATGGCGATCCTTTAGATCAAATCCTCTGGGTTAAAGCTTCCGGTTGTCGATTACGCGCTTGGCCTTGCCCTCGCTGATGGGCAGGGTTCCGGGCGGCACGAGGTCGACTTTGGGTTTGGTTAGGATCTCGGCGCGCAGCAGCCCGGCGATCTCGTTCTGCAAGGCCACCACATGCTCCAGTTGTCCGTCGAAGCCGGCCTCGGACAGCTCGACCTTCACGGTCATTTCGTCCAGGCCCTCGAGGACGATGAGATAGTTGCGGCCGAGCTTGGGCACACCCATGAGGATGCGCTCGATCTGCTGCGGATAGATATTCACACCGCGCACGATCAGCATGTCGTCGGCGCGGCCGGTGATGCGCTGGATGCGCCGGTGGGTACGGCCGCAGGCGCAGGGCGAGTCGACAATCGAGGTGATGTCGCGCGTGCGGTAGCGCAGGATGGGCATGGCCTCGCGCACGAGCGTGGTCAGCACCAACTCGCCACGCTCGCCGGGCGGTAGGGGTTCGCCCGACTCCGGGTCGATGATCTCCATGACGTAGTGGTCTTCCCACAGGTGCATGCCGGCCTGTTCCTGGCATTCGAAGGCCACGCCCGGGCCGTTCATCTCTGAAAGACCATAGGAATTGAATACGCGCAGGCCCAGGCCGTCCTCGATCTTGCGCCGGGTCTCCTCGGTGTAGGGCTCGGCGCCCACGAAGGCGCGCTTGAGCGACAGATCCTTGCGCGGGTCGATGCCTCGCTTTTCCAGAATGTCGGCGAAGTAGAGCGCGAAGCTCGGCGTGAGGTGAATGCTGGTGGTGTGAAAATCCTGCATCAAGAGGAGCTGGCGCTCACTGTTGCCCGGGCCCGCGGGGATCACCAGGCAGCCAACCTTCTCGGCGCCGTAGTGGGCCACGAGCGCGCCGGTGAACAGCCCATAGGTCATCATGTTCTGGAAGACGTCCCGTCGGGTCATGCCGGTGGCCACAAAGCTGCGCGCGATGAGCTCGGCGGCGTTGTCCACGTCCTGGCGGGAAAAGAACAGCGCCTTGGGTTTTCCCGTGGTTCCGCTCGACGTATGCAGGCGCAGGGTGTCGTCCAGCGGCACCGCGAGCATGCCCGTGGGATAGGACTCGCGCAGATCCGCGCCCGTGGTGAAGGGCAGGCGGCGCACATCGGCCAGAGTGCGAATGTTGTCCGGCGAGACCTTCGCCTGCTCGAGCTTTTTGCGATAGAGCGGCACGCTCTCGTAGACGCGCCCGACGGTGCGTTTCAGGCGTTCGAGCTGAAGGGCCTCCAGGGCCGGCCTGGCAAGGGTCTCGTGCTCGGGTTTCCAATAGGCGCGGTCGATGGTCGAAGACGTCGATGGGCACATGGCAGAGGCCATCTTGCCAGAAAAAGGGACCAACTGTGCTTGTTTACAAACAGGCCTTGCCTTAGCGTAGGCGCACCGTTTTTGCGTTTGCAAGGAGAGTGCCATGGCCACAGAGAGCTCCGAATCCATCAAGAACAAAGGTTGGACGGTCACGCTGGTTGCGCTATCGATCAATTTGGTTTTGGGTGTGCTCTATGCCTGGGGCGTGATGGCCAAGGCGCTGGTGGTGCAATGGCACTGGAGCAAGGCCGACGCTGCTCTACCCTTCACGGTGGCGACCGGGGCCTTTGCCATCACGATGATCTTCGCCGGTCGACTACAGGACAAGGTTGGACCTCGGCTTATCGCCGCGCTGGGCGGGATCGTGCTGGGCATCGGACTGGTGGCGTCGTCCTATGCGCAGTCGCCAGCGGTGATGCTGGTCACCTTCGGGATCGTCGGTGGCATCGGCATCGGCATCGGTTACTCCGCCACCACGCCGCCCGCCATCAAGTGGTTTCCCCCTAGCAAAAAGGGCCTCATCACCGGCATCGTGGTGAGTGGCGTGGGGCTGGCCGCGGTCTACATCTCGCCGCTCACCCAGTTTCTGCTCAAAGCGGTCGGCATCCAGCAGAGCTTCATCTATCTCGGGGTTGGCGCCATCGTCATCGTCGCGCTGCTGGCGCAACTGCTACGCAATCCTCCGGCCGGATTTCAGCCGGCCGCCCCAGCCGCTGGTACACCCGCTGCCAAGGCTGCTACAGCGCCGCGTCCAAGTCTCGATTGGAACGAGATGCTGCGCACCTCGCAGTTCTACCGGCTGTGGCTGATGTTCATTCTGGCTGCCTCGGCCGGACTGATGATCATCGCCCACGTGGCCATCATCGCCAAAGAGCAGGCACGCTGGGAATGGGGCTTCGTGCCGGTGGTGCTGCTCGCCATCTTCAACAGCGCCGGCCGCGTGGCCAGTGGCATCGTTTCGGACCGCATCGGGCGCACGCAGACCATGGTTCTGGCCTTCCTCCTGCAAGCCTGCAACATGTTCGCCTTCTCGCACTACACCAGCTCGGCCCTGCTGGTGTTCGGCTCAGCCTTCACCGGGCTTTGCTATGGCACGATCTTCACGCTCATGCCCGCGGCCACCGCTGACTTCTACGGTATCAAGAACCTGGGCGTCAATTACGGCTTCCTCTTCACTGGGTTCGGCGTAGCCGGTGTGTTCGGCCCCCTACTTGGCGGCAAGATTCGCGATGTGACCGGGACCTATTCGACTTCCTACACCATCTCGGCCGTCATGCTGCTCGCGGGTGCGGCCTTGGCCTTCACCACGCGCGCGCCTGCCCTAGCACCCGCAAGCCCGCCCGCGGGCAGTCCCGAGCGCGCTTCCCCCTAGAGGACCGGCGGGATTCTGGGACAAATCAAGTCCTTCACCACAGAGCGCACAGAGGCTGAGGAGAACGGAAAGGAAGGGGGGCGGATCCCAAAGAACCACCCCCCATTTCCTTCCGGCCTCTGCTCGCTCTGTGCTCTCTGTGGTTTGTCTTTCCCATGTTCACTTTTGCACGGTGCCGGTGAAGTTTCGCCAGACGAGCTTGCGAAGGGCGGCGTCGCCGCTCATCTATTCGTAAGAAACACTCCTGGCCCCATTTCTGCACAAGCCGGATCCGTCCTCGAGACGGAGACCGCATGTCGCAGATCGAATTTCCATGCATCGAACCCGACCGGCCCAGGC
>Ga0265342_10002651_pt1 | contig 15291 bp, 11 predicted proteins | sample 4CB327metaG_FD_203125 | JGI IMG/M metagenome (GOLD analysis project Ga0265342, IMG submission 203125) | Rhizosphere microbial communities from Carex aquatilis grown in University of Washington, Seatle, WA, United States - 4-CB3-27 metaG | ecosystem: Host-associated > Plants > Roots >...
ACATCGTGACTTCGGTCTACCGGACGATCGAAAAGATCGTGCAGGAGCAGGATATCGTCGCGCGCTTCGACTCGCTCGGCTTCCACCCGATGCACACCAACCCGGCTGAATCGGAAGCGCGGATCAAGCAGGAAGTCGCAAAGTGGGCTAAAGTCATCCACGACGCGAAGATCCAGCAGCGCTAGCCGGGCCTGACGTCGAGCGAGCGCGCTGCGGGCGCCGGTTCTGAAATGGAGTCCTTATGGGCCTGAACACGAGCCTTGCCGCCGCGAATGCGGCGACATCCGCCAAGCAGGACCTGCGCGCCTGGCTGGCGATGATGGAGGCGGCGGGCGAAGTCACGCACGTGACCGGAGCCGAGCGCGAGCGCGAGATCGGCGGCATCGTCGATATCTTCCAGCGCAAGATCGGCAACCCGCTGGTGCTGTTCGACGAGATCCCGGGCTTTCCCAAAGGCCATCGCGTCCTGGCGAACCTCTTGACCTCGGTGCGCCGCATCAACATGACCGTCGGCAATTCCCCCGACGCCAGCGAGATCGATCTCGTCCAGCACTGGCGCCGCTACATGAAGGAGGCGAAGACCATCGCCCCCGTCGAAGTCACGAGCGGCCCGGTGATGGACAACGTCGCCACGGGTGAGGACATCGACTTGTTCAGGATCCCGGTGCCGCGCTGGCACGAACACGACGGCGGTTACTACATCGGCACCGGCGACATGGTCATCATGCGCGATCCCGACACCGGCTGGATCAATTACGGCGCCTATCGTGTGCAGGCGCACGACAAGAATGTCGCCACCGTGATGTGCTCGAAGGGCAAGCACGGCGATATGATTCAGCGCAAATACCATGAGCGCGGCCAGCCCTGTCCGGTCGCCGTCGTGTGCGGCATGCATCCGGCCTTGTTCATGATCGCCGGACTGGAAATTCCGCACGGCAAGAACGAATACGATGCCGCTGGAGGACTGATCGGTGAGCCGGTGCAAGTGATCCGCGGCCCGAAGACCGGGCTGCCGATCCCCGCCTATGCCGAGATCGCGTTCGAAGGCTTCATCCATCCGAACGACAAGATCGACGAGGGGCCGCTCGGCGAATGGACCGGATATTACGCCGGCGGTCTGAAAAAGGAGCCGGTGATCCGCGTCGAGACGATGATGTATCGCAACGATCCGATCCTGCTCGGCGCCATTCCGGGCATTCCGCCTGACGACGATTCCTTCTATCGCGGCTCCTATCGTTCCGGCGCCGTCTGGAACCAGCTGGAAGCGGCCGGTGTGCCAGAGGTGAAGGGCGTGTGGTCGCACGCGGCGGGCGGCAGCCGGCTCTGGCTGACGGTGGCGATCAAGCAGCAATATGGCGGCCACGCCAAGCAGGCCGGCCTGATCGCCTCTCAATGTCACGCCGGCGCCTACGTCAATCGCTTCGTCGTCGTCGTGGATGACGACATCGACCCCGCCGACATGGACAAGGTGGTGTGGGCGATGTGCACGCGCTTCGACCCACGCGAAGACATGGAGCTGTTGCGTGGCTGCTGGTCGTCGGCGCTCGACCCGATGGCCTATTCCGAGCGCGATCCGCGTAATGCGCGGGTCGTGATCGACGCCTGCAAGCCCTTCGGCCGCCGCGATACGTTCCCGATCGTCGTGCGCGCGAGCGAGGAAGTTGAGGCGCTGGTGCGCGGCAAGTTCGGCGCGCTGTTGCCGAAATAGGGACTGTCGCCCCCGGAACATCCGTGGTCGCTGATCAACACGTATCGTCATGACCGACCACGGCAAGCGGACCAATGTCTACGTCGGAAGCCCGGTAGAGCGGGTCGAAGATCGCCGCTTCCTGCGCGGGCAAGGGACTTATATCGCCGATTTCCAAAGGCCCGGGCAGTGGCACGCGGCGTTTCTGCGCAGCCAGATTGCGCACGGGGTTATCCGCCGGATCGATGCTGCGCCAGCCTTGAGAACGAAGGGCGTGCACGCTGTCCTGACTGGCCGCGACGTCGCGGGGCCAATTCCAACAATTCCGTTTCGCCGGCCTAATCCGACCATAGCTCCGTTCGCCCAGCCGGTCATTGCGCTCGACAAGGTCCGCTATGTCGGCGAGCCGGTGGCGATCGTGCTCGCCGACACGCCAGAGATTGCGGAAGACGCCCTGCAACTGATTGAGCTGGATATCGAGGCGCTGCCCCCGGTGGTGGAGGCGGAAGCGTCGCGGACGGGCGACGTTCGCCTGTTTGGCGACACTCAGTCGAACGTCGCATCGGCTTTTACGGCGCGCGTTGGCGACGCGGATGCCGCATTTCGCAACGCGCCTTACGTTCGTCGCGAAACCTTCAAGGTGCAGCGCGTGACCGCTCTGCCGATGGAAACGCGCGGCCTTCTGGCCGAGTGGAACGCCGCGGCGCAGCGGATCGCCGTGTATGGCGCGGCGAAACTACCATTCTTCAACCGGCGCGCTTTGGCGCGGATGATGGGCCTTGACGAGACCGCGGTCGACTACCTTGAGCTGGATGTCGGTGGCGGGTTCGGTGCGCGGGGCGAGTTCTATCCCGAGGACTTTCTCGTCGCGCACGCCGCGCGTGCCTTCGGGCATCCGGTCAAATGGATCGAGGATCGCCGCGAGCACCTGATGACGATCGCGCATGCGCGCGAGATGACGGCCGACATCGAGATCGCCTGCAATTTGACGGGTGACATCCTCGGCGTGCGCGGGACGATCGACGTCGATATCGGCGCCTATGTGCGTCCGAATGGAATGACGCCGGTGCGCAACGTCGTTCAGTTCCTGGCCGGGCCGTACCGGGTGGCCAACATCCAGTTGGAGGCCCGGGCCGTCCTTACCAATAAGACGCCGGCTGGGACTTATCGCGGACCGGGCCGCTTCGAAGGCTGCTTCTTTTGCGAGCGGATGCTCGACATGGCCGCCGCCGATCTTGGACTCGACCGGATCGAGATCCGGCGACGCAACGTCCTGATCGCCGACGACATGCCTTACGTCCTGCCGTCGGTGCTGCCGGACGACGGGTTCGGAGCAACGGCCTGCGACAGCGGCGACTATCGCGTGACGCTCGATCGCTGCGCCGAAGAATTCGGCTGGTACGACAAGCGCGGCCTCGTCGGTCAATTGATCGACGGGCGCTACCAGGGCGTCGCCATCGGCTGTTTCATTGAAGGCGGCGGCTCCGGTCCGCGCGAACACGCTCGGATGGTCGGCCGCCTCGACGGAGGCGTGGACGTCTACGTCGGCTCGTCGGCGATCGGCCAGGGCGTCGAGACGATCATGGCGCAGATCGCCGCCGACGCGCTTGGCTTGCCGATGGAGCGCGTCACCGTGATGCATGGCTCGACGAGCTATTTGCGTGACGGCTTCGGATCGTATGGGTCGCGCGGCACGGTGATGGGCGGCTCCGCCATCGTCGTTGCGGCGAAGGCCTTCCTTGACGCTCTCGGCGCGGCGGCAGCGCACTGGCTTTCTGTTGCAGCTGATGAGATCACGATCACGGACGGCGTCGCCCGAACGGTGGACGGTCGTTCGGTGTCGCTGGGGCAGGTGGCGGCTGAGGCGGGGTTGTGGGTCGACTCGAGCTTCGAAAATTCGAAGCAGACCTACACCTACGGCGCGGCGGCGGCGCACGTCGCAGTCGATCCTGCGTCCGGCTCGGTCGCCGTCCTCGACTACGTCGTCGTCGACGATGTAGGCCGCATCATCAACCCCGAAACGCTGCACGGGCAGATCACCGGCGCCATCGTGCAGGGCCTCGGCACTGTCTTCAGCGAGCATTTGAAATACAGTGAGGACGGACAACTGCTGGTTGGCTCGCTCGCCGACTATCTTGTGCCGATCGCCTGTGAGTATCCGCACATCCGCGCCATGTCGCTGGAGCAGTACCCGTCGCCGAACAATCCGCTGGGCGCGAAGGGGGCGGGCGAGGGTGGCATCATCCCAGTCGGCGGCGTCCTGGCGAACGCCGTTGCCTCCGCTCTCAAGAGCTTCGCCGTTGAGCCGCGCGAACTGCCGCTGACGCCCTGCGCGGTGTGGGAACTGATCCAGCGCTCTGCACAGACGAGGGTTACGCCCTAGCGCGTGCCGTACATGCGGTCGCCGACGTCGCCGAGGCCGGGCCGGATATAGCCGGTCTCGGAGATTTCCTGGTCGATCGCTGCGGTCCAGATGCGAACGTCGGGATGATGGCCGCGCACGTTCTCGATCGCTTGCGGCGTCGCGAGCAGGCAGACGACCCGGATCGCCTTGGCGCCGGTCTCCTTGAGCCGGTCGACGGCGGCGACGGCCGAGTTGCCGGTGGCCAGCATCGGATGCAGCACCAAAGTCAACCGCTCGGCCATGTCATCCGGCGCCTTGAAGAAATATTCGACCGCGACCAGTGTGCGCGGATCGCGATAGACGCCGACGTGGGCGACGCGCGCTGACGGCAGGAGGTTGAGCATGCCGTCGAGGAAGCCGTTGCCGGCGCGGCCAACCGGCGCCAGCACCAGTTTTTTGCCTGCGAGCACGGGCGATTGCATCGATGCGAGCGGTGTTTCAATGTCGCGCATCTCCAGCGGCAGGTCGCGCGTCACCTCGTAGCAGAGCAGCGTGCCGATCTCGTTGAACAGCTCGCGGAAGACCTTGGTCGAGCGGGTCTTGTCGCGCAGCAGCGTCAGCTTGTGCTGGATGAGGGGATGATCGATGACCGTGACGCCTTGCATGGCAAGCCTCTTCGATGATCAGAACACGGTGCCGTCGCTGACGGCGGTGAGCGGCGGGCCGCCGCCGGGGCGCTTCTCAGCGGCAAGCTTGCGCCCGGCGGTCCAGGTGCCGCCTTCGAGCAGCGAACCGAGGGGGAAATTCCCTGCGGTGACGCCGAGGCGCGCGCGTACCAGCGGCAACAGCGCGTCGAGCAGCGCGATGGTGAGCGTGCGCCATTCAACGACGACTTCGGAATCGACAGGCATCGCCGCGCGCGCCACGTCGGGATTGCGCAGCACCAGGACGCCTGAGTCGATGAACAGGCCACCGTTGCGGTATTCGGCCAGCCCGGTGAGACCGTCGACGTCCGTCACAGTCACGCCCGCGCGCCGGAGCGGCTCGATCAGCGAATAGCTGAGCCATTGGGAGAGCTTGTGCAGCGGCACGAGGCCGTTCGTGGCGTCGTCGCGCTTGATGGCGGCATGCCGCCAAGTGTCGCCCAGCGACACGCCCGCGAGGGTCAAGCGGTTCTGCCAGATGCCGCCGAGGTTGATGAGTATTGCGCGCAGGATGTCGCGCGCGGGCAGGGTGCCGACGTGGGTGGCCGCGAACAGATGATCGAAGAGGCCGCCGGCGCGTGCGGCGTCGTGCGATGCGAAGATTGCCGGTTTATCCTGCAGCGCGCGGCCAAGCCGCTGCAACAGCGCGGCGCGGCCGTCGAGGCCGGCGAGGGGATTGTCCGGCCGGCCCTGGAGGCCTTGCGCCAGTTCGCCGGCGCTCAACGTCATCAAGCGCTCGGCATCGGCGCGCAGTGGATCGCGCGCATCGGTGGAGAACAGGCCGGCCGCGAACATGCGCAGGCTGGCCAGCGCCAGGCCTTCCGAGCGGCCGATGCTCAGGCCGGTCGCGGCGTCCTTATAACGCCAGTCGGGACCAGCACCGGCATCGAGCAGCACCGAGACGATGGCGAGGTCGAACTCGGCGCGCGCCCGTGCCGCCACATCGCGCCATGTCGCCTTTGCCGCGATCTGCGCCCACAGATCGCAGCCGCCGAACACGAAATGGCGCCAGCGCGCGTGCAGCGGCACGAGCAAGTCGGGATAGTTGGTGCGGATGACGGCTGTGACATAATCGGCGGTCGCCGCCAGCTTCGCCTCATCGACACGGAAATGGCGCAACGCATCGGCACGGCCGAGCGCCAGCATCTCCCGCGCGCGCTCCCGCACCGCGCCTGCCGACAGGAGCGACAGTGCCAGGTCCCGCTCGCCTGCGAGCGTATGCGGTTCGGCCGGAATGGTTAGAACTCGTCGAGGTTGCGGCCGACGACGCCCTTCAACTCGTCGGCGTCCGGCACCTGATCCGGCGTGTAGTAACCGGCCGCTTTCTTCGCGTCGATCTCCACCTGCGCGTCGGGCGGCACGAGTCCGTCGGGAATCGGCACGCGCTCGCCGATATCGATGCCGCTCTCGACGATGGCATCGTATTTCATGTTCGACATCGAGACGAAGCGGTCGATGCGCGAGATGCCGAGCCAGTGCAGCACGTCCGGCATCAGCTGTTGGAAGCGCGCGTCCTGCACGCCGGCGACGCACTCGGTGCGCTCGAAATAAGTGGCGGCCTGATCGCCGCCGTCCTGCCGCTTGCGCGCATTGTAGACGAGGAACTTGGTGACCTCGCCGAGCGCGCGGCCTTCCTTGCGATTGTAGACGATCAGTCCCGCGCCGCCTTGCTGCGCCTGCCTTACGCATTCGGCGATGCCGTGGACGAGATAAGGCCGGCAGGTGCAGATATCGGAGCCGAACACGTCGGAGCCGTTGCATTCGTCGTGCACGCGGCAGGTCAGCTGCCGTTTCGGATCGCTGATCGTCGACGGATCGCCGAACATATAAACAGTGATCCCGCCGATCGGCGGCAGAAACACCTGCAAATCGGGCCGCGTGACAAGCTCCGGATAGATGCCGCCGGTTTGCTCGAACAGGGTGCGGCGCAGCTTATCTTCGTTGATCGTGAAGCGCTCGGCGATGCCGGGCAGATACCAGACTGGATCGATCGCCGCCTTGGTGACTGCGATGTCGCCGCCGTCGCGCACGATGTCGCCGTCAACCTTCACGCCCCAGTCGGCGGCGGCGAATTCCGGGATCGTCAGCCGCGCCTTTGTGACTGCGATGGTCGGGCGAATGTCGACGCCCTCGGCGATGTCGCGAGCGAAGTCCTGCGCCACGCGATGGCCCCACGGATCGAGCGAAACGATACGGCCGGCCTCGCTCCATTGCCGGAAGGGACCGATGTCGACGACCGGCGCGGTATTGGTGAGGTCTGGCCGCACGATCGGATTGAGCGCGCCGGACGATACGGCCAGCGCGCGATAGAGCGAGTAGGAGCCGCCATGCGCACCAATGACGTTGCGGTCACTGAGGTTGGCGACGGTGCCCACGATCGGGCCGCGCTCGCGCGCGGTCGTCGCGCCCCACATGATCGGATAACGGCCGGGTGCGCGGTGGCCGGGATGCGACGTCAGCCGGATATGGCCGGTCTTGTTCGTGGACATCAGTTGCCCCACAAAAGCAAAAAGCCCCTTTCGGCGCGTGCCGAAGAGCGGCTTCAAAAAGACAATATAAGGAGGCCCGGATGCGGGCTCAAGGGCAATGTGTCGCCGGATCGCATAACGGTCGGCTCTGGATTGCGACCTCCAGCCGTGTGCACCGGCTGAATATGCGACCTGGCAGCAGCGACAGCGTCCAGCGAGTCGCTGCAAACGACGTCGCTGACGGCCTTGTGATGATGATATCCGCGCCTTACGGTTTCGCCGCGAGACGATGATGGATAAGGAAAGAACAATGCGCGCGCCGGTAATCGCAACGGGCTCGAACTCCAAAGGCGATCTGCGAGCCTGGCTCGCACAGTTGGTGGGGGAGGGGCGGCTGGCGGTGGCGACCGAAAACCTGTCCCTCCGTCATGAATTGGCCGCGGTGGCCAAGCGCCTCGAGCGCGAGCAGGCCGTGCTGTTCCCGAAGCCGGACGGGCACGCGGTTCCCGTCGTCGCCAACCTGCTCGCCGACCGCAGCTGGGTGGCCGATGCCGTCGGTGTGCCGGAGCGCGAGTTGCTCAGCCGCTTCGAGCACGCGGCCCGTCATCCGCTACCCTGCGTCGAAGTGACGGACGCGCCGGTACAGGCGGTGGTGCACCGCAAGCCGGACCTCACGAAAATCCTGCCGATCCCGGTGCACAACGAGCTCGACAGCGGCCCCTACATCACCGCGGGCCTCATGATCGCCCGCAATCCGCGCACCGGCGTGCAGAACGTCTCGATCCATCGCTGCCAGGTGAGCGGGCCGGACCGTATCGGCGTGTTGCTGCTACCGCGCCACACGCAGGCCTATTACCGCATGGCCGAGGAGGCCGGCGACGGCCTCGAGATCGCGCTCGTGGTCGGCGTGCACCCGATCTATCTGCTCGCCTCGCAGGCGATCGCCGCGCTCGACGAGGACGAGATGGGGATCGCCGGCGCGCTGCTCGGGCGGCCGGTCGACGTGGTCAAGTGCAAGACCAACAATGTGCGCGTGCCCGCCGACGCCGAGATCGTCATCGAGGGACGCATCCTGCCCAAGGTGCGCGAGCTCGAGGGGCCGTTCGGCGAATTCCCGCAATATTACGGCAACCGCGCCGAACGCGAGGTGATCGCGGTCGACGCCATCACGCACCGCGAGAACCCGATCTTCCACACCATCACCGGCGGCGGCTACGAACACCTCATCCTCGGCGCGGTGCCGCGCGAGGCGACGTTGCTGCAGCACCTCAAGCGCAGCTTCCCGAACGTGCTCGACGTGCGGCTGACCCGCGGCGGCACCTGCCGCTATCACCTGGCGATCAAGATCGACAAGCGCTCGGATGGCGAGCCGAAGAACATCATCATGGGCGCCTTCGCCGGGCACTACGACGTGAAGCAGGTCGTGGTCGTCGACCGCGACGTCGACATCAGCGATTCCGTCGAGATCGAATGGGCGGTCGCGACGCGCTTCCAGGCCGACCGCGATCTCGTTCTGGTGGCGGGCGCCCAAGGCTCCCGCCTCGATCCTTCGGCGGCCAACGGGATCAGCGCCAAATTGGGCTTCGATGCGACGGTGCCGCTGACCAAGGACGCATCGGCGTTCAAGCGTATCCACGTGCCGGGCGAAGAGAGTGTCGATCTCGCTGCGGTGCTGCAGGCCGATTCCAAGGAGACCCTGGTCAAGCTCCTCGGCGCCTGATCGCGACGAGCTCGCTCAGCCCATCTCGGCGGCCTGCCGCACGCTTTTGATCATCGACACGCCGAGCAGATAATCGTGCGTCTGCTCGGGGCTGGCGACGATCGCGCGCAGGCGTTCCTTGAATTCGGCGGGGTTCTCCAGATTCTTCTTGTTCTGGATCGACTGCGTCTGCACGAAGGCCTTGGTGATCAGGCGGCGTTGCCGGTCGTATCGGTCGAGTTCCGCGTCGGGCTTGCCTCCGCTCAACACCTCGATCAGCCGTTCGGTCAGGTTCATGGCGTCGTGGACGCCGCCGTTCATGCCCATGCCGCCGAGCGGATTGTTCACATGCGCGGCGTCGCCGGCGAGGAAGGCACGCCCTTTGCGGTAAGTGCCGGCGACGCGCTGATGCACGCGGTAGAGCGTCGTGTGCGCGATCTCGTAGGCATCGATGCCGGGCACGATCCCGGACATCAGTTTCCGGGCGAACGCGTCGGACAGCGCGAGTTCGTCGCTTTCTTCCGCGGCGATGCGGAACATCACCCGCCACATTCCCGGTATCTGCAGCAGGAAGAACCAGCGGTTCGAATCGGCGACGTAGCTCACCGAGACGATGTCGGGGATGACCTTGGTGAAATCGAACGGCGTGCTGACCACCAGATAGCGTTCCGGCCAGGTGAAGCCCTCGAATTCGATGCCGAGGCTGCGGCGGACATTGCTGCGGGCGCCGTCTGCGCCGATCACCCACGAATAGTCGCGTCGCTCGCTAACGCCGTTGCGGTCGATGGTTACCTCGGCGCCGTCATCCTTAGTCGTCACGCCCTCGACCGAGCTGCCGAACTCGATGCGGAAATCCGGATTGCCGCCGAGCCGGTCGAGCAGGAGGCGGGTCAGCTTCGACTGCTCGCATTGCAGCCGGTAGGGATGGCGCGTCGCGTCCGCGATGGCCGCGAAGTCGAAGGTTGCGAGAATGCCGTCCGCTCGCGAACGGAACTGGAATTTGGGCGCGATGAGGCCCTGATCGATCAGCGGGCGCACGACGCCGAGGTCGTCGAGCATGTCGAGTGTGATGGGGTGGAACGTCGAGGCGCGCGATTCCGTGCTCAGGTCGTCGCCGGCCTCGAGCACGGTGACCGGCACGCCGTGACGCACCAGATTGGTCGCCGCCGCCAGCCCAACGGGGCCGGCGCCGGCAATGAGAACGCGATCTTCCATTTCTGAATGCTCGTGCTTTCGTCGCCTTACATCTTCGGGATGCCGGCCTTCTCGATGATGCCGCGCCACTTCACTGTTTCCGAGGCGATGAAGTCCTTCAACTGCTGCGGACCACCCGCGGCCGGCTCGGCGCCTTGCTGGATGAAGTGCGCGCGCACGTCCGGATCCTTCACGGCTTCGGCCAACGCCTTGTACAGTCTGTCGACGATCGGCTTCGGCGTTCCCGCCGGCGCGAGCAAAGCGAGCCAGCCGTAGGTCTGATAACCGGGAAGGCCGGCTTCCTCAGCCGTCGGCACGTCAGGGAGGGCCGTCATCCGCTTCGGCGTCGTCACCGCCAGCGGCCGGGCATCGCCGTTCTTGAGCATGCCGAGCACGTTCGGCAGGAACTGGAAGCCGAGCGGCACCTGACCGGCCAGGAAATCCGGCGTGTAGTTGGCGATGTTGCGATACGGCACGTGCGTCAGTTTCACGCCGGTGAGCTGCTCGAAATACACGCCCGCCAGATGCTGCGAACTGCCGACGCCGACCGAACCATAGTTGATCCCGGGATGCTCCTTCGCGTAGGCGATGAATTCCTTGAGGTTCTTCGGCGGCAGCTTCGAATTGATGACGATCACATTCGGCAGCGTGGCGAACAGAGAAATCGGCTCCAGCTCCTTCTGCGGATCGTAGCCGAGGTTTTTGAACAGAGTGCGGTTCGCCGCCAGCGGGCCCGAGGTGCTCATCAGCAGCGTGTAGCCGTCCGGCGCAGCGCGCGTCGCCATCGCCGTGCCGATGTTGCCGCCGGCGCCGGGCTTGTTCTCCACCACGAAATTCTGGCCGAGCGATTTGGCCATTGTGTTGAGCATGATGCGCGTGACCACGTCGCTGGCGCTCCCGCCGGCAAACGGCACGATGACCTCGATCGGTTTGGTCGGGTAATCGGCCGCCCGGGCCGTCGGGCTGAACAATAGGGCGCCGGCCAGCAGGGCCGGCAGAAGATTCAGCAGGTTTTTCCTTATCGCCATAGTCGTCCTCCACGGTTGTCGTTGTTGCAGCAGATCGATTGCGGGTTTTTGCGTATCGCCGCCGGCGGCGGATCTATTCAGCTTCCCTTGAATTTGGCGGGACGCTTGGCATGGAAGGCTTCGACGCCTTCCTTGAAGTCGTCGGACTGGCGCAGCCGGCTGTAGCAGTGGCCTTCCAGCTCGATGGCGATCGCCAGCGTCGAATCCTCGGTGTCGTTGAGCAGCTTCTTTGCCGTGCGTTGCGCGATCGGCGAGAACGTCAGCAGTTCGTCCACCAGAGAGTCGGTGGCCGCTTCGAGCTTGTCGTCCGGCACGCATTCGGTGGCGACGCCCCAGTCGAGCGCCTGCTTGCCGGAAATGCGCTTCGAGCGCATCACGATGTCCTTGGTGCGGGTGATGCCGACCATCTTCTGCAATCGCGCCGAGCCGCCCGAGCCGGGGATCTGGCCGAGCTTCTGCTCCGGCAGCGCGTAGAGGCAGGTCTCCGAGACGATACGGAAGTCGCACGCGAGCGATATCTCGAACCCGACGCCGAAGCAGTAGCCGCGGTTGACGGCGATCACCGGCTTGGCGCACCGTGCGGGCGCCGCGATGTTCCATGCGAGCTTCGAGACGTGCTCGGGCGAGGCTTCCATGAAGCCCTTGATGTTGCCGCCGCTCGAGAAATGCTCGCCGACCGCGCGCAGCACAATGACGCGCACGCGCTCGTCTTCATCGAGGGCCTCGAATATCAGACGCAGCTGATCGCGCTGCGGCATCTCGATCACGTTCAGCGGCGGCCGGTTGAGGACGATATCGGCGCGCTGTTTCGCCTCGTTCAGTTCGACGGAGAAACCGTTGAGCTTCGCGAGGCGCGGATCGGAAAAGGACATCGTGCTCATGCTGCTGTTCCTTGTTGGCCTTCGGCCTCGAATTCCCCGGCGACCAGCTTGCGCCGCAGGAGCTTGCCGACAGGCGATTTTGGAATCTCGTTGACGAAGACGTAGCGGCGCGGCCGCTTGAAGTTCGCCAGTCCCGACGTGCGGCAGAACTGGTCGAGGTCGTTGTCGTCGACCGTGCTGCGGCGCTTGATGAAGGCGGCGACGATCTTGCCCCAACGGTCGTCCGGCAGGCCGACCACCGCGACTTCCGAAACGGCCGGATGCAGCGAGAGGCAGCTTTCGATCTCGACGGGGGAGACGTTCTCGCCGCCGGTGATGATCATGTCGTCGACGCGACCGGTGACGAAGAGGTCGCCGTCGGCATCGACATAGCCGGTGTCGCCAGTGAAGTACCAGCCCTGGCGCAGAGCTTTCGTGTTGGCATCCGGCCGGCGCCAATAACCTTCGAAGGCTTCGTCGCTGGCCAGATAGGCAATGATCTCGCCTTCCTCCCCGACGGCCGCACGCTCGTCGGGACCGGTGGCGCTCAGTTTGACGACGCGAATGCGCTGGTTGAGTCCCGCGCGCCCGGCCGAGCCTGGCTTTGCCGGGGCGTTCTGATCGATGGTGAAGGTGTAGATTTCCGACGAGCCATAGTGATTGACGAACAGCTCGGGTTTGAAGGCGGCGGCAAGCTCTTTTAGCAGGCCATCGGTCATCGAGGCGCCGGCGAAACCGAGCTTGCGCACCGAGGAAACGTCCGTCCCGGCGAAGACGTCGTTGTGGATGAGGTCGTGATACAGCGTCGGGACGAGGTAGAGGTTGGTGATCTTCTCGGCCGCAATCAGCTTCAGCGCCGCGGCCGCTTCGAACCGGCGCAGGCAGATGAATGCGCCGCCGATCAGCGACATCGCCAGCAGCGATCGAACGCCCATCGTATGGTAGAGCGGCATCACGCCGAGGGTGCGCTCGCCGCTGGCATATTGATTCTGCGCGACATGGGCGATGGCGGCGGCACGTTCGGCACGCTGGCGGCGCGGCACGCCCTTCGGCCGGGCCGTGGTGCCGGACGTGTACAACATCACCGACCAGGCGTCCGCGCCGGCGCGCGGCACGGCCGGGGTGGCGTTGCGCTCGAGTAGGGTGGCGAATTCGATTTCGTCGCCTTGCGTGGCGTCCAGCGACACACGGATGCGGCCGTTCGCTTCCGCCGAGGCGCGTGCCGCATCGGCAGAGGCCGCCTCGAACACGACGGCCTTGGCCTCCGAATTCTCGACGCAATAATCGATCTCGTCGGCTTTCGACCGCCAGTTGATCGGCGTGATGACGATGCCGGCGAACTGGCAAGCCCAATGCAGGGTCGCGGCTTCCCAGCGGTTCTGCAGCACGGCGACGAGGTGATCGCCAGGCATGAGGCCAAGCCGGTCGAAGCCGGCGATCAGGGCGGAGATCCGCTCGTACCATTGCGTGTAGGTCATCCGCACATCGCCGTCGACGAGAGCGAGCGCGTTCGGATCGCGCTCGACGCTGGCGAGGAAGCTGTTACCGAGGTCAAGCATGATGTCTGGTCTCCCGCAAAAACCGCGCGGCATCAAGCGCAGCGGCAACGATCGGCAGGGATCCGTACCGTCGGCACGTAGGGCCGCCCCGGCCATTCCCGCAACCCCTGCCGATATTCCGGCGCTTCCATCGCCGGCGCTTGTGGCACGGCGTCCGTTCAGCCCGCACTGTCTTCCTTGAACTCGGTGTCGTGGCGTGGAAAGAGCACAAAGCCCTTCAGCATGTAATGCCAGTAAAGCAGCGGCAGACCCGTGACCTTGATCCACCAGCCGATCCAGCGCTCCTTCGAAGGCCTGAGCGGCAGCGTCGGGGTGACTTTGCCGCCGTAGACGAATTCGGCGAGGATCGCCCGATCGAGACCGGTCGTCAGGGGGCACGAGGCGTAGCCGTCATAGACCCGGCTCGGCGCTTCTCCCGCCGTACGGGCGATGATCGCCGCCGCCACCACCGGCGCCTGCTTGCGCACCGCCGCTGCCGTCTTCGAGTTGGGCGCCGAGCAGACATCGCCGAGCGAGTAGACGTTTGCAAACTTCGTGTGCTGCAGCGTCGCCTGATTGACGTCGATCCAGCCGGCCGCATTGGCCAGAGGCGAGGACTTGATCTCGTCGTGCGGGCTCTGCGGCGGTGTGACGTGCAGCAGATCGAACGGGATGCTCTCCTTCTCGCCCTTGCGTTGCTCGCCCACGAACTCGAAGGTCGCGGTTTTGGCGTTGCCGTTCACGGCCACGAGCTGCTGCTGATAGTGCACGCCGATGCCGTAGCGGCTGGCGACCTTGACCAGCGCGCGCGCGAAGTAGGGCACGCCGAAGATCGCCGGCGCATGCGTGAAGAAGTCGATCTTGCATTTGTCGAGGATGCCACGGCGGCGCAGCCGGTCCGCGATCAGATAGGCGATCTTCTGCGGGGCGCCCGGACACTTGAACGGCATCGGTGGCTGCGTGCAGACGACCTTGTCGCCGGCCTTGAGCTTCTGTACGCACTCCCAGGTGTAGTTGACGCTGTTAGGTGAGTAGTTGCTGCAGACGCCGTTCGTCCCGAGCGTCTCTGCCAGGCCGGTGATCTTGTCCCAATCGAGCTTCACGCCGGTGCAGACGACCAGGTAGTCGTAGGTCAGGTTGTCGCCGCTCTTCAGGACCACGCGGTTCGCTTCCGGTTCGAAACGCTGCGCGGAGTCGCGGACCCACTGCACGCCGGGCGGGATCAGGCCGCTCGTCGGCCGCCGCGTCTTGGCGAGCCGGTAAGCGCCTGCGCCGACCAAAGTGAGGGCGGGCTGATAGTAGTGGTCCTGCGACGGCTCGACGATGGCAATGTCGAGATGCGATGCCCGCCGGTGCAGGATTGCGGAGACGGTGATGCCCGCGGCACCGCCTCCGATGATCAAGACCTGATGATGTCGGTCGGCCATTGTGATGTCTCCCCTTTTGGCGTCGGCTTTTGATGCGACGGCGTTTCCATGCCATTGGCAGTCACGATCGGCGCAACCGCGTCCGATGTTGCGAACCGGATGAAGCGCCGGGCCTGCTCCGGACACCGCGCCATCGATGTCACGGCTGCGGTGAAGGCGGTGACTGTCTGCAATTCAGGCGGTAGCGGGCCGGCGACCACGACGCCTGGCACGTGGAGGATTTCGGCGATCTGCTGAATGCCGATCTCGGCGCGCCCGTCGGCGACGGCCTCCGCCACCACGACCGTGTCGTTCTTGCCCGGGCCGATCACGATGGCCTTGGCGGCGATCATATCCGTCAGC